>JGI24158J21664_10009715_pt1 | contig 12848 bp, 9 predicted proteins | sample Ectturendosymbi3_FD_21664 | JGI IMG/M metagenome (IMG submission 21664) | reverse complement strand
TCCACGATGGGTGTAAGCAAGGAATCGATCAGCAAATTTTTAATAGGAAATCGATTTCACGTAAAATTACACATCCTCAGTCCTTATTCAAATAGAATCTACTATTATGAGGTATAACTATTATACAAGTTCACAATGGGATTATCAAAAAATTCGCTTACTGATATGCAGTGTCACGATGATCCTCAAGATAATAGTTTCCTCTATCCACAGCTCTGAAGATATTTTCAATCTATAGAAAAAAAGTTGATGGTGATGTGTAATCAAAACACACAAACTAAATTATGTGCCGAAATCGTTTTGCATCACTCAAGATTTCCAGAAAATCAACTGAGTTTCATGACTGGAGAGCAGGAGCTTACATTATGCATCATGTAAATCTTACAAATTTCATTCACAATTGTGTCAACGCAATTGTTAAACAAGACACATTCACATAATATATTCTGATTTTCATTAATTGTATAGCCTACTTTGAAACCACAGAGCTATTTGTAATGCAGAACAAACACAGCTTACAATTGATTAGCTGAGTTTAATGAAATTTATTTGAACAACGCACAAAATTCAACTTCAGGCGTCAACATTTTATTTGAATCAACACACAACATAAATAATATTTCTTGAAATTTTGCATTGCTGTAAGTTAAAGCTTGTTTCAAAAAGAAAGTGATTTAAAACTTATAAACTTTCTTGGAAATAATGGAGAAAGCAAATACCTTTCAAAAATAGAATTGGTTGAATAAATACTAACATCAACTAATAACAATAACTGAAACAGCAAGCTAACAGGAAAATAGTCAAAATCTTGACTCACATGCTTTGACCTGATGTAGTTTGCTTCAACAAGGTTGTCTATAAGTTCATCATTATTTTCCCCAGCACTGACGGCTCCACCCATTTTCAATAAAATTGCTTTACATACAGATCAACACAAACGAATGTTGGCAACGTTCATTAAAACCAGCAGCAAAAAACTATGACCACAGAGATAGACAACAAGAATAAACTCCATGATTAGAGATATAACGCGCAATGTTTGGATGAAACAAAAGACAGTAATTATGGACATAAACACGTAAGGGTCCAAAGTGCTGATTTTCCTATGATGCGCAACCTAAAATAAGAGTCCACAGTGCTGATCTTACGTTAAGGGTCTATAGTATTCATCTGTCTATGCATCACAACCTGAAATTATTGTTTTATATATTAGTTTTAGACTGTTGTAGTATTACACCTCCAGACATGTAATGCAAAGATCCAAATGACAACCACAGAAAACAGTGTGACACTGAAAAGCTCAAGAAAATATCTGTTGTAAGGCTTGTATACCTTGGCCATGATGAAGCTCAAAAATTAATGAAACAGGAAGAAACACAACATCATGGCAGCGAGTCTATCAAACAGGGTTGAGAAAAACCCAGCTTAAAAAAACAACCCACCTGGGTTTTTTTCTTTTTAGAAAAATGGACTTTTGGGACCTTTTCAAGAAGAAACAGGTTTTTACTCTTTTTTTAACATTGTAGAAGTCTTTGTACAATATGCTCGTACTTTGAAATCATACATGAGCCACTTTTCTTGCATCACTTTGTGCCACCGTAACTCACAAACCAATTGAGCTAAAGAGCTGTTCAAACCCTCAAAAGATGCGAGAATTATTCTAATTTCAATTTTTTTTTAAATGGCAAGTTTTGGATTTGGGTTTTTGTGGGTGAGATCATAAGTGGTGTGGGCTTACACATTTTTGGCTAAAGTCACCAGGCTCTGGGCACCAATACCAAGAGCCTGTTTTCGACTCAAGTTTTTAGTGGAAACTAGGCTGTAATCTCAGTCTTTATAGCCTGTGATTGACTTTCTAACATTTCTGGTTTAAAAGTAATGGCCAAACAAACAAAATTTGAGTAAAAAAATTTTTTTTTTCAATCCAAACCTTTTTTTTACCATTAACTTTTGAACGAGAAATACTAGATGGCCAATCAAAGGCTGTGAAGACTCGTATTATAGTCTAGATTCGAATAGCAACTTGAAATGTTAAGAACAACACAAAAATCCCATTCTGAATTGTTTTTGTTGCATCATGCAATATTACAATTTTCAGAATTACGTCATAACTTGTTATACCAATTATGACATTCAAAATTAAGGTAAAGAAATGGCATTCAAACTTGAAGGTAAAGAATTACTCCATCTTTGTCGTCAAAGTGGTGGTGCTTGGTAAGCATGCACACAAACAGAGAAAAGCCACTCTGTTTGTATGCCCATATCCTGCTAGTTTAACATCTATAAAGCACACTTTTTCAAAACGTGGCTTGGAATGGTCCAACGTTAGAAACAGGTTGTATTATGGCTAGGCCACATAGTCCTGTCATATTTTGTACTGCAGAGAAGCAAGATAAAAACATCTTGAGTGTTTTTGACCAAAGCTACACATTTGCACAGCCTGTTCTGACAGGTACATAGAGTTAATAGTGTATTTAGAAGGGTTTATTTAGCATTCCCTGGTAATGTTGCGCTGACAAAGTAGTGTTGTTAGTGTTACAGATGCTAACAAATAACCATGTTGCATCCATGTACATTCAGGGGCGCAACTAGGGTGTTGTTTAGTCGGCATACTAGGTCTACATCTGTAATGGTCTCGCATTTGAGAACAGCATGGTGCACATAAAATTTCAAGAAGGTAGCTGACTGCACCACAGAGCAGCTCACCTAGAAAAACATGAATGCAAACACTGAGCACAGCTCCATGCAATGTGGGATATGACAATGGTTTTATAAAATTGTACAAGATTTCTGCAGTGTGGTCATGCACCTGTACGATAATCACTTCTATACATGCCATGCTTTTCTGTGGTGCGACAATGTACAGTATTAGGAAATTCAAGTGCACTTGTGCCACGCTCTAGTTGAATCTGAGAATAAGTTTTCAAATGTGGATTGGCAGCTACAGACCACCACATAATCTCAACTTCGACTTTCTCAGCCATAGATAGTAAGTTAGTTTTTAGGCCATCCGAGTGTCAACAGCTACTTAATCGGAATGGTACTGTGTCTTTCACACAGTGGCGCGGAGTACAAGTTCAATGAATATACGATTTATTTTGGAATACCTGGTTTATGCAATTAACTGGACTATTTTTCACATATAAATAGTTTTGAATAGTTACTCTTATCAGAAAGCGACTTTTTCTTTGGTGGTAATCGTTAGCTGGCGTTGAGTTTTAGTAAGTTTTTGTCATTTATGCAGTAAGTTTTGAGGCTTCAGCTTTTGCCTGTAGTTTAGCAAGACATTTTGGTTTTGTTTTATTTGTTGCAGTTGGGTATGCGTGTTTTTTTCATTGCAGTCTTGAGGTTGTTTACTTTCTCTGACCTTGTGTTGGTCTTTCTACGTTTCACACCTGTTAGCATTGCTTGCAGGTGATAGGACTGACAATGCGTAGTGTTACATGAAATCAATTTCCTATTAAAAATTTGTGATTGATTCCTTGCTTCTTTCACTTGCAGAGTAAAGTTACTTGAATGCAGATATGCGCAAGTTTGAATTATCGCAAAAAGATGAAAGCAGAGCCCAGTCGGCTGATTCCTCTAAAGCCTATAGAAAGCATGGAGATTTTTATTGTATAAATAGTTTTGGTTTAGAATTCTGTGATCTTATGTGAAAACACAGTTATGTATTTCACCAATATGCAGTTAGAATAATCTGTATTCACTCCGTGAAGTAGTGTGTGGTTGCAAAGCTTTACGGAATGAATATTACAAACAAAGAAAACAAAGTTTCACATAAGTCTAAAACAAGCAACCCCAACACATGAAGCACACTGGCTAGAGTGGGAACATGCATATCTGCGAGAACTGGTAAATCTTGCACAATATCGTTTAAGAGAAAGTGTTTTTCATGTAATGTTGCACCAAATATTGGCCAAAAATCAAGGTGTGGCTTATACACAAAGTAGAGTCATATTACATTTATGCTTATCAATGTGGAACATCTGCAAAAATTCCCCTCAACCACTTACTCACTATCACATCTCTGTGCAAAGCCATCATTGCAATTCCAGTCAACTTCTCAGCACCACAACTGCTTAAAAAATGTTTTCAGTCTTCTTAAATCTTAAAAGCTTTTCTCAGCTGGAGCAGTGGTGCAAAGTATAATGAGAAAAATCTTTAAAAGGCATGAACATTTGCATAGACTTCGAGGCTAGCAAATCAAGGAAGTATTGGTAATTGAAAAAAAACAAAAAGCCAAAAAAACATAAAATTTGTAATTTTAACAAAAATTGGTAAATTTACTTTAACTCTTAGACCAGAAACGATAGAAAGCCAATCAAAGGCTCAAAAGACTCAGATTTTAGCCTAGATCCCAGTAAAAACTTGAGTGAAATACTTTCATCTAATGGTTGGGCCCAGGGCCATGTAGCTTGTGCCAAAATGGCCAAAAATCTACCCCACTTATGATGTCACCATGATAAAACCTGTCCTGTCTTTTGAGGGTTTGAATAGCTCTCTAGGATAATCAACTGGCAAGTTATGGAGTTGTGAAGTGGCATGAAATTTGTCTCAATGTGTGATTTCAAAGTACGATGTACTCGTACACCAGCTCTAAAAGTATTAAATAATGCGTAAATCTAAAAAAAGCACAAATCAATCACAACTGGTACTATGCTACAACACATAATGTACCGGTAAGCAAAAATCAGCATAGACATGATCAGCATTGATTGTTTCATCATCCAGCCTAACACCACTGTTTTGTGGTAGCACCAAGGAATGGGCAAAACAGAATATGCTATTCCAAAACTTAATTCAGTATATTGTCAGTGAAGTGGCTTCATGCGCATTAGCAAGCATTGTCACAATGTAGTTCCAGAAAGCTTGGCCAAGCCAGAACGAAACCCTAACCTCATTGGAAACTAGCTGAAAATGCAGAAAAGAAGATTTTTACTCAACTTTCGCCCAACATTTTAGGTGGTATAGCATCCCTGACAGTTTCATTCATCAGTAGTGCTAATTAACCGACTTACACCAGATCACAACACTACACCAATTTGCTTGCTTTCATTGGATCTGCAACATGCCATACATCCTGCTTGGTGTTTAGGTTTTTGGTGGTCATAATGACATAACAATGCGGGATATATCATCACAATAGCAGGTCAACCTTGTAAAGATAGTATTTTTCATGGACAACTTGTCACTCTGATTGCCATGTAACATGTGGAAATTCTCACGGAACACTAGACTCCCATTGTGGAACACCCGTGTTTCAATAAACATTACACACCCATCACGAAATGATGAGATTGTTATGTAACAGTCATGATAACTTTTCAATAAGAGGCAGCTAGCCTTGGTGACGATACCAAAAAAATAATATATACAGATATGCAAAAAGAATAAGGTGAAATGGTTGCAAGAAACTCACAAAGTAAACACAATATTGATCTAAGCGCTTAGACCTTTATTTTATCAATAAAGTTGGTATGCTTGGACCAACATTGCATTTATTTCGTGAGTTTCTTGCTGACATTTCACCATAACTATGTTTTTTTTCATTTCCGTCACCCAACATGGCTGTTATATTGAAAACTATCACCACTTTTATGTAACAGTCCATTGATTTAATAAGAGCAAGTGCTTGTCAAATGCGTTCATTTGATGTGTCTGGTGCGGTTATTCAAATTATGTCATCGATGAATATACGGAAACGTTTTGCTTTACTTAGCACACTAGCAATCAGTGGTATTTAACATTTTCCTTGCCAAAATTTTATAATTGACAAAAAACTTTTTGCTAGTAGCCACAATCCAATAGAAGTTGCAGCACTGCATATGTTGTTGCAAGAAGCAAATTAAAGCACCACTTGTTAAATAATAGCTTATTTTAGCCATTTCCATTCCGTTATAGTCATTTCATCAAACTTGGTAAAGTCACAAAGAGTCATGGTTATAATACGTCTGCTTTTTACCATTGGTGATACAGTAGAACTTGCCTCATTCGTCAATTCGCTTAATTCATTACTTTTTCATCGCAGAATTCAGTCTTTTGTGTACATTTCTGTTCATTTAATTCGTCAATTCGTTCAATTCGTCACCTTTTTCTATCCTTTAGACGCGTTTTGTTTGGCTAATGCATCATTTGCAGTTTCACTTTTGATGTCTAAGCAGCTAGTACATGTGGGAATTCAATCAAATTAAGGATATTTATCTGAGAATTGTGGCATCTCACAATTTGTTTATCAAATTTATACACGAGGTGCAAAGCACGACCCAACTCCCCATTGAGAGAGCGTGGAAGTCTCTTTAAATGGTGGAGTCCAAATAAAGTAGAGGAATTAATTGTTGTATTCAACTATAATGTCATAAACTTATACTTTACTGCAAATAAGAGCATTATGCATACAAGTTACTATGAGAAAGTATACAAGCTTGTATAATGGAGTTTTCACCTGTTTGCATAATTCTCACTTCGCTTACATCGCCACTTTTTTCTGATCTCCTTGAGGTGACGAATTAGACAAACTCTACTGTACTTACAATGCAGTGTCAAAGAAAGCGTGTGATCAGCAATTACCAATTACCTTATTATTTGTCAAACAAACTGTCTGACAATCGTTTAACATGCATTTATGAATTGTATTGTATTGAAGTTTAGTCATCAGAATAAACATGATAAATACACAGGAACATCACCAAAAAATGAACATGGAGCTGGGATACATACTGAAAAACTTGAAGGTTATATTGTCGAGGTATCCCTAAAGTTGTGTAAAGTACTTTGCTGGCCATTACGACCATGTAACCAATAGTATGTGGCTGCACGGGCAGCGGAAGCGGCATGGCCAGGGCCATACCAATCAAATAATTGGTATGGCCTGGCCAAACCAATATAAACATCTGAAAGTAGTTTTGTAACAAAGCAGTTGGAAAACAATGTATATGCATTAAGTGAGAAAGAATTGCATAGCATGTTCGACCTTTCGTTGGTGTTAGGTCCTGATCCACAGGCTGTCAACTGTTCAGGAACAAAAATGTTGCATCTCAGCACTTACTTGCAAATCTGGTTATTTGACGCTGAGGTAACGACTAGCTGGCATTAGTAGTCAAGCACCTTCAGAAGCTTCCCAACTTTATTCAGTTTTCTCCAAAACAAACGGATTTATTCAACAGAATGAGACTCAGTTTTGACCTTACTGGAGCTGCATTCGTCTATTTTGTCCTACGAGGTGGACGGGACAAAGCGAGATCCTTTGAATCAGTTTTGCATAATTGCGAAACTTTGCTGGAAACTTAGTGTTCTATTTCCGTTGTTAATGACCGGGTAACGTGCTTGGAAGTTACAACCAAAGTAATTGAAATAATGCAAAGCTTGAGACGTTTGGTTTGTTTTTTGCAATAGCGGTTTGCACCAAGTTTATTCATTAACGGATCAGTTGATTACAACCTTACAGTGTAGGAACATCACTGCAGTTGAAGCCAAAAAATGTGCTGAAGTGCTGTAAGATGCAGTGCTGTTCAGCGCCTTTGATCTGATGCTGGATTTCCCTCATTTTGGGAAAAAACGTGCAGCAAGTTTAGGAGTTACAACTAACGGATCCCGTATTCTGACAGCACGTTGACCTCCTTGCAATCTGGCTCAAGGGCATGTGCATTCGATTCCCCGAAAGATTATTATCTTATGATATACTTCGATGTTGCCAACGGGGTCAATGGTGAAATACAAAAGAGATGCAACCAGGAATGCGAAGAGTTGCTTATTTCGGCTGTAAGCATGCGAGAGCGCAGAAAACTTGGAAGCTGTGAAAATGCATTTTGGTGACGATGTGGATGCTTCAAGGTTTTCTATTAAGTTGGCTGTTATGAGTGATGCAGTATCAGGTGTCAGTGAGAAAATGAAGGAGGTAGTTTCTAGCACTCTTGCATTTACTTCGATCGAATTGCAACATTTTTTCTAAAGTTAAGAAACTTCTGCAACTTATGAACTTGCTGCCAGTTATAACTGCTTCCACAGGCGTAACCAGGGGGGCCAAAGGAGCCATGGCCCCCCAAAGTTCTAGAAAATATAGCCATGTTGTGCTTTGAAAGCCGTTTTTCCAAACAAAATAGTGTTATTTGCCTAAAATCAAACATTTTGGCCCCCTCAAATGTTTGCCCCCCAAATTTCTGGGCTGGCTACGCCATTAACTGCTTCTGCAAAGCGTTCTTTTACATTCGTTCGTCATTTGAAAACACCACCTCCGAATGACCATGAGTGCGCACCGCAAAGATTGGATCACCTAATGATTTTGTCTGTTCATAAAAATTGTGGAAATTGTACAGAAAGCTTGAATGTGCAATACATGCAACAGGAACACCACAGAACATCATTCTTGTAGAAGGTGTTTTTGTTTCAAGAAATCAGAAACGCCAAATGGTTTTTGGAAAAGTGTGACCTTTTTTTTGTCTTCTGACTACACGACTCTGCATCTTTGTGACAATGTTCAGTAAAGAAATTATAGTTGACTTTTGATGTTTTGTCAAACATGAATCATTTGCTTTTTTCTTGTAATTATTTGCCTCTGTCCATACCAATCATTTCTACCTTCCACCACCATTGGGCTGCTATTTATAATCAAATATAAGACAAAGAAATAAAGAACGATCGATATAACAAACAATAGTAAACTGCAACCTCAAATTTAATCTCATATACAGTTAATTTACTCAAAGACATGGTACAGGACAGAAACATTGTACCACAGGTAATGATTAGGCACCAACAGTGAGAAAAAACAAATATCAGTAAGAAAACATGAAAGAAAAACAATAAGTGAGTAATTCATTTGAAATAAGCAAGTATCATGTAACAGAGATAAAAAATTGTCATAGTCAAATATGAAATTAGCTTTAGTATGAAAAGTCAAGCTTGTTACGTACTACAGAGCATGATAAGAAACTTTTTATAACTTCTAGAGAATCTATCATTTAATAGAAACTTAAACTCTTGCAGTATGCTGGACCATGACACTGCTCCTTGATATGCCAGATTTCTTTTTCCCAAAGAAGAGTCAATTCTGGGGATGAAGTAATTTTGGCTTGCAGCTGATCTAGTGAAATCAGAGTGATCTTCAGTAATTTTTTGAAGCTATTGTATGATTGTGGTTTATTGTATTGTTATGAAATTGAAAAATAGTCTGGACAACTAGTGTGATGCACCAAACAAAATTCTCCTACTTAGAAAAACAGTCATATTTACTAATCTACCTAAATATTTCTACTTCAATAAATGTACAGAAAGCTAAAAGCAAACGTCATATCCAGTTGCACATTAAAATTGATTCCTCCCACACAATTTTTTTTTTAAAAAAGGCCCTTCATCACTAGTCCAGAAAACATAGTATCACATATGATAACACTTACATTTTCAAAGCAAAGGTCATATTGTACCACAGTGATGAGCAATGGCATTCAATATGATAGGTCTCAGGTTTCCTGAAAATGCCACGCACATGCCAAAATTAGCCCCATTAGCCGAAATTCACCAGCCTTCTGCTGAAAAAATATTTGCGAATAAAGCAATATAAATGAATGCATTTACTCTCAAATCACTATGCTTGTAAGATGTACACATTCATTGTAATTAGCTGCTTCATTTTGAGCAATGAGAAAAAAGCATGATAAATATACTCACTGGCCTGTTAAGAGCAACATTGGCCTACTAGAACACCAAGAGCTATAAAAATGACCAACAAGTGTGACTATAACTTGAATAGCCTAACAGAAAAAATATATTAATTTCCAATATACAAGACATCATGGCTAATGAGTAGAAAATTTGTTGTAATAAACAGCTCTACTACCTGCTTCTGCACAAAGTACCTTCCAGTACAAATATTACACATGGATGAATATGTAAATGAAATGACATGATTTGCATTTTGAGCAATTGTAAAATTGTATGTATGTAGACAATATGTAGATACTTGCCAAAAAACACATTTTGGGTTGATATGAAGTTGTAATTTTATTTATGAAATTTCTTAGAGTAGCATATAAGTTTGTTCTCTGTTTGTCTTGGTACACAAAGTACGTTAGCACAATTGATATGAAACAGGTTTACACCATTTTTATACAATTTTGGAAATCATACATCATGTGCTTGGATATATTCTTGAATATGCACATCTCCACCATGTATATGCTCTGTCTCTGATGCAGAATATCATGTTAGAAACAAATAATGAAGTACTTACTTTTCATGCAGTTAAGAACAATCATCAAAATGTATTTGTATACTACTTCTCACTTTCAACTTTCTACTAAATGTACACAACTATTTAATTCAAAGCTGTTTTTATACTTCGAAATATAATAGGTGTTTTGTTCTAATATAGTTTATTTAAGAACACTCAACAGGTAAGCAGACACTTCTAACATTGCCAACTATGCACTTCTCAATAATAACTTGGTTTAGCTTTTCATGTATCCTCCACATTATTAGATTGTGTTTTCCTCTAACATTTTGTAAACTGTTGCAATGTCTGATGCTTCTGGCTGGCATGACTACCACCACCAGTGGAATTGAGCATTTCTGTACACAAGATCTTCCATAACATTTGTCTGTCATGCAACCTGCCAAGGCAAGTCTTATCTTTCATGCAGATCTCACAAAGCAGCAAGTGAATGGATAGAATTCTTTGATGTCACATGCCAAATTTTTGTCTGTCACACATGTGTATTCATCAAAAAAGGCTTATAATTCCAGTGGGAACTTCCATCCAGTGTCTTTTTAAATATTTTTCTGGGTCTGTTGTGTTCCCTGCTGTCTCTATGTGTAATTTTAATATTTCATCATGGTCTGTATTATTCAAAACTGCTTTTGCCATATGCCAGGTGCTTTGTTGACTACATCCTCATTGTACTGTATTGGCTGCTATAAGGCTTGCCATTTTCTAACTGCATTGCCACAATTATTTCTTTCACCCAATGGCCTCTGACCTCACTTCTTCATCTATATTTCTCAACTCTTTCAAAGGTGGCTTCCTTACATTTTCCTCTGCATTATGATTATTATTATGACACATTAGCTATTGATATTGATCAACTTTCAAGTGATTGTTTCAACTTGAAATAGGTTGTACAATATTCTGTAGATGAAAGCTTCACCAATGCATCCACGTGCCAATATAGCATATGTTGCCAATGAATCATATGGGCAAAATTGCGCCAACATCCATCAGCAATATAAATTTGCTGATAAAAGCTGCTATGCTATTATTCTGCACAGAGTATTCAGAAACCCAAGTTGCTACTTCATCTGATTGATAAACACAAATTCTTTGTCCTATTCTTTATGGTGCGTAGCCCTCCTACTACATCAAGCAGTGTGTAATATACAGACTGTTGTGCAATCATCCCAAAAAAACTATCTACAACATAACACTTCTTGGCAGGTTTTTGTGCTGTAAGCAGATGATTGCCTGTAAACAAATCAGGGTACATGCTGTGGTGGTTGACTGTTTCAGTGACCCAGGTTTGTGTGGAATTTGGCATTGTATGATTCATCACAATGAAATGATAGTATCATCTTTGTTTGTAATGTGTTGCACATTGTGGTTTACCCACTCACACAGGTATATACATAAGGGAGTACCTTTTAGGTTTGAAGCGCCAATGGTAATTTGTTACTCGAATGTTGTTAACTGACATACTGTAACTCTGTCTTATCTTCAACCCATTGGATGGATTCCATAGCTGTTGTTTGTATAATATGTCATCTTCACAATTACTCATTGCTTTCCTGCTTGTGTCATTCGTGTATTTTATTGCTTATTTGTATTATGTTCCTAACATGTCACAATCTGCTCTTTCATTTGTAACTTGTGTAATCATTACGTGAGGTCTTTCAACTGTGATTTGTATAATGCAAAAACATTAGCATCAGTTATCAGCGATGAAAAATGAAAAAAATTGGTATCTGCCCAGAAAATCCTATCTGTCAAGCTCCACTGTTGACTTTGTATCATTGTCCCTAAACGATTATTGTTTCTGAAGTTGAATGCTATACTATGTTTTTGTAATGGTTCATCATTCCATAAATTGCATTATGTCATTTACCTTTGTTATATGTGATGTCATATTTGTTTTGAGTACATAATAACTGATTGTTTTCATGTTTATTTGGAATTGGCTGCATGTTTGTTGCAATTTTAAAAGCAACTGAAAAAGTCAAGTAAAAATGAAATGTTACATTTAAAAATTGTTTTTTATGAGATTTTTTTATCAGTATGCCATTAGTTTAACGTTGCAGGAAAGCAAGTACCACGTTACTTTTAAGGCAAATACACAAAGCTTCAATGGTTTTAAGTTGGAGTTTGAGTTAACTTGTGTAATACAAAAACTTTCATGAATACAAAAAACACTCTTTTCAGATACCAAAGTTTTCATGAAACTAAATTTTGCAAAACTGCTTGAACTTTCAGACATTTCAAAGTAACTTAGTTACAAATAAGCATATCCCAAACTGAGTGAAAAAATATTGGATCCAAAATGTCTTTTGAATAATAAAATCAGATTAAGGTTTTCCATGATGGAAATGAACACTTTGTTAACACCTTCAGCGCCAAGTGAATTTACCTTTAACACTTTGAGAGTCGGCCTACGATATATTCGTACTTTGATTTCAGCCTAAAAAACAGCAGTTTTTGGTTGCCTTACCAATGCCCTAGCTCCTCCGCCGATTGCGCTAGAGAGCTGTTCAAGGGCTCAAACAGATCGGCCGAAATACTACCACCTAACGGTTGGCGCCCAGGGCCAGGCAAAGTGGGCCAAGGTGGCCTAAAAGTTCTCCACTTATGACGTCACTCACAAAAAACC
>JGI24158J21664_10009713_pt1 | contig 12850 bp, 10 predicted proteins | sample Ectturendosymbi3_FD_21664 | JGI IMG/M metagenome (IMG submission 21664) | reverse complement strand
CAGTAGTACTGCCATAGAAATGAGGCAGTTGAACGCCTCAACCAGGAAAAAAAGACAATCGGAACAAGGACTAATTTCAAAGCTTTACAGTGTTTGAAACATGAATGTCTCATTACTTTCTAGTTTGATCGCATACAGCTGCAAACCGACGAAGTGCTTGTCGAAGGCCCAGTTTAGAAGATGCAGGCAACGCCAGACTGGCCCAGACGATTAATTTTGAATGTGGTTGATTCTGACGGTTCATTTCGAATAGCAACACCCACGTCGTACTCTCAAAAAACACTCAACGTTTTTCTCGAGGGTCGCAGTTGTATGCCTTTTCGAAATCTACAAAACAAGTGTGGACATTTTTGGCGTAATACCAAAATTTCTCGAAAATTTGCTGGAGAGTGAAAATTTGTTCTGTAGTGCTAAGGCCAGGATGAAATCCACACCAGGTATTCTCCAGCTTAGGTCCAATCACCTCGTGGAATCATTTTTCAAGGTATTTGGCACACATTCGGAGGAGGTTTACGGAGGGAAACGTCCCGGCAGTTAGCGCATTGCTTCGCATCGTCCTTCATTTCGCGTGGAAATTATTACCACAGTTTGCCAGACCTTCGGTGCCCTTTCACGTACTTGGACAAACCTATGTGTTTGGAAGAAAACGTTCATGATCAAAAGTGCGTTTTTGCGACAGTTGCAGCAGAAGCCTTCCATTGTTGCGTCACCGTGTTGACCGATCGCACATTTCCATATCACCAACGACGTTTCAAAAGTGTGAATTTAAGTCACACAAATATATCATGGATACTTTCACTTTAGCCCTTCGCAGGACATCACAAGTTTCCTCCAATACTTCCGGACACTGCGGGGTTTAGATTAAGTCATGTAAGTGAATCAGATACGAAGCGTAGCCTATCAATTCAACATGCACACTCTTTCTCTCAGCCGCTGACCCATTCATCAAAGCAGTCTTCCAGCTTGGGCGTACGAGTATCTCCACCCTAGCTTGGGCAGACTGCATTGCCTCAAAACTGGAGAAGTGCTACAGCTTGGATGAAAACTGCACAAGAGTTTTCATCCATCGTCCAGCACTGCAGTGTTAGCACCACGTCGCTCAGTAGAACGGAAACCAACTCAGGCCAAGCAATTTTGTTTGGCTTCTTCAACCAGTTCATGTTCTTTCCCCACAGAGTGAAAGTGATGTTCCATCTTGCAATGTCCAGCTTATGGTTAACTTGGCTTTTAAGCGTAGCTTTCACGTGACCCAGTGCAGAAGCACTACGCGTGGCCCCCATCCGTCTCTCCAGCCGCTTATTAAAGTAGTGTCGTCACATGTGGTGGATGGGGTGACTGGAGCGAATTTTTCGATGGGCTTCTCTGCTTAAAGTCCGTACGCAGTGTTTGGTCACGCGCAAGACGACCGATGTGCGATAGTATTGATCGTTTTCGAAGATTTCATGAAGTTACTGACCAAATTATACCGTTGGGCGCGCTGTTTGAGGATCAACGTTTGCGGAAACTGGGGGTGCCGCAAGTGAAAGCGTTGTCGCGGGAAGATTTGGTGTACAGAAGAAGACTTGCATTAATTCTGTTACATGAGCAGGCATGAGGCAGTCACTGCACCTGAAAAGTAGAGGCAATGTGTTGCAATATCACTGATATTTTCTTAATGGAATAAGGCTGACGATATTGTGTTCCTTTCTGGCTCACAACCCCGTTAGTTAACCCTTTTCCACAAATTTTCATCACTTTTCGACCTTAACTGCACCACTAACGCGTGGTTGCTTAATCTAAACAGGCTGGTAACTTTCTAACCACTGATACGTAGAATTACTTGGGACATCCACTTCAGCTATAACAAAACGTGATCTTTGTTGTGGATCCAGCTGGTCATCGCTTGAAGCTAGCTGAGCTTCCTGCCTCTAAGCTCCACATATTTATACCGAGAATCTTTCTCTGGCTAAGCTGCCACTGCTACAACCTTGCATGTACAAGCAAGGATTCCTGATTTTTTCATTCTGTTGTTTAACCCTTCGTACTTTCGCCATCTTCCCTGCTACCATCGCTTCTCTTCGAGCGCTCGCTGATTTCCCACGAGATGGCGCATGGTATTCCTGCAGATCCTTACACATTGCTGGTGATTTATCTGTTGCTTGAAGCTAAACAAGCTCGGAAACGGCGTCCAGGGTGAATGGCATAAGCACAAGAAAAACGCTTCCATCTTTGACTGAACTTTAAAAGCAACAAACGCTTAAAGTGTGCTGCAGCAATGCGTTTTGCCAGACCAATGGTTTGTTGGATAAATCTGATCGAATCGCTAAACCACAAACAAATACAGGCAAGAATTAAGGAACCAATGTGACTTCATGCTTTATAACTAGGAGTAACCAGAAGTTTGCCATTGTGATTTTCACCAGGTCAAAATCGCAAAGTCACTTCGCGCGACTAAAAGTGACTTGAATTCCGCTTCCGCAGCTTCGCAGCAGTGGCTGACCAAAATGTATTTGTAAGTTATATATGGTTTGCTAAGTAAATTTGCCTCAAGTAATCTCGTTACATTTTTCGTTGGAAAAGTTCAATGTGAGAAACAAGCTGAGGCGTGTTTTCTCGAATTGTATGGAGGAACAGGTACAATAACGTCGTTCGTGACTGGCGAAACATTTTTCTACAATATCGACATGCTTGTTGTCAAACAAACGTTACATTTGTAAATATTACAGGATATGTTTAAAATAAATTATTATCTTTTGCAATGTTTCTTTTTCTTGCAATATTCTTTGCTTTGAAGAGCTTGAAGAGCAACAGTATTTACTCAAAATTTTAGCGGAACAAAGATACTTGGAAACGTAAGGGTTTTCGCCATGCTATGTTTTATTTTTGACAAATTTCTCTAGTTTATCAAGTGATTGCTTTATTGGAAGCTCCACTCCTTCGTAAAAACACTGCCAGAGCTTTGCCGAAGCGTAGAACCTGAAAGTGTTTGACTGCTCAATTCTGGCAGCATCGCTCAGAACAAAGAGTCGCTTTTCACCTGGCCTGGTCGCAATCGATGTCCAATACACGGGATATTTTCTCGCTGTATTGTTAGCGCGCCCGCCCGCTATTAGTCGCAAACCTGGCGATAATATATCGCAAGTCACCTGCGGTCGCTCTTCACTGAATGGAAGCAGCTTTGACAGGGCTTCTGAAAAAGAACCTTTCAAACCAGCTGCCACTCACTGCCTTTCTTGATGTTGCTTCTGTCTCATCTTCGGCTCTAATGCCTCGTAAATGCAATCGTGCTGGACTGCAGGTCACACAGGCAATCCTGTCACTCATCTTTCTCAAGAGCGTAACTTCAGTTAAACTTCTCTGATATTCCTTGATCTCCAACATACGCAACGCCCCAAGAAACAAACCATCTAACTGCTGGGCCATAAAATGACAGGTTTTGTCGCCATGTACCCACAGGCTGGGTGAACTCAACCAATCGGGTCAACACCCGCTCGCTTTCCCTGGAGCAATTTTCCACAATCCGGTTTAAGGGCAAAATACCGGGCGGTCTTCCCCAAACAAACCAAATTCCGTAGCTGCTATCGACGACTAGACATTTTCGCCCCTACCTTTGGATCGTCAAACAACGCTCGACAAGAAGCCTAGAGCCTGGTGCGCATCGATCCGCCGGCTCTCGCGACAGTAGAGAAATAATCCTCGAAGAAAATCGCAAAGCGCAAGATGATGAAAAGTGCTCCGACCTCGTGATCGCTAAATCGTCTTAAACCTTCCCGGGCTGTCGAATGCAGCTGCCCAGCTTCGTCACAACAGACGCACGGTCTATGATGCATTTCGACGAAGTCCGAAATCGAAGTTCAAAACTTCGTTTCGACAGATTGCTTAGTTATTTTTCCTGAACAAGTTGGTCATGCCGTCTTGCTCGAGGCCATATTACAGAGGATGTTTCCATTGGAAACTCAACTAGCTTGTCACCTTTAAAGCAGGACGGAGTGCTTGTTTTAGGAAATCGCAAACATGCTTGAAACTGCAGTAGTGTAGGTATTCATCACACTGTGATTGCTCATTTCCTACCAACAAGTTGTTTTCAAAACAACTAATAACAAGAAATAAAACGGATAATGGCGGCCATCTTTCCCATCTGTTAAATATCAAGTTTTGAGTCAGAAATTCCCAGTTTTGTGATCACATAAAGCTTGACTTTCAGAACTCATATGGCAAACAATCAAAACAAAACTCACTTCATTTTATATTTTATCACGCTGTGCAATCGCTGCTTTGAACAACATTAGTCTTAGAAGCTAGCGTTCAAATGACTGCATTTATTCACAATTTAGGCTACGGCAATCGTTGCAGAAAGACAGCATACCAACTTGTTTTTGCACACTTTACTTAAAAGACCTGCGACTAGAATTGTAAACCTTGAAAACTGTGAGCTCTGCCGTTTTACCGAGCCAAGCACAAGCACAATGTTCCTTTAATTCAAATATCAACCTTCCTGCCAATATTTTTGCATTTATACATAAAGCATGGCACGCGCAAAGTTTTTCAATGCGTGCAGTAAACTACTATAAAGAACTTATTAAAGCACCAAGCGTTACATCCAGGTTAAAAGCCCATCTACGCCGTCAACACACATGCTGCGTGTACCCCTCTCTCAGTTTCTTTTCTGCTAAACACCTGACATTCTTCTGCGCAATTCCTTCTCTGCTGCTATTGTGCAAAGCGGTGAGACAAACATCGTCACTGATATGTTTGTGGCAAACTCTTGCCTTCACATTGCAACACAATAGCATAATGAAAGCAGTTGAGGCCCAAGCCAAACAACCTCTCTGCTCGCAACTGGCACCTTCGCAAAAACAAGAGAAGCTTGCCGCTCACCCAATGCGGTTAGTCAGGGCTACATAAACTCCCGTGCCTGTCCACATTGAAACAAGCTCACATCATCACGCACCAACAGCAGCGCTAATCGCCAACAAGACCCATCTGATAAAGTCCTGCCACCGACCCAGCACGCCGATAAACTCAATTTGCTTGATAACGCTTGAAAAGAACCGGAGAATAAAACAAAACGCGGATCCAGTTTCGCCCGCGTTTTTATCGGCAGCACGTCCGGAATCGCAATTTTGCTAATAGAAAGGACAAGAGCGACGGGCATCAGAATAATTAAGTCCGAACGTGTAACAGAGCTCATGCGTTTCGAGCGCTTTAGCGCAAACACGAAGTGGATAAGGAGGCCGCTGCCGCTTTCTAAAGACCGCTCCACTCTCACCGTCACTCTCCAAGCCCAATGAATAAAGTTAGAACAACAGATTGAATGCGTACTTGGAAGCGGATAGGCCTCTTTGCTTTTAACCGCGGTTAACACAGTCGCTGATGTGAGCGGCCGGTTTTATTTCAAATACAAAAGGTTGCGTACTAGCTACCAGGCATTTGCCATTTAGTGACAAGGGTTTTAAACCGTGAACCGACTGATCGCAAAATCAGTGAAGTGGTCGAATCAGCTTTACGACGCTCATGATTACAAGAAGCTTGTTCTCTGAGCTTCGTAGTCATTCAATATCTTCTACAGCTTCTGCGTAATTTACAGGCACGTTTGTTTTCTCTTTCAAAATGTCTCTCTGCGAACATCCCACACTCTGCTCCAAGAACGTGTGCCGACTTTTATCGAAGATTTTTAAGACTTTTTTGTCGAAGATTCTACAATCAGCCCAGCAAAGAAAAAACTTTGAAAGGAAGAAAATGTGGTCTATTAGCAAACAAAATTTGAGTTGAAAAATCTACATTCAAATTTACAGTAGAAAAACTGTTTCTGATACAAATAATGCGGTATTAGAATGAGACCGTGCAATATGAACGAAGCGGTATTCACCACTCTACTGTAACAAGCAGCTTCGAGTAACTTTTTTTCGTTTTGTGATATCACTTAAGCTTTCCCCAACCTCAAATCGTTACTAACTTCATATATGGAAGCCAGGCGGTCATATGACATCATCTGTTGAATGTTTAAAACCAAAGCTGGAAATTTCCCCCGGTGAATTATGCACTGACCGGTTGACAACACTGAATCGTGCGTTGGTGGGGTTCATTATAGCGCACAAAATTTCCGAAACTCCTTGCCGACTTTGCAAGCCACCGTCGTCGGAAGTTGGGTATTTGTTCGGTCACAGACCGAAATGTTTTTGAAATGACCGAAAAAAATTATGTCATTTCGGTCAGACTGTCTGAAAATATAGGCTAATGAACACTGTTATGGCGAGTTTTAATAAACAGTGAGGCAAACGACCAAAATGTCTTAGTAAAAAATGACCGAAATGTATCAGCGAAAAAAAACAGGTCGGACAACATGCCTTTTTGCGTCACTGTGCAATCCAACGGCCTTGTGCGTCATAGGTTTCGGTCGCCACATTGAAAGCACTTTTGTTGTTTTTTGAGAAAAATACGGAAACTCACTCTGCGACGCTGCTTTCCTAGCATTTAAGTGCTAATGCTGTTTGCGCAGGCTTCGACTGAACAGTCACTTGAGCTGTCGTCACTGAACGCCGAACCCCTTTCGAGGCGGTGGTGAAACAAACGCAGCCCTGTTTAACTTTGCTTCCTGCACTCTATGTCCAGCGGTCAGATTCTCTGGTGAGGAAATCACCAAAACCTGCTCGTTCTTTGCTCGTGGAGCTGCTCGTTCTTTCTCACTTGCTCAGACATTGTCTTGCGATTAACTTGAATATTGTTTGTTTTTTGACATGTTGCCGAATTGTTTTGTGGCGTTTTGTCTAATGGCCAAATTTCTTTATTTACCTGTTGGTCTCTGGCGTTGTCGCTCACAAAAAAAGAACAAACATGCGGCTCATCCAAAGCCGACTTTTAGTTTTGCCACAAAACTCAGTTGATATATGTTGATGATACGTGATCAGAAACATTAGTTAGACTTGTGACTTTTTTCAGTCAGAGCATTCTTTATCACTTCTCAATCAATTTGAAAATTCCAATTAAGTATGAGTTGTTGCACGCAACAACGTCGCCTCGAATTCCATGACTTTTTGCTGTTTTTGGCTTGGCTCACCACGCCACCATGTGCCCCAGTTAATGTTGAAGGCAGCAAAATGAGTATTTCTGTAAGTACAGCGGCCAAGTCGTTTGCCCGAACCCACGGAATATTAAGAGCAGAAGATGCATATAGTTTGACAATCACGCAAATTAAGAAGCAAAATTCACTTTTGCCTTGAGAACGTTCTGGAAAATACAGTTGGTGCGACTGCTAGATGATCCATTTTGGTGTAAAAGTTGCAAACGTCACGAAAGAAGAACTTTTAAAACACCAGTATGATAAGGCCGTTTAAGGAGCAGGCAGAGAAAGCAATAAGTGTTAAAATTTCATAGAGACATTACGTAAAAATTATCTAATCACCTACAGATCATCTTGCACTTGTATTTCAAGGTAGCTGGCAGGTCAAGTCAAACACACGCACAATATTTGATCGGACTGTACCAAAGTCATAAAAACTGGCAATGGGATCATTCTGGCCAACTCTAGGAATATGAACTGAAGCGAAAGGACAAGGACAAATCGAATAGACGTGTGCTAGAATGCGAATCAGAAGCTTTTTCTTTGGTATCATCCTTGACAGCGAAAAAGTCATTTATTTCCTGTAATAACCAATTAACAAGTTCAAAAACAATTAATAAGTAATGGCCAATTAAGTAGCCAAAAAATTTGTTGGCGAATAATCAAGGAAGTAAATACAAGAGCATTTATAGTATAAGGCAAAAGTTTTGCACAGCTCTCAACAGATCTGTTAATTATGGTAAACACTACGCACAAACGAAATGCTAGAGTGGGATTTGGTCTCTTTGTGTAACAGCACGTCCTGTATAATATTACGCACTTTCCAGAATATTATTGTGATTATTGCTCGCAACTTTGTTGCACTAGCTTATGGTCACCTTATGCTGCATTACTGTATTTGTTTTAGCAAAGTACTGCTTTCTGAATTGCAAGGTTATTTCAGATTATTCGGTAATATCTGATTTTTTGTTTGCTACAATGTTCAGTAGCAGTAAAGCGCACTGTTTTCAGATAACGCTTTTACAGATGAAAATCGGTACTGATTAGTGTAGGCATGTAGAGAACTAGATTTGTGACTGTTCATGTTAGTATTCAACATTTCAACTCAACCATGAACCACCTGCAATGTTTGATTTCAAAGTAAAAAATTGAGCAAACTGAACGTTTTCTATCATGGTTTGTTCTTTCACAAGAACGTCTGTAAACCAACAAGCCCTTGATGATTTTAAATTTCTTGGTCTTTTTCTACAGCCATTACTTCGTCACTTTTCGAACACTGAGTTTTTGGTTTGACAACCCATCGTATTCGATTCACCCCCTGCGGATAAGCGTCTTGCTCTTCTAAAATATCAACTAACCCGGTTAAGTCGCAATCTGAGCTACTGTGAATTGAACATTTTGAAAGTGCAACCTATCCTTTACTGCGCTTAAACTTCGTCATCCAGTTATTATTCAGATTGTCTGTCACAACCTCTGATGGGAAAGTTTTAGTTTCATGCAGAAGCCAACACAGCTGCTAAACTTAGCACTTGCCTAACAGCAGTGATGTGGTCGAATCACATTTTCTGAACCGCGATTCGAGTCGCAAAGCTCTCAGTTCAAATCATATCCATTTCATTTGAAATTTTTTGTTCAAATCCAGTCATTAAATTTGTTTATGTTAAGTTTGAGTCACTTTGAGTCACGATAGCTTTGCACTCACTTCGAGTCCACTGATTGTCAGTTTCAGCCAATCTCGAGTCACATGAAACCCGATATGTCCAACATTTTTTACTATGAGTTGAAATTGTAGTATTCACAGCATCGCTCGAGCAGAGTCACGAGTCAAAAAATTGACTTGAATTGAGTTTATAAAAATCAATCACAATCGAATCAAGTCATTTGGAAAAAAAGGTGATTCGAGTCAATGAAGGTCGTTACATATGGGTCGAGTCAAGTCAACTCATTGACTAGCGTCACGCATTCACTACTTCATAGCATCAAAAGCACGTCATGTGTCTTTTTCTCTTTTCACCAAAAAATGCCAGCAAGCGGTTTTTGGAGTCGAATCATAGACGTAAACGGGCCTCATTTTGAAACCCAAGCGCGGCCCGACATTTATTTTTGAAGCTCGATTCAGGCCCGAAAGCCAAATTTACCGAGTGAGTCAAGATATGCGCAACTATACGCAGGGTATTGGGGGCGTAGCAAAGTAAACATGACTAAATAATTCACAATTATTCATTTTTTATTGAAAATTTAATCAACTCGATTGCTTCGACAGGAAGTGGCGACTGTAGGCATATGGTTTATCACACCCAAAGTAGCCACTACCTTGACCAAGACATTGTCCTGAACAAGCACAAATTTAGCTTGCTAGTCAACAACACTATTGTGGAATGTAATGTTTCTCAAGAAAAAAAGAAACTGTCGAGAAACCATCCACGATGGCGCATAGGCACAAGGCATAAACGAAATTATCTACAATAGCACTATAGTCATGAAAAAACGTTTTGTAGACCTGAACAAGCTTATTAGTTGTCTTAATAATGTATTTACATAATTACATTGGCTAAAGTTGATCAATAACCCCATTTCTTTTAAACATTTCACCAAGTGGATTTGAGCATTTTTGTTGCGTAATTCTTTACTAAAGAGTACTGTAGAAAAAGCTGTTGCGATTATCCCTAAAGCTCTGGAACTGCAACTAGCATCTCTAAAATCTGCAGTCAGGTCATCCTATGAAATGGATGAAACTTTTCCATATCCCGTATCCTGCAAAAGCGTCCATTCCGTTACATAGTCAAAGTCTTCCATTCTACTCTTCATACATTTGTTTTATAGTTAACAACTAGCAAGTTGCCGATCTCCTCGACTTTTAATGAACCAAGGGTCTCCTCACGTTTATCGTCACGAAGCCACGAACCCTCTGTGGTGTCAAAAATTTAAAAAGTCTTTACAAATCACCAGGTTTGGTAAACCTATTCTGATTTTGTTTATTGAAGCGCTAAACGTTTCGTGTTTTGTACAGCAGCAAGTAACTGTAGTTTCAAAACAATTACTCATACGCATTTATAGACAACCCGCCGTACAAAGGTTGCAGTTGCGCTTCTTTGTCAATCAGCTAAATCCTACCCAAGGAAAAAAGCAATTTATCAATCACCAAATAAGCAAACAATTACAATTTCTTTACGACAGCAGTGGCATTCAACAATTATTAATAGCAGTAAACAGTATTAAATGCAAAGAGCTAATATTATGAACTCGCTTGAATTAAAGTTCTAATAGCAACTTCATGATAACAGTACTACAGGTTTGACCTCAACAGTAAGAAAAAACTTAGCCAGGTAACTTTTAACCAGACAAGTAAGTTTTTGGCACAACTATCTAAGCTGCTAAAGTTAAATGTTACACAAGGTCACTAAATGAAAAACTTCCTTCAAGCTAACTAGTCACTAGAGTAGGAGACTATTATGGTAAAATCTCATGTACATTCCGCTCCGCACATAAGAGGCAGTAGCAAGTTTTGCTGATACTTCTGGACAAAAATATTCGTTTGTAATTCGCACCCAGATTTTTGCAGCAGTGTCCAAACACACTCATGGTTGAAATCAAAATATCTGTCATTTTAGCACTTCAATCGAAATCATAATCCTTGCCTGGTGCTAAATCTAACGAAATCGTTTCTTGAAACAACGATTCAAGAATCGTGTAAGTGATTATTGATTTTTTCAACGCAGCTTCATCCCGTGCTGGATCGCGTACGTGATAATTTCCTCACCACTGTCACCTTCTCAAAAAGCGGGTGAGACTAAAGCTGAACAGAGGATAAAAGAACGCAGCTGTGTTTGCATTTCTAGAATTAGATGAAGAAAATCACACACACTTCAGTCACAGAAATCACCGCGGCGAGCACAACAAAACTACGTCACGAACGAAAAAAATGTTTACTCTAAATAATATTTAAAAAATTGTGCATGCTGGCCCGAAATCGTCCTGAAACATTGTGACCACTTTTAGCCCGAACCAGGCCCGACCCGAAAAAGCGGGCTCGACTTCCATCTCTGAGTCGAATTGCAGGCACGAATCGGTGCTTTAGTTGTAGTTGGCTTGACGCGCAGTTTGAAGTTGACTGTGATTTGCGCATTAGTTTCTGGTCCATGGCAAAAAGTAGCAATGCTAAGCGCATCTTTTTTCTCTTAGGATACAATCCATTGATACAACCTTCACATCGGGACTCTGAATAGTTGAATCCAATTCTTATCTGAGACGTTAGATCTTCTGATATCTGCTTAAATCGTGAAACAGGGTAGTGAAGCTGCAATTTATGTTTTCGACAATCGCTCATCTGTTGAATATATTGACACTCATATTTTGCCGAATCTTAACACTGTTCTTAGCGAAACGCGAGTTGTGGAGATTCGACTTGATGATTGATTCAACTCGAAATTGATCCAACGAGTTGTAGTAAACCAATGTTGTACGAGCAGATAATTATTTCAGTTAAATCCTGTTTTCTGCATTAAATCTTCGTTGAGACGTTTTTACGAGTAAACCATTTTTCTACGCATTGCCATTTCCCCAGTCTTCAATGGTGGAGTTACCAAAGCCTTTCGAGACTTCTCATCTTAACTATTTCATATCTTTTAGCTTTTCAGAAAAAAAAACTTTTTGCATTTTATTGCCTTTACGTCACGACTGCAACTACATCTTTCCTAATTTCTGTCATTTGATGGCTGAAAAACATTTCACTAAAATTAACACCTTCACAAGGTTACTTCATTACAGTAGTAGTGCTCTCACACTCACAAACAGCCTAAAAATATCTTGTGCCCTTTTAATTCAAAGCGATTGGAAGAGTATTGGTTGTATTTCCACCACAGTGACCATACATCAAGCGAATCAGTCGCAATAATTTATTTGCACAAGGAAACTAGTTTCGTGTTCGACACATCTTCAGTCCTTATTCAAATAGAAAAATTTGAATAAGGACTGAAGATGTGTCGAACATAAGGACTGAAGATGTGTCGAACACGAAACTAGTTTCCTTGTGCAAATAAATTATTGCGACTGATTCGCTTGATGCATGGTCACTGCGGTGGCTTTGCTATTATTGCTAAATGATAAGTGCAAGCCTGAATCGTTGCAAAGGGATGGAAGACCAGGTTGGAGATTTCCTCAGACAGCTGGCTGCAAAGCTAGAACTTGTTTTGTTGGTTGTATTTCATGACACTTGTCAGCCTATACGGAAACAAGAAGGTCCTCAAGCGCTGATGTTGAAACGGTAACAGTAAAGCTGACTAAGATTGATTCACTTCGCGATACACAGCAGAAGGAAATTCTCTTGAATATATGTGAGCGCGGCAAAGTGTAAGTGCTGGTGACAGGCTTAACAGGCACTCAACCACTTTCAACTTACCGAAGCGTGATTGGCTTTTACGCGGGCACGTGATCCCATAGTGGACAAGTGGATCAATTACAGTAAATTATTAAGCCGAGGGTCTCCGCTAAATTTAGATTATTCACTTGGTCGGGCATGAGCGAACATTTTCGTCAATAACAAGACCGTGTTCAATGAAGTAACTTGATATTTGTTTTACACAACCTTGCAGATTCAAACTTGAATATAAAGCAAAAAACAAAATCTGCGAGATGATTTCGTAAACATTTGTATGTCTTATTATAGAGCATTTTCTGTCGTTTTTCCAAGTTTGAAATTCAAGTAGATTAGTTAATTGCAAGCTTATGGCACAAGCGCAGAATCTATCTTTGGCAGCTTTAAGAAAAGAAGAGTAGGGTTAGACAAGTGAAATTGTGCTTTGTGACTTTGAG
>JGI24158J21664_10003714_pt1 | contig 12852 bp, 8 predicted proteins | sample Ectturendosymbi3_FD_21664 | JGI IMG/M metagenome (IMG submission 21664) | reverse complement strand
GTGTAAGGANACCTGCAGTATGCCAAAAACGTTGGAGATGACACTGTCTATAGAAAGAGATCCTTTCTCAGCAAAGAATCAGACACTTTAAGATCTTACAGAGTATATATTTCGCCTACGATGTAGGCATCATCAGGATGTTGAAGATTTTAGCTCAGTCAATTNGAGAACGNTTTTAGCAAAATGTCCCTCCTTTTCACTTTTTGAATACATTGCCTAAGGTCTATCTTGCCTCAAAGTGTCCTTACACATACCAGGTTGCAGCAACAACATAATCTATCCAGCAAAAGTTTGCACCAGTACATGACGTTCGAGTTTGCGTTTCTCTCCAAAGTCTAAGATACGTCTATTAAGGCACGTTTTGAACGCGCAGTGCACAAAGTTCCGTTATGCGATTGTTTCCATCAAGGTAAATGAGGCAATGCCACAGAGCATCACGTCACCATGAACACATTCAACCCGAAGATAATATTCTTACGCAACATCAGATTGCTTGACGGAATCAACCGGATTTCCCAACGCCAGACTACTGACGAGATTCCATTAAACATCGTAAAAAACGAGCAGTTGAAATCTCTCAAGGGAATGGCATTCAACTATAGTACCGTTCTTTCTTTTAAATAAGACAAGGACCACAACACTTTTAATCTCAACATGACGCACTTGGGCTCATTTTCAAGAGGCACTATTATTTCATGCACAGTACCTACAAAAATCAGCTTTAATTAAAAAATGTACAAAAAATTAGCCAAAAAGTCGATTAGGACAATTTTATTTACAAACTTTCCGTTACAAAAGTTGCCTGTTTGTTCAGATGGCCGACAATTTTAACTATACGGCTAATTTTGAGGATAGGGGGTGTATTAAAATCACTCTGAAAATTTTACGCCGGCTTTTACTTTTTGTTTCGGTTTTGATTCTGTTGAACACTGTGGATTTCCTTCTGGGCTGTTGCATAATATTTTGTGCTTTGTTTTACGTTATTCATAAATCTGAATACGTTTTTAGATGAAAACTGAAAATGGTATATTCACTTGCCTGGTCTACCTGTTACAGGAGACAGGTTCACATGCATTTGACATCTCCGCCCGATCAAAGATTAACAATGCATGCAAGAATGACGAATTTGAAATGTTTTCAGTTTGAAGCAAACAAAAACTTCTTAAAGTCACAAAACAAATGTTGAGGAAGCTCTTTGCATTGGTTGGTACCTCATCTGCCTAACACTTGCAAAGCCTTGCGATCTATCCTATGTTTAATAACCTGCTGTCTTTTTTGTAGGTACGTCCTATCGAATGAAAAAGATTCATCAGCAGGCCGAATTTATTCCGCATTTTAAGTCATGATGCTATCTTTGCGTTGTACTGTTCCATTTACTTACGAAAAGCAACCCAAGTTCGATCAAATGACCCGGTAAATCCAAGTTCATTGTCAAGATACATCGGACAGCGTGTAGCTGCTTATTCAGCTGCATTCCGGACCGTTGCAGCAAAGCTGGCGTTTAGGCCGGTCGGAGCAAACTGAGATAACAGCGGGAAGGAAAAAGTTTAGCTGCTCAAAGAGCATTCTCTTGTTTCTTCATTGCAGCGTGGATGGAGTAGTGTATTCGGTAGAAGCTTCTGGACCATCCGTCACCGTAGGCAACGTGTCCTGTGAAAATCTCTCGTAGCTGCGCTAAGTTCCAGAGCTGTGTTTCGTTTAGCAATGTATTTTCAAGTCAAGGATTCGGCGATTAATCTTTTTTGCCAACTTTTTAACGGAAACGCAAATTTGAACCTTTGCCAGTGTTCGCACTCGACTGATTCTACTGCAGTCATGTGAAACCTTCGCGGATACATTGACCTTTGGATTTTGGAGTCGCACACGAGCTAAAGACTTTCTCAACCGAAACTTATTTTTCACAAATAAAAGTCTCCTTTTGCGTTCAATGTGATGCAANATTGAATGAGGGAGTTTTTCTCATTCTTAAGTGAAAAACAGTTAGGATTGTGTAAAATCAATCATCGTGTGAATTTGAAAGCATAGATAGAATTATTATGGTCTTGATTTGTATTTGAAGATTAGCTAAAACATCCCACAGTAAGCTCTTGGACGCTTGTACGTTAAGCATATTTGTCGGTTCGGGCCTGTTTACAGTACCTTCATGCTTCTGTTAAGAATCCTGCGCGGACAGTAATTTTTGTCCGCTCCCGCCATGCACCCGCTAATTTTAAACCCGCCCTGCTCCCACAGGAGTTTTAAAAATCTTTCCCATTCCCGCCCCGCACTCGCAGACTTCTAACCGCACCCCCCCGAAGGCACTCCCAACTCGCACCCGCCCTGCACTGTTTCCGTCCCAAATCGGCACCTGTCACTGAAAACCATTGAAACTCATGCAACGTTTTTCATCGCTAGTGGTAATTTATTCAGTGGTTTATTTCAAAACCAGCGGAAGGCTTTAAAAAACCTGTAAAATAAGAAAACGAAACCTTTTTTCTGTTTAAATCACTTTCACATGCATTGAGTCAACATTCAGTTACCCGCACAAATAATTTTTTATCCCGCGCCCGCCACGCACCAAGGACAACTCTCGCCCGCCCCGCACCCGCACCCATATCTCTGCGAGTTTCCGCACCCGCCCCGCAAATGTGGGTACCCGCAACCTGCGCGGGTTATACTTAACCCGCCCTGTGCAAGACTCTAGTATCTGTTCAACAAACCTTTCACAAAACAGATTGTCATATTAGTAGCTAGCAACTATAGCATGCTACACATAAGCTGCTGGATTCATCACAGTATGCTCAAATCTAACGAAACCAGTAATTCAACACCAAACCATCAAATGAGAAACGGCTGAAAGGGAAATGTTAAGTTTGAACTGATCGTGGTGTCTGCGATCCAACCATGTCTCACTTTTCTGCTGTACCCCAGCCAGTTTCTGGCAATTTTTGGGCTGTGTGCAGTAGACACACAACCCTGCAAACAAACATTAAATTCTGGTTGAAAACGGAGATAAAACGCCCAACAAAACTCCTTTTGCTTAAGAATGCAAGGATTCCGGTGGCTGTACTTAGCCCATGCTGTAGCCAATGGAAGATAGCTTAATCTAAAAAACTACCGGCAATACGCCTAATACACAAGAGGAACGGGAATTTTTATATGCAGCAGAATGGGCTGTAGCTTCGAACCGGCATCGATGTTTTTCGCATGTATTCAGAACAAGGCAAGCGTTCTGGGCAGCCACAAACAGGGTTTGTCATCGTTTTTGGCACAACATTCGATACGCTAGCTGGCAAGTGCAGCAGGCAAGCTACATAGAAGTTGGGAATTGCGCCATCAACCTTTCTTTGCAGCTGTGGTGAGTGTATTCAGGAGAACTTTGACACTCAGTTCCGGTGTTTACCCCTAATGGCGTTGGACTCTTTCTCGTTGCTGATTACTACAGGGTTGCCAGGTTGTCATGAGAAAAAAAGCTATGTTAACCATAAAAAAGCCAGGAAGTATCAAAAGAAGCCAATTACAGGATAAACACAACGACATTTTTAAACACCCATACAGGTTGCACAGCACTTTCAAATGACAATATATACATATGCTGAATCAAATAAACTCAATTAATAAAGATCTCGAAATTTTAGTGCAACGTCTGAAAGATGGTTATGATGATATTTAATACCTGTTAAAGGCCGTGAACAGCAAAACTAAAAGTTACAAAATTGCAGTGCAGAGTTGCCAGAACTTAACATTCTGGCAAACAGTGCAACAGTGTCCAGAAATCTGCCAAAATAACCTTTAAATGTGCCAAACCGACATAAAAATTAAGTTGGCCTTTTATCAAAACTAAAAATATCCAAAAGAGCTAACAGAAAGCCCCAAATTACAAATTTGCCCTCAAAAAAGCCAAATTGGCAATACCTGTTCCTGCAGGGACGACTGTCACGCGATATCCATGTGCGCTCAACCATGACAACAGAGAGGTTACTTTGTGACACCAAACAAGGCCTCGAAGAACGAGAGGTCTTGCGCTAACATAATTCTCAGCAGTCAGCAGTGCAGAAGTTACTGAAGCAACGTCGTAAGCTTGCAATTCTGCTGATAATTTTTCTCGCAACTTAAAAGGATTGCCTGCTTCATTCAATGGTGTTTAAAAGACTTACATGGTAGATTTTATGAGGATATTTGTACTGGGAGTTGAAGCAACGTTGCAGCCTTGGTTCCGCCCAGTCTTAATACAGTAGGTTGTTTTGCAAAAACAAGCAAACGCATCTAAAAAATCAAGCCCAAAATAAGTGATATAACAGAAAAACAAACCCGATATGCGTTTTATGCGGAAATTGAACAAAACAAAAGAGAAACAAGTAAATCAAAAACAAAAACAAGCACAGAATCCGAAAAAACAATCCGAAAACAAGGGAATTAATACAAAACCGAACCCAAAACACGTTTTACTTTGCAGTGAAACAGCAAAAGTTCCACAAAGATTGAAAAACAATCTACCCACAAAACAAGAAACCCGCAAAAACAAGCAATTCACAAAAAAACAAGCTCAGAAACGGCAATCCGCAGATCTTTTTAAAAAACTGCAAGTTCGGAAAAAAACAAACCCAAATTCGCCGGAAAACTGCAAGGTTGGCAGCACTGGTTCTGGCAATTGAATCAGTGGTTCTCAAACTTTAATGACCCGTGGCCCCCTTCTAAGTTTAACCGGCGAATACTTAATATATCGTGACACTTGGGTTATGCAATATCACGGTAAAGCTACCTAGTGAAAGCCTCTGCTCGTGGCCCCCAGAAAACCGCTCCGTGCCCCCTAAGGGGGGCCGAGGTCCCCGTTTGAGAAACCCTGGATTAGACCGACTCCAAGCCCTTTTTTCAGTATGTCACAGCCGACAGGCTCCAGTTCCAGCATACGGTTGGTAAGGTGAATCCCCGACAGAAAAGCACTGGTAGCAACTTGCAAAATGGGGAAGAGTTTCAAAAGAGCGCCTAAATTAAATTGCCGGGAAACTGCTGTTTTCACTGGTGTAAATTGCTTCATCAATAAAACATACTCCTGTACTTGTGAAGTAATTTTTCCTTTTCTGGGAGATGTTTAACATGAAACAATCCATTGGGAATAACGCCTGGTCGCTCAGCAATGCCGCTTTGAAGAAGTTCAGTAACGCGTACTGTAAATCAATGATTTGAATAAAATCATATTTGGACATCTTGGCCGACAATTGTGTTCATCGTGAAGTTCTGAAAACTATGACGGCTGTTTACATAAAACAAATCTGATGTGTTTTCTTTTATTAAACCATTGATTCTCGCAGTGTTGTTTCTTATTGATCGTCATGAACTTCGTGAGGTCAATCTTTTATTGACAAATAAAGTGTTCCAAATATGATGTTGAAGGTTATTAACCCTACGAAGAACCAAGCACTGCAAATCACCACTTCGGAGAGGAAGAGAAATCCATTAAAGTTTACTTGCCTCGAGATAATATAAATATTTCCAACACAAATATAAGATTTATGAGTAGTGTACGGGGCGGGCACAAGTATTAACCTCACAACCGCACAAACCGAAATTTCCAAAACTGAGAAAACAACGTTCGTTACCTTGGCAAACATTTCTCGTGCTGAAACCATTGGATAATTAATGAAACCTTAATCTCATTCAGCGTAACGATGTAACCGGCTAGTCCTAGAAGAACATGCTGTGACATGTTTCAACATGGCGTACAAGAGTTGCCCTTGTCGCGACATGTTCTATTTTCAGCTAAAATTGCCCATTTGAAATCGCTAATTGCAAACGTGTGTGAACAAATATTGTTTCGTTTCGCACAATTATGAGGTCTTTCCCTCGGGATATTCCCCAGAAGTTTTTGAAGGGTTCTCTTAGGTTTTGCGTCATGACCTGGTGAAATTCGAAACCGATAGTATTGCGTAGTTTGTACGACTTCAAGTCAGTTTGAACAGCAATGGGTTCAGGATCCTTGTTCCTTCTTTTCATCAAGAATCCAAATTTTTCCGAGCCGATATGCATTGCACAATAGTGGTTTAAATTCAGTTAAGGAATTCACAGCAAAAGATTTTGCTGGAAATCAGGTTTCAGAAAAAACACAAACACTACAGACAAGCAAACACACAAATAAACAAACGCACAAAGTTGATTGAATCCCAAAGTGATGACTCATTGCTGTTTAATTTGAACTTCATACAAGTCAATTACATTTGAGTTTCATATGAAAGCATTAATTTGAACCAAAATCGTAAGCTTCGACAAGGCTTTTTGTTTGGAATAGTTTCACTGTGTTTTTTAAAGAAGTTTCAACACACCGAAGAAGCATCGCTTGTGACAAGCGAAAATTTACTAATACAAGAAATAGCTGTTGGTTTTTTCATTCTTGTGTGACATTAGAACTGATAATTTGCCTGAATTTGAGTTTCTGCCACAGCAAAAATAATTTTTAGTTTTGTACAAAGCGTCGATTCATTTGAAAAGTTAAGTTTGTGGGTATCCTCCTCTCCCATTCCCGCTGCAGGTACATTTTTAGGAGCACGATGACATGATCACGTGACCAGGGTCATTAAGAGAAATTCCGGGACCGGGGCCACATTTCATTGTCGGGACCCTGTTAAATTCGTTTGTTCAAGTGCCAAGACCTAAAAGACGTCTCAGATACGTTAATGCTATGCCAGAGCCTTTATCGCTGGTCATTATAAAAAAAAACACTATTGCAATGCATCGCACTTGCCCTGCGCTGTGACGTGCACCAGGGCCGGCCTCAGCAACTGCGGGGTCCGATTGGAAGCACTTTTGCGGGGCCCTAGTCAGTGGCGTGTGCGGAAATTTTGAAGGGGGCGTCGAGCCATAATGATAGAAATCGGTGATGTTAAAGAGCGAGGCCCGACGGGGCGATACCAAGCGAGGGATATCTTGGGGCATACTCCCCAGTTTCACATCTCCAGCAGAGACTTCAGCTCATATCTCAGTAACACCCAATAAATCCAAGAGTCACTACATTCAGTACCTCATCGCTGGCCATGGCGCCACTCGCAGGGTACGGCAGCCAATTGGCCTTGTGGTAAAAGGAATTAACAACACTGTTTAATATGCTCAGCCAGTAAAGATACAACAGCTTAGATACAAAACATCAGCTAAAGAAAAAGCGTGACAACAAGACATAGCATAAAACTACAGTGCAACCATGTATTATAATGCTGCACAGTAATAACAACAACGAATGAAACAGAAGTCAGCTCCAACCAATACAATAACTGGAGTACACACAAACCAAATGGGCGCACTTCAGGCTATTGTAGCCTGCGACACAAATGTTGCCTTTACTAAGAGAAACTTATTTTTTGTGCTCATCAGAAGTCTTTCAGAATTTTGTCCATGTTTAATCCTTACTAATTTTGGTTTCAATGGACAAAAACGCCAAAATACTAAGGCGGTCTTGTTTGGATTGAAGATCTCAAAAGATGTTGTGCAGTGCAGCTGTTAAAGTGGTGCAGCTGTTAATGTGTGCGGTGCGAGAAATTCAAACAATTTTACGGGTTTGCAAATCTAAGTTGACAGAACTAGTTTAAATGCTTCGATTTCATCACAAAGCATATGCGCCTGTGCTTGTTACTTTTTAAGAACCGTTATTTTTCATACTCTTTGTGCAACCGTTATTTCTGCACACCTGTAATAACCATTCAGTTAACATAATTAAAACTGGGTGTATTTCAAAGGTTTTCACCAATCTCAGGTTGCCTCAACAGATTTTTACGAGAGGAAAAATGATATAGCTAAAGGCTGATTAATGTAAGCAGCACACATTTTCAATTACGAAATAAATCAACTTTCGGAAGACAAGTAGCTGTAACTATTGAAACAGCAGAACTATCAAAGCGTAGCTTGCAGCAACTGTTGAAGCATGACTTGCTGTACGAAACGCTTACAACTAAAACAGACAAAAAAAACTGTTCAAAACTTTAACCCTCTCTGCTTTAACTAGGTGCGCTCTCGAAAAATTCTAGGCTACACATTACTGGCTAACAATGATAATCGTTACGATGACAGAATGAAGTATGATGACTAAGGGCGTTAAAAACGGCGCAGTTCACTTTGAATTTCATTAGCATCGGGTCCCATGCTTTAAAAATACTGTGGATCCCAGGCCGGCATTAGACAAACAGCTTCGATAGACAATGTAAGTTTGCGTAGGTGCAGCGCGGCGTCCGCTTCGGCGCGGGGCCCGATTGGAAGCAATCGGTCCAATCGGCTAAAGGCCGGCCCTGACATGCACAACGTCATTGTGAATGGGACAAGGTTTGAAAAGCCGACAGTTTCTGCAGCCTGGCCCTGGGTTCTTCTATGTCAAAAGATTGCTCTCTTGAAACAGAAATTCAGTCCAGCATCGAAAAAGCAGCTACCACCTTCAGTCGTCTCAGTTTCAGAGCATGGCGCAATACACACTTTGTTGTGCATCAAAGGCAATATGTACAAGGCTTGCATGCCAAGTACTCTGTTTTACAGCTCCGAAACATTGCCAACATATATGCAGCAAGAAAGCAAACTCAACAGTTCTCACATATAACGATGCAGCCTCAGTATCTGTGGCGTCGCGTTGATGAACAAGATCACAAACGAGGTCATTTTGCAACACCGGCTTAGCCAGAGCGAAACAGATCAGCAAATCAGGTGTAACGTACGTTATGGCGTAGTTACAAATTGGTTGCAAACGTCGGGAGTTTTACCAAAGCCTTCTAGAGAGAACAGAAGGCCTTGGTTTTATAGTCGATTGGAGGCTCCGAATGTTGGGTAGCGTAGAGCCCTCTTCTAGTTTTCTAATTGTTGATACACGAAGATATACGAAGGATCTAGCCAAAGGAGGCCTCGTTTGGAATTTGTTTTAACTGTTGTAACTGATTTTATGAAAAAGTATTATGGAGACCAGTTGTGATTAAAATAAAAAGTACGATTGATTTTATGAAAGCGAAACCCAACCTAATTCTTAAAAAAAATTGCATTGAAAGCATTGTATCTCGACAAACACGAAGGCGCCGACATATTTGTGCAAATCATTCAAATTTAAATCAGTTGAACCAAAGGAAACCAAACGAAATTATTTGTCTTTAGTGGAGCAAAGATACCGATACGTACAAGCATCTAAGAAAAACATCTCGTATTTTTTTAACACAAAACGTTTGAAAAATAATTGCTATGCGAAAAACCTTTCGTGAAAATTTACATGCGCATCACAACAACTTGTTTTTGCAAACAATACAAACAATACACACATAGCCGCCAAATCTTCTACCAGCAAATCAACTTGTACATTGATGCTTTGTTGTGGTTACATATGGATCAGCGCTATCACGTCTTTCGCGGAACAAAGAACTTCTGAATCATCCTGGTCTTCAAAAATATCTTGATTACTTAAGAACAACCACACAAGTGTCTGTGCGCATAACTTTTACGAGAAAGGATGATCGCTTTGAGAGCCTGTTCATAGAGGCGAGGGTGACTGATTGCCCAGTTGTTGCCCCGTGAATCCCACGGAAAGACGTGGCCAATAAATTGGAACCAGAATCAATTACAGAAGCTACCAGAGTTGAGAAATATATCCTACCTGCCTATTGGTTTCTCGTGTACCATACTTAAACTGATTGACTTGCTTGGCTGAGGATCTCGGTCTGCTTTTTAAAAAGAATATTTGGTTAATACCTGGAGCCTTTTCAGGCGTTCCACACTCTGATATAGTGAAATTTTTTTTAATTTTTACTACGCTAGAACACTTTTTATGTTTTTTCTGCACTTTTCGCTTTTTTCTACATTAGGAAATTTAGTTTCAATTTTTGCTGCACCACATCTTACTAAGCTGGGACACAGAGGACATGGGAATAAGAATGACTGAAGGTTATTCCTGTTTCCCCCAGAACTGCAGAATTCACGAATTGCAGCTAGACCTATAACCGGTTGAATATTGGAGTCACGTCCAAGATGATTTAATGCACGGTTAACACTTCAGTCCAGAGTAAAGGTATATGTGACAAACCCTTTTTATTCGAACCTATTTTTTGCATTTGCGGCAGTTGACTGCTGCTGAAAAGAATATTAGCACATGGGTGTCTCGATCTATCAAGGTTCGCTTGGAGCATAAACTACTTCAAACTCCTCTGTGTATTTGCCTCCGGATACAACCTTTGCTCTTGTCATGTGTTTGCGCTTTTGGTTATCGCATTGTCGAAAAACATCACCCGTGGGATGGGCCAACAGCAGCTATGGGCTGCTGTAATAAGCGTTTATTGGCAACAGTCTGCTTAAGGTAGCAAAATTTATTTTCCTTGAGAGCAGTTCTTTGCATAGGAAATCGTTATTTGAAAAAAAATTGGTCATTGACAAGCCTTGATTCAGTTTCCTTACTGTAAATAAGTGGTACAGTTGTTTGAGCACGCAACATCAAAACTGCTGGTAGGCTGGGTTCCATTCCCAGTCTGGTTCATCCCGAAGATATTTGGGGCTTGCGGCCTGTCGAGCCTCGTGCTGGTCGCTGATGGGCGGGTGCAAGCGAAAGCTTCACGCCCGGTGCTGCCGTTGACTCGCCACCAGTGGAGCATTCACTGCGAAAACAGCCGCGTGGCCCACAGCGCAAGCAAGCGGAGATAAGCGTCGCAGAGCACTCGTAATGCTTCGGAGATAGTGCAAACAAGATTGAGCGAGTTTGACGAAACCCTTTCTTTCTGAAGTAAACATTGTTAAACTTTCCACTGCTTCGTGCTTAATGTTCTGCTTCATTTGCAGAATTTAGTTTAATTTAATATACCATTTACCAGGAAACAGTAATCCGTTTTTGTTAAGTGGACAAATTTGATACCACAGTGTTTTACTATACGCACCCGGAAACATTGAATGCACACTTTCTGCATATTTTTTTCATTTATCTTTTTGTGTTTCGGTTTCCCATTGATGCAATTATTGTCAACAGGGTTGACTTCGAAATTCGTATTGTGTCTGAACTGATGGGGTAAGAATTCTGGCATTAATCTTTCAAAATAATATTTAGATGTAAATATAAGTTGCAAGAGGTCTTCCACTTACATAAACGATATGAAAGGACAAAACAGAAAAACAAACAATTCAGGGATATCGAAGTGGCAGCAACTGGAGCAACATCCGCGTCATAGCCTACAAGGGAACAAACTTGTTTTGGGTACTAAATATTTTTGTCTGATTTTTCAGAATTTAACGAAAACGAAACGTTCTTTCCTTGGATTTTAAATTTTTTCAAATTTTCCTGTAAGTTGTGGGAAAGATCAATGGATGCTTTAGCCCACATAGTTGTAATTGTGTTTTGTAAAAGCTGGAAACGTTGCGCGAAAAAGAACAGTGTTAAAAATGAGTCTATAATACTAACTGCAAGGGTCTCAAACACGTGTCCAGTGGCCACATGTGGCCGAATACGCGTTTTGTGCGGTCTCGTGATGCTTTTCGAAATTTTCAAATAATCAATATCTAAGATAAGTTGTTTAGTTTATTTAACGGTGTTTAAAGTACCGGGAAGCGAGTCAACAAGTTCCTTTTAATCAAATGTAGAGATGACTAGAAACGATCTGCCTATATTTCACGATACATTTCGCAGGAAGCGTTCAAGTACTGCCACTATTGCGTCACCGCCATGGTTCAGTGGTCATGGTCAGGGTTTTTTAAAGGTTTGACTTTGGTGGCCGTTAAGACATTCTGAGAGACCGCCGATTTCATCTGAACACGGAGATAGTCACAAAGCGAGGTTTTAGTGTATTTTAGTGGTAGTAAAATGAGGTTCTACTCTATTTTGAGAGATCGTTGGAAAAATTTAAGAGGCCTTTCGGTCCCTCAAAACACCTTAAAAACACTGGTCATGGTAATAATGCGACTCTCAAGTTACTTTATATCCTCATTTGGCCCTCGGAGCAATTTGAGTTTGATACTCCTAGTCTGTTACAATGATCCGCACAAAATAAACCGCTTGCGTTTTCCACAGTTCGTTGAGCAATCGAAGTTATCGCAAGGAATTCGCGTGACATCATAAACACAATGTTCGACATTACACAGCATTTCAATTTGATCTAATTGATGCTTTTTGTGTTTGAGCAGAATGTAACAATTTTTTTGCATTTGTTGTCTAGATTTCAGTGAAGCCGATTAATGGTTTAAAAAAACAAGTACACTGTTTGCTTGCGTTAAAAGTTAACAGGCTTAGGTGGCACTGAAATGTCGTCAGCATCAAAAGTACCGTTGGTTCACTTTGCTTCCTTTAGTCCGCTGCTCCAGTGACTGAGAGAAATTTGCGAGAGAAATCTGTCTCTTTTATAAACTTTTATTACAATAAATACCGCAACAAAATGTAGAACTAGCAGTGCGGATTGCTGGGCTCATGTTACAGAAAAAGCATCATCTTCGCATTGAGCACAAACAGCAGCCACAAAAAAATTTTTCTATCGGACAAAATATGACAAACGCACCTTGAGACAAGAACGAGCAGGGAAAGGTTGCACAAATTAAGTAGGTGAGGGTGGGTGGCCAGCAGCACAGCGTTGAGATGATTTTTTAACTCGTGCTGTAACCACATCGGAGTAAAGATACCTCCGAGGATTTACGTAGAACCTGGAGCGCAGTAAACAATATTGTTGCGTGATATGAACAAGTTTCTTTCAACATAACTAAATCTTCTGTTAAACTAACAAAATTACGCGGAGAGATTTTTGATAAAAATGAAAGTAGTCTGGAAAAAAGCAACTTGGATGGAAACAGGTAGACAAACATTTCAAATGTCGCAACTTGGTTCACGGACATGTCCACTGTGCCCAGTTGGCACGTTTCGCAATCGTTCGAAAACTCGTCGTTGATTGGTCGAAC
>JGI24158J21664_10009711_pt1 | contig 12853 bp, 9 predicted proteins | sample Ectturendosymbi3_FD_21664 | JGI IMG/M metagenome (IMG submission 21664) | reverse complement strand
AAGAAGCTCTCTTCGCTGCGTTTAGACTAACGTTTTACGTAAATTATAAACGACTTCTCCATTCAATGGCCATATTTCGCTGTTTTGGATTCAGCGAGGATGCTTGCGCTTTTAAAAGCATTTAGCTTATACGAAACCGTAGCGAAAAAATTTGATGTTGTTTGATGTTGAAGAAGTCAACAATTTGATATTAACGTGACTGAACCCAGTGGCAACATTGATTGAAACGAAAAAGCAGTCAGTAACCCCTAGCTTTAGCACGCAAATAGTAAACGTTTTCGTGACATTTGTTCAGGGCCAGATTTAACTGGCAAGGCCCTAAGCTAATCCACTTTTGAGGACCCCTCTCCCATTGTTGCGAGGAGAAAATGGAAAGCGAAATATCAATTTGCGAAAATCCGAAAATGACGCTCTGAAAGCAGCCTACAGTCAGCAAAAAAATTCTAAATCATTACTGGAGTGCCCAAGATCACTGCGTTTATTGGTGCCTTCGACGCAAAAGCGTTAAATTGCACGGAACTGTTGAAACCCTATTTGGCTGGCAAGAAAAGGTTATTAATTGCCACAGGCAAACCAACCGAAATCGCCACAATTGAAATATTTGACAAAACTCATGGCCTACGTTTTTTATAAGAATCACATCTGTTTTTTCTTATCTGTGTTTAAAAAAAACTAACAAACCCCGGCGGCAGTGTCCAGTTCAAGGGTATACGCTTTCCCGTTGACGTGGATAGGCACTTGAAACTTTTGGACCTCAGAGTTACGACACGGCGCTGCTGTAACCATTTCCAAGACATCGATCCATCTGACGCCATGGGCCTTAAAACGTGCTTTCTTGCGACACACAGCCTCCAAGTGTCCGGTTAATTTGCAGAAATTGCACTTGGCCTCTTCGACATGGCCTGAATTGCCACACCGGTAGCATCGTAGCTGCCCAACTGACACTTCCTTCTTGGGAGGTCGCTGAAGCACTGGCTGTTGTCGAGACGGTTTCTGCGCAATCGCCAACGCCGGAACGGACTTTAGGCCGTAGACCGTCTCCTTCGCAACTTTGGCGGCGTCTTCCGTTTGGATGGCAACCTAGACAGCCGTGGGGAAGTCGAGCTCGTCCGCCTTCATCTTAAAAAGTGCCATAAGAACCGCTTCATTGTTCACCGAGCAAATAAAGCGCGTACGCAAAGCTTCGTCCAAGGGGTCGGCAATGGAAGCAAAATCGCACATGGCCGCTGCTTGGCGTATGCGTGCAGCCAGCTCTTGGATGGACGCCCCGGGTCGACGCTGCATGGAAGTCCAGAACTTAAAACGTTCCCGGACGACGAAGCGGGTTGGATCAAACTGCACCTTCATATACGCCACAATCTGATCCATCGTAAGATCGTTGATTTCCCTCGGCGCCGTTTCTTGTGCAGCAAGGTTTGAAAGTAACTTGTACACCGTCGACGACTGGTTGGTGAGAAAAACCTGCGCCTGAGTGTCATCTGGAACAGCATGAGCTCTCGTAAAGGTGAGAAACCGCGACCAATAATCCTTCCACAGCTCCGAAGTAAAATCAACTGGCGAAAACGTTGGAGTGGCGGAAGTGGACGCCGTCGGTAACACCTGCCCCGATGGAGCGGGCTTCGCAAGGAGTTGAAGCATGGCCTTCATGTCCGCCTGTTGTCTTTCTGCCTGCTCGCGAAATCGTTCTTCCTGGGCCTTCATGTCCGCCCGTTGTAGCTGCATCTCCTCCCGTTGATACTGAAGCTGCAACTGCATCATTTCGACAAGCTTTTCCATGGTTCGGAATGACTGCGGTTGGCGATCGCCCGTCCTCGTTCAGTCCAGAAGAAAAGGGTGAGAATCATCGTCGCCAGTAAAACTGTTGTGTTTTTCCCTGACAGAGCTTCAAAACTCAGAGCACCTTGTACAAAATGCACTGTACTTTATTTGGAGATGATAACGGCAAACAAGGCAGATAGTTCCGCTTACGGCTTGAGTACAGTAATGTAGAGCTTCAGAGCGCGTATCGTATAGAATGAGTTACCAGCAAAGGCGACGATATTTAGCGACAGACCACGAGGTACGGAGCGCGCAAAACAAATCAACGCGCGGCGTGGAATTAATTATTTGCCGGCAGAAACAATCAGCGCCGCGGCATCTGAGCCAAACGTGCACAAGAAAAGTTCGAGAAAACAAAACCAACAGTTTGCAAACTTCAATAATCAAATTTTCATCAAATCTGACATTTTCAGCAGTAGCCCACCTTTTTTGACTTACGTAAAATACTGGCTAAAAGACAAATTACAAACATTGCAATGCAGAAAAACCAAGAAGAGATTGAAATTAGCTGTGAACCAAATGAGGTTAAAATATCATCTTAACACTTAGATCATACCTTGCTTTAACTTGAAAATTAACACATGCACCATTTATGCCCAAAATGCTGACCTTATGATAACGCAGCAGCCTGCAGCAATCATGCTAATCTGTTGTCACACTCTGCCATGAAATCTTCCTGAAATAAATGTAACATGACCTGAAATAGTACTTCTTACATACCTTTATAGATGGACTTGGCAGCAAAATAAACACCATTGTTTCACATCACATGTATTGCATTACAGCTAGTGCAACCTTAGGATCATGGCAAACACGCTTTTTTCACACTTGGTATATCAGTTACAGTAGTATTTGTATTGAAACGTGCACAATTTTACATAAATACAACTTCATTTTTAAGGTGCATTGTTAATTTAAACAATTGATCTCAGTTGATTTACACAACTTTTATAAACATTGCGACACAACCTACACTCCAGTAATAGGCAGGTAATGCAGAGGGGGACGAAATAGTGCCGGGTAGATCAGTGATCATAATGGAGAACAGAACTGGATTAAGAACACTTCCTTGGGGTGTACCGTTTTCAGAACGTTTTATCATTGAAAGACACGACTCTATTCGAACTTGAAATGTGCGATTTGAGAGAAATGCTCGAATAAAATTGAACATATTCAGCCGTTTTGGCTCTGCTTTCTTCTTTTTGCGATGTTTCAAACTCGCGCATACCTGTATTCAAGTAACTTCACTCCATAGGTGTAATTAGCAAGGAATCAATAACAAATTTTTATCCCTTGCTTATTTCACCTGGGGAGTGAAGTTACGCGAATCGTGAACCTAACAGCTACAACCTTTTGGGTGCGTTTTACGTGAGGTGTTTTTCTTCTGTGTGTCTGATATTTGCAGCCGTGGTCCTCACGTTGTGCTATTAAAGTCTTTATGCCGCCACACATACTATATAGGTGCAGTGTGTTTGTTTTTTTGCAATACAAATAAAAAAACACAGATGCGATTCTTATAAAAAGAGTAGACCTTGTGTTGTGTCAAATATTTCAGTTGTGGCAATTTCGGTTAGTTTGCCTGTGGCAGTTAATAATCCTGTTCCTGCCAGCCAAGTAGGATTTCAACAACTCCGTGCAATTTAGCGCTTTTGCGTTGAAGGCAGCAACAAACGCAGTGATCGTGGGCACTTCAGGAATGATTGAGAACTTTTTAATGACCGTACTTTCAGAGCATAATTTTCCGATTTTCGCGAATTGATTTGACGCTTTCCTTTTTTTTCTCGCAACAATGGGTGAGGGGTCTTCACAAGTGGATTAGCCTACCGGGTTGCATCAATTAAATCCGGTCCTGCGTGTTGTATTTGTATGACATCAATCGCAAACCTTTCACAAGAGCCCCCTATAAAACAGCCAAGGGCCCTGCAAACGATGTAAAGTATTTGCAATAGGTTTGCTATCATAGGGTGTGTAGATTGCAAATACAGTTTTCGCAAGTTAGGCTATAGTATGAGGTGTTAAATAAGTTACTCAAGCTGTATTGCTTGAACCACTTTGGGAGATAGGCTAGCCTAACGCTTTGTGGTTACAATGTACCGTACGTTTTTTATATTTTTAAAATGTATAATACAGGGTGGTCCAAAAGTAGACGTGCTCTTGATTGCTTTTTTACATTTAGGGCTGAAATTTTGGGAGGGCATTGACAAATACTGGATCGTTGCGGTAAGAAAATTGTTCTACTTTTACCACTGGTTATTGTACGAGCAACATGTAGTGAGGCGGGCCAAACTTGCACATTGCCTGACATCGCAACAGCTGATTTTTTTTTTTAGAAACGTAAACAAGCTACTGTAATTAATTACCACAGATTATCCACAATTTAGAGAATCTTTGGGCCTTTTGCAGAAGACAACTTCTTTTTTTAACAAGGCCAACCGATGTCTACAAGGCAAAACCACAGCTTTTGCTTGAAGTAATTTGTTTTGATTGAGACACTGCATCGCATAGAGCTCTGTGAAATTATTACCAGTTGAATGATTTCCATTAATGGGTTTACTACCAACTTTTCATTTTTATCATGCACCATTATGAGCTGGGTGTTTTTGTACCGCAACTCTAGACTACACAGTTGCGGTTATGTGTCCTTGTCGTTGGAATACAAAGATTAGTCACCAGATCAACTTTTATAACTACATTTTTGCGTTGTTATTACTTTTACCCTGATCGATAGAATCAAAGGGTGCCTCTTACACTGCATTGCAATGTGTCAAAGATTCATGAGTTACAAAAGGTAAATAACTTACGCTAAGGCATCTACTTACAGTTTGAGCTGATGATCTTATATAAAAACACATGCCCCAAACTGTAGAAATGCCTGATACATTGGAGGATCCATTCGCGTAACCACAGCAGCCCAGAGTTAAGTATAGCAGACGCAAGCATCTTCCGTTACGTTGCAACTTTCCCACAAGTTCATGCTCTACTACACTTCAACAGGCAAGGGTTTCTTTGTGGTGAAAACAAGTTTCTCTTTGTCGTTTGGTGAAGCGTGGCAGACAAGTATTGCAAGATAAAAGAGGCAACATTCATTATATCGCATTTCAGTTCAGTCTAGAGTGTTGTTCCAGCGAATATAACTTGTGTTTGCGGATTTTTCATTGCTGTCTGAAAAAATAATATAATGCGTTTGGTTTTATCAAATTTGAAGTTCACAGAATTTGAAGTTTTCGCATTCGTCTCCGAAGCACGGACGTTTGAATGAAATAGCCTTGAATGTCGTGAAAGAAGCAGTTCAAACTGTCAACAAAGCTCAGAGAATGAAAAGCAGAACACGCTTTATCCAGGTCGCCCAGTTCGGGTTTAGCATATTTCATCACGTGGCTGATTTTTGTGTTAACGTCTTACTTTTGAAAATAGGAAAACAGTCGATTAAAAGATACGTTTAAGGTCGTATTGTACTATAGTGGTGCAGAGAGGTTCTTCAGAACTCAGTCTAGCTTCATTTCATAGGCGTAACAAATAGAAGTTTTGCAGTAGCTTGCAACACAAACGGCCTGGCTAGCAAAGGAAAAACTTTAATTCTTCGTGGAGACACGCTCTGCATTTCCTTTCGTGGTTCACTAGACAAGTTTTTCAACAACTGTATGTTCGCAACTCCTTGTTGCAGAAGTGACATCTGACTTTTAAAATTGGGCAACAGCATTTTCCACTTAATTTTGCAAATTCTTAGAATTAATGGTTGTATTGCGATCGGTAAGCCCGAACGGCAAGTGCGCAGAGTTCACCCTGTAACAGCAATAAACAATAGAGATCAGTCTACAATTTGCTTGTTCGCGCCACATGCAAGATATATCACGTTCTTCGTGCACATTCCGTTCGTGGTGAATCGCGCATTCAGCGCAACGTCAACTGCGAGGTTGTAGCAGTCAGGGCCTCAAAGATAAATCTTTTTAGGTGGAACAAAAGTCGTTTGGGACCCTTAAGACTTGGCTTGCAAATATATGTTTAAATAAACAAAAATTGAGGATAGTTAATGTGCATCAAACTTCAACAAGAAGCGCTCGTGTATTGATCATATGAGAGATAATGTTAAAACATACCGGTATTCAAGTAATGTGACAATATTACCATTTTTTGAACATGACTTTTAAATGATTATAGTAAAATCTTATCAAGGCGGAAGTTTGAAAAATGCCGCAGTCTCAGAATGAATCGAGTTGATCGAGGTTGAATGAAACGCTGCTAGTGAAATGAGACTGTGACCTTGTTGAGTAACTGTATCCTTTGTGTCCTGGATCGAGCTTACTTATAACATGAATGAAGGGACAGAACGAAACATTTTGTCAACCTACTACTGCTTCTATTTGTGACCGCGAGCCGCAAAAAACATTCACACTGGCTGAAGTCCACCGCATTTTGTCGAAATACTGGAAGTGGTTCATTTCTCCTGTATGGTTTTGAAATCTTTCAGATTTCTGCGTATGTCCGCTAATCCTACACGCACGATCGATTAGACTTAGAGCTTGTATCTGCTTGCGCCGCACCTTTAACAATCAGCAAAATGCACAGCACAATGCCACGGTGCACTGTAAGAACTTGAGTCTTGCCTGCACTGCAGTTGTTAATTTTAAACGTTTTAGTTATCTTAAACATATGCGCAACATTGGAGGGCTACTGTTGTTATATTAAATTTTTTTTGTGAACTGACATTTTTCCATTCAAGTTTCACTTGAAGTATCGCTTAGTTTGAAACTCTTGGTTTATTGGAGAGTTTTTATTAAATATTTGTTTGAAAATGTTTGAAAGTAAAGACGAAAAAAGAAAATACAGTTCAATCAACAGAATAGGACAGCACAACTTCAACAAAAAAGTTTACTGTTAATAATTATATCAATGTAGCATATTAGGAAAAGCCACTGCCAGCAAGTCACATTAAAATACATCATACTTAGTCACCAAATCCTTTAGGCCAAACAAGTTTTACAACTGAAATTAATTTCGCTACATTATTTCGAATTTCTTAGTAACAAACACTCAATGTTCCTTCAGTCTCGGGTCCCTCTGTAGCTGTCGGGCCCCGGGACAATGTTCCTGCTTGACCCCCTCTCATAGGCCTGGCAACAGGTGAAGCTGATAATGTCAGTAGAGGCAATTTGGGCACGAGCAGTCCTGTTGGAATCTGCACAAGTTAGGTATATTTCGAGTAAGGGGCAAAAACTGCACAAGCTATTCTTGCATACCTGACCGATACCATACAGTGAGTGACTAAGGCAAGGCCAGATGTGTGAGTCGAGGCTATGCGCAAAGTGCACCTCACTTTAGCTAGAGATAGCTACTAGGAGAGCTGCAAAGTCGAATAAAAAGACGATGCTATGCGCTATTGCTATAAAGTTTATGTTTGGTATGGTGCGTTGCATGGAATTGAAAATTATGTGGTTTATTTTCATAACTGATGCAAATTAATTACAAAATTAACATAAAAATAACTGCGACGTTTTGACCCATCTTCGGTGATTTTAGCTGATGAGTTGCCCTGAGGCACTGTTTGTTGCGTTTGGTTTATGCGCGTGCTTTCCTCGCTGTGCTTGCCACGCCCCTGGAAAGTCTCATTCTGTTATGGTTTGGGTGTCAGGGAACAAGAGGGTAGAGATCGCGTTGCTTCGCTGTCGCTGCTTGTCTTTGTGTCTGATGTTAGTGCTTGGCAAAGTTAGCGTGCTTCCATATTGTAGGTGTATACTTTCTTGAGGTCAGGCTTTGGTGTTCACTTTTTGTGGTAGGTTGTTCGCACTGGTTTGCTTCCAGCTTACATTGGTTTAGGTAGTTCCGTAGTTCCACAAATACTGTAAGTCACTTAGAAGGTATGGATGACTCTCTGGAGTCATCTGATTATTATAGAGAGCCTCCGGGAAAGGCTCAAAGGTTGAAAAGGAAGGCAATGAGTGATTGTTGAATAATAGCGTTGCAATCAATCATACTCCAAAACGTAGAGGATAAACCACTGAAATCCTACTACACAATTTTCATTGACAAAAGTTTAAAGAAATTAATTGGTACTTACCAGGCATGCATTCCGTTAAGAAACGGCAATCTTATGATAAAATGTGAAAACATCCAACAAATGAGTCAATTACTGAACAGCAGGTTTTTGTCAGATGGGGTTAAATCTCTGTTTTTCAGAGAAAAGGCAGAATTGCTCAAATCCTGAATGTAAAAATATATTCAACACAGTAAAAAACTTCAGGGCAAACTCTGCTTTTCAGGGCAAAGGCAAGTTGCTTAAAAATCCTGAACAGTAAATATTTTCATTACAGTGTGTTCAGTGCACAGTATATTCACTTGGGGGTGATCCGTGCAATTTGGGGTAGTGTAGTGTGTAACATGGACCAAAGTCGTGACTGGTTATAATGACTTTGATCTGCACTAAGCTCTCGTTTTTTTAATGCCAGGTTTTTCGTGCTTTATTCAGAACTCTTCTGTCATTGGTTGCAGCATTGATCTTAACATCAAATTTTAGTTGACTGGCTGAGGTAGGAAAATTTTGAAGTTAGTTTCGTGAATGCAGTGTGAAATTTGGACCAAGCCTGGTGGCGGTTTGTGTAATATGGACCAGTGTTACAAATGACGATACTTGTATAAAGTACTTGTATACGATACAATACGTATGGGCACACTGGCACATGCATTTTGAGTGCGTGTTTCATTTCCCGATGTGCAATCTCTAGTCCAATCGGGCTGCATGGACGTGCAGATTGCTTGGCCTTTTTTGACAGCTCATCTTTAGTGCCGTGCTCAAGCAACCAGAACACAGGCAGGTGAATCAGAGGCAGCTAGATCAGCTTAACATTAGATGCGAATACAACCATAATGTTGGGCGTCTGCAGTCATTTGTTAAAAATATTAACAAACAAAAAACAACAAGAGCAAAAAAATGAAACGCTTCATGCACTAGCAAGGACATGGGTTAATAGAAAGCTGTGCTAGTTTTAGGTATGATTTAAACTAAGCATAGCAAGAGGTATGAGTTAGGCAGCTTTACGCTTCAATGATTGTGTCACAGCAAACCAGTCGTACATTTTACTGAATAGTGGCTGATAAACTTTTCTCAGATGAAACTCCGTGTTACTTGGTTTTGTTTGCAGTGGTGTTTTTCATAACATTTACCGATTATTTGGACATAGCGCTATTGTCCACACTTGATAATGTTTTTGATGTTGGCGGTAAATGAGTTTGACGTTACTTTTCGCTACTGCATAAGAGTCGCATCGATTGGCATAACTACGCCTGAACATCACAGTGTCTACGAAACACTCAAATGTTTTTGCATTGGCGATTTTGGGGATAAATCACAGCGCATGAACCCAAGAGTTCCAATATGCCCTGACATCTCTACAACACTTTTACTTTGGTTTTTCTGAAAACTGACTAAAATTGTTTGAAAGCCTAAAGCTGCCGCGGCTAAATGTTGTATGAGAATTGCCTATAAGAAAAATATTAGAAGAACCTAATCTTCAGCTGTTATCGGAGCGTCGGTACTTTCACTTCACCATTACTAACTTTCAGAAAACTATCGTACGTTTGTCTTCTTTGCAAACATTAAATTAATCTTTATTTCTCATCTTACAAACTTTAGAGTTACGCCAAAAACGTTTTTGCTTCTTCATGAAAAGAACACAACTGATACGTTTAGTATCAAAAGTTTGGAGCAATCTGCTGGAAAGCGGAAGTGCTAAATAGCCTTGTAATGAAAATCACGGCCAATGAAAACGATATCACCAACAGCAAACTTAAATGCACTTGGCCGTGATTTTCATTACAATCTGCTGAAACACTAAGTGCTTTGGAAGTGTTTGAACAAATTTCGCAAATAATATAAAAACTATTTTTGCCGCAAAAAGCAGCAATGTTTCATTTTCATGGCAATATACTCCTGGTGGCCTCTCTACTTTGCATGCTGCGGTTGCACCACGGGACAATGAACGGTCAGTTCTATCGACATTGTGCTTATGTTCTTATTGAGACTGAACTAGCCAAGTTGCACATGTTTCTTGAATGTCATGTATTGAGTTCAGAGTGTTTCCAATTTCTTTCCTAAGTGTTTTCCAGTAATAATAGCTGCACCGAACAATAATTTCAGCTCCCAATTTTTTTTGAATGAACAAATATATATAACCGCTTTCACTGACATTCCATCATCACTGGTGTGTAGCAAAGCAGTATATACGGACATAAAACTGACTTGATGATTTCAATCTAACATCTACCGTTTTAGCCATCTTACCTTATGCAAGATATGTTGCACTTGTTTAGCAATATTGATTTGCACAAATCCACACCACAACAGGCAAAGTAACTAACTGTTACTTTTGAAATAGCAGCGCAGCCGAAACCGTTATTTCTAAATGTGGTAGCATCGCTAACGCAACTGAATAAAAATAGGACTGACCTACCTGTACCAACATCTGTTGCTTTTCGCTCCTTTTGCTGCAATTGTAATGAAAATAAAAAATGTTGCAGTTTTAACCACGTAAGGCTTGTAATAAAAACCGAACCTTTAGTAAGATTTCGGTACTGAGGATGCGTGTATTTACTTGAAGTCAATTTCCTGTTACAAAACGTGCGAATTGATTTTTCTACGTCACCTTTTCGACGACTAATTGCTCAACCTTCAAACTTGCAGTTTCCACTGAAAAATAGTCAATCTTGGTGGGTGTTTTCTTTTGAAACCATGATCTGAAAATGTTCCACGAAACACTAACGTTCGTATGTATCCACCGTACGAGATTTCATGTCGAAAAAGAGGCGCATAGTTTCGCGAGAGCTGAGACGCAAAACATGAATGGATTCATATGTTCTGGTTGTTAAGTGTTTTTTAAAGTGCAGCACAGAAAAGGATACACGCCCCAGCACACTCGAAATAAACACATGTTTTTTTCTGTGAAACCGTGAAAATTTTTCTCTGTGCTGCGGCAAACAATTCACTGCGCTGTGCAGGAAAACCTCGTTTTGTTGAAAGTAACGGACGACATGTGTCGTAGCAAAAAATAAGTATATTCACTGGGCAATCAGAAGTTTCCCATCAAAGAAAGCACACAACGACGGAAAAAAGCGACAAGTACTAAGTGGGAGTGTAATAGCAACACATGTGAAGTTAAGAAAAAATCACGGAGCACCAAACACAAACCGATTGAGCTTAGCGACACTTTAGACTTGCTTTAACAGTTGTATCCAGTGGCGTAATTACTGACGGAGGGCAAGCGGCGAACTTCACGGCTGGCCAGCTAAAATGGAAAAACTGTGCCCCCTTTAGCTGACATTTTGATATTTGGTATTATTTTGGTTTCCGCTGGATTGTTGGTTTGTTCGCATTTTTCGGGGTGTTTTTATTTTTTAGCTAGTATCGACATCCACGACATCTTGATTCACTATCATTTCTTGACTTTTTTTCTGCGTGTTGACTAGTGACTGCCCTTCAGCTAAGGATCGTCCCCATTGCTCAAACCTCTAGTTGTGCCACTGGTTGTGTCTCAATAAACTGGCGCCCAACCACAGAAACAGAAACACTGTGCTGGACAATCTGCATTTCCACATCCTCAGCTTGAGGTGCAGTGTGTGCGAGAAGCAATGCTATGCGATTACGTAACTGATGAAAACGTTGTGTAGCCCAACAAACAATACTCGGAACGAACACCCAAATTGAAGCGAGCAAAATTAGATAAACATATAGCTTAGAAATATGTAATGGAAGAGATGATGGTTAAACGGAGAGTAAAGAAAACAAAAGAACGTTATGAGGAACCGTGAAAAGACTGCAATAAAAAACTCCCCAAGGTTTTCGCGACAGGGTTAAAGTTCGATGACGTTAAGGAGAGGATGAGTAACTGCCCTTCACGACAAACTGTCTTGTTCCTGTCTAAGGTGGGACGCTTCCTTTTGGGAGATGAGGAGTGAGAAGTAAGGTCGCTGGACTTTGAGACTCTTCAGAGTAGGAAGTTGTGCAAGAAACCTACTGTAGGCATATCGGTGATTGGGCGGGATGGTGATTTATAGTGACATCGTATGTCGCGAGGTTCAGAACCGTGTTGCAGCGAAACGATTCTGACTTAAAACTTTTACATAAATGTTGAAACGCTGAACTCGATGCAGTTGATATTCTACGAGAGAAAGTCGGCCAAGAAAGACGACGTTACCCGAGTACAGCTGGACAAGCAATCCCTGGCGACACCTGATATGTGAAGAACAGTCGAAGACCAAACCTCGAGCCATACTGCGGAGAATCTAAAAGCGTTACCGTCCTTTCTACTTCAGGTTAGAAGGCATGTTGCAAAGTAGCAGCTGCTGGTGAAGCGGGGAAAATGCGCCGTAATGGGATCAGCGGCAACACGTAGAACACTGCAGGTTATGCAGGTCAAAGAAAAGGAATTATGTCAACCGACACATCCAACGGTGTGGAAGCATAGGTGTGGTTGTTTGCAGGAAAAGTACAATGTAAAACGTCTCTTGAGCAAATATAATGAAAACGCGGGATAGGATTGTAAATTGGTGAACTCAACGGCAAACGTTAGACTAAGCCGCGCTGTTTACCAATTTGAAACATATTAATATTTGTAATTACGTTAGTTGTGTCAACTTCACAATAATCAACAGCAAAATGTCTTTTAAAAACGTTTGAGAGATTAATTTAGCAAATATTTGATCAATATAAGAAAACAGCGCTATAGTTTTGAAAAAGATGTAGAACATTTTTTGGCAAATATTTTGTCACAATAAGAAAACAGAGCAATTATTTTGAAACGTTGTAGAAATTTCCTTATTAATGTCCATCTCCGCTTTTCCTCTCTGGGAGGTCGCGGGCGCAGCAGCTCCAGGGGAACTCGACATACCTCAGCAACTCTAGGGGAACTCGACATACCTCAGCAACTCCAGGGGAACTCGACATACCTCAGCAACTCCAGGGGAACTCGACATACCTCAGCAACTCTAGGGGAACTCGACATACCTCAGCAACTCCAGGGGAACTCGACATACCTCAGCAACTCTA
>JGI24158J21664_10009709_pt1 | contig 12855 bp, 7 predicted proteins | sample Ectturendosymbi3_FD_21664 | JGI IMG/M metagenome (IMG submission 21664) | reverse complement strand
TTGGAAACTAGGCTCGAGTCTGAGTCTTTTGAGCCTTTGATCGACTTTCTAGCGTTTCTGGTTCAAAAGTTATGATCTAAAATATACAAATTAATTATCTAATTAGTCAAATATTTTACCAACTTACATCACAACTTTTGAACCCGAAACCTTAGCAGGTCATCCAAAGTATGAAAAGACTCGGATTGTAGCCTAGTTTCCAGTAAAAACTTCAGCAAAATACTGCCACCTAACGGTTGGCGCCCAGGGCCAGGCGAAGTGGGCCAAGGTGGCCTAAAAGTCCTCCACTTATGATGTCACTCACAAAAAAACCGCATCCCCCAAGCAAAAAATATTTTTTCGAGTGCAGACAAGAAGACTTGCCGCGTCTTTTGACGCTTCGACTAGGTCTGTAACCCAAACAGGAGCGGAGATATTTCCGCACAAAGCCATGTGCGTTTAGGCGTTTTTTCCGAAAATCCCCGAAAGCAGCCGGACGCCAAATAGTTAAGAGAAATATCAGACATTTACCATTGTTTAAAAATTGTTGATTTTGCTTAAAAATACACACGTCAGTTAGTAAGATAGTTGCATTAAGTGATAAAAAATATTGTATGGCTCTCACAGAAATACAACTCAAAAATGTAGGTTTCATGGCTCCCGTAGCCAAAAAGGTTCCTGACCCCGGCGCTAGACGAAAGTATTTTGCTCAAGTTTTTATTGGAAACTAGGCTAGAATCCAAGGTTTCTAATCCTTGATCAACTTTTTAGCATTTATTGTTCAAAAGTTACAGCCTAAAATTAACAAAATAATTAATTAGCGGATTAATTAAATATTTTATTGTTTTATTAAACCTGAAACCTTGGCAAGTTATCCAAAGTATCAAAAGACTCAGATTTTAGCCTAGTTTCCAATAAAAACTTGAGAGCAATATAACCATCTAGCGGTTTGGGCTATGGCCAGATGAAGTGGGTCAAAAAGGCCTAAAACTACTCTACTTATGAAGTCATTCACAAAAAATCCAAACCCCAAAACCAAAAAAATGTTTTGTCATATAAGACTCGTAGACTTGCTGAGTCTTTTCAGGATTTGAACAGCTCTCCAGCACAATCAGCAGCGGAGTTATGCCTGTACAAAGACACGTGCAAACTACTGGTTTTAGGCTGAAATCATACCGGCTTCGAAGGTGTTACGCTAGGGTTGAAAATTTGCAAATAGTGGCAGACTGTCAAATTGGTGAAAGTTTGAAACTTTAGTAGCTTAACACCGAGATTTGTAACTTGGCTATTTTTATTAGGTGCACGCCATTTGATCTACTCACTACAGATTTACTGTGAGAAAAGATTTTTTATTATTTTTAGAACGTTTTGAAGTAAACACCAAAAATTACATTTATTGAAGTTCTTACATATTTACAGAAATTAAAATTTAAGCAAAGCTATTTTTTACTGTTTTTGTAAAACGTGGTACACCCATAACATGGCGTCAAAACATAAATCTTCAGCATATGAAGTTTTACATTAACCAGTGATTTGAAATATTAAGTATGCCAATACATAATAAGCGAAGATGGTGAAGAAAGAATGTGTGATGCAAAAATTAGCGCCTTCCTTGGTACTACTGCTGAAGCCCATGCTCCTACACGTGTGTATAACTGAGAAAGACATTTGGGCCATCTTTATCCTGAGATTTTGAAACTGATGCAATTTCGTCTGGAACACCAACACCATCAAATACAAAAACTCTGAGTACCAGAAGGCAGCCTGCTCCTACACCGACTCTGACAAAGTTTTTTGCCAGTGATAAAGTGTCTATAACAATGACCTTGGATGTGTTTAAGAAAAAACTTTGTTGACATGACTGTTTTCAATTTGGCATTTCTCTGAGATTCATTTCTCAACCTGAAGTATTAGCACTGATTAGCCAATTGGCAGAACTAGGAGTGTGTCTAAGCAGAAATAACATGAAGAAACTAGTACTTGATGAATATGAAAGTCAAAAGAAACAGCTGAAGAGCAAGCTAAACAACAAATTTGTTTACTGGAAAATGGATGCATGCACACGCCAGCACCATCATACCAATTACTTTGCCATTAATGTCAAACATGTAGATCAGTGGTCTTCAACGTAGGCAATTTTATGAGTTGTGGGGGAAATTTTGTGATTTACAAGATTTGGGGGGTGATTTCAGTTTCCAGGGAGGTGATTTCTATCTGGTAATGAAAATATTTGTATTATTTTCATCTCACTAAATGTATCTGGCTCTATCAATTGCTGCATACAACTAAATACTACTTTCCTGATCTGGCCCTTCTCAAAAGTAAACCTGCTGTAGTGTGATTCCAGCAAAAAATAGTCTTTTGAACCTGCCATTATTTTTATCCACACAATACTATTGTGATGCAGTTTAAGAAATTGCAATTATGATGCAGCTTCACCACCACTGTTTTATTACTTTCTGGACTAGACCCTGGGTTCTCAAACCGAGGGACATGAAACGTTTGCAATAGTGGCACAGGTGTGGTAGCAACATACTGTTAAAAATCAGGATAATTGCAAGTAACGTTTTTACTGTTTCTTTGTTTGCTTGTGAGGTTAGCTGAGATGCAAGTATCAATGACTAACACCAAAGGAGACACACCTAAAGTAGTTTAAGAGCCTCTGTTCTAGTCTCAAAACAAGATAATTGGCAATGCTTTGTGAGCTGTTATTGCAATCAAATACATTTACAATACAGGTGAAAAGTCAAACAACAAATGAAGGTTCTGCTTTTTGCAGAGCAGTACTATAGAGAAATTCACTTTATCTGTTTTACAGTAAAAGCATTTCATTATAATTCAACAAATCATGATAACCACTACATTTCAGAATTTAATGATTCTGGTATATGTTACAGAATAGCAAAATTAAATCATAACAAAAAATGAATCATCAAAATCGGATCAGTGGTTTTCAAGATACCAGTTTTTGCAATTTTGGCCACCATTAGCTGGCTCTCATTACCCACTTTTACAAATTCACAAATTTTGGCTTATAATCAAGGTATAAAGTTAAATGAAGTATTGATTCCACCTTTTCTCTTAGTGCAGAATCCAAAAATGAAACCCATTTTCAGCTACAAGCAGTAGTTAATTAGTAATGAGGCTTTTTATTATTTTGGGAGAGGTAAAAACAACCCCTAAAATTCCTACGTGGGTAACAAGATACATCCCAAATTTTTTTGGTATTTGGTAGTTCCTTGCATGTGCTTTCTTGTAATGGTAAAGGCATAGAATACATTATATTTTTGACAATGAATCTAAAAACAAGATTTAAAAATTTTAGAAATATTGACTATCGGTCTATGAATGGGCAAAAGTCAGTATCGGCACCAAAAAAGCCATATCGGTCGATCCCTAGTTACAGCCAAAAAACAAAATTTGGGTAATATCTCATTTGGGTAATTTAAACCCAAAATTGGGATGGCACTGAAATTAGGCATACCGTATGTCCCGTTTTAGCTGGAACAGTACCAGTTTAAAAGCTTTATCCCGGCATCCCGGTCAGTCAACCACAAAGTCCCGGTTAGGTATTCAGTCAGCCAGCATAGCCGTACAAGAATATTAGCAGGCTGTGACTGTTTTGTTTAGCCAGATTGATGAAGGGTGATGTGATCTTCTTTTCTCTTGCTTCCCTACTGTTACATCAGGGTCTCAAACACATGGCCCAGGTGTGGCCCATGAGGGCGTTTTGTGCATTCCACGAGACTTTTTGGGAATTTTCAAATAATTATCATTTACTTTATTTAGTTTATTCACTTGTGTTTAAAAGTGCTTGGCTAGTGAGTGAACAAGTTCCTAACGAACATACAAACGGCTAGAAATGATTTGCCTATAACTCATTTCCTTCTGTAAAAACCATTTATCGTTTTCTCGTTTTATTGAATTACTCTGAAATTACTGATAGGCCTATATGATTTTTCTTTTTCTAACAGTTTCTTATTTAGGTGTCGATTTGGACCTTGTCTAAAAATTATTGTGCTGAATTAGATTTATCTGTTTTTCAATTAGCCATGGCATTCGCTCAGATAATGGCAAGTTGACAACCCCTTAGAAACCAAAAATCACAGATCTTCTGTTGAGGCAGGAATGTTATCACCTCGTGTGACACACTTTTTCAAAGCTGCTCATTCTGATGAGTCTCTACTCTTAGCAGCGAAAGAAGCTACTTTTGCATATCACATTTATAGATGTTCTTTTAAAAGTTCTGATTGCAACCCCAAAGCTACCATATTTATTTAAGTATGAGTCACATGCATGTATAAGTCACACCTCCATATTTGACTTGATCAAATGGTATAAAAATTTATTCATCAAAATCGAAAAAAACATTTATTCATCAAAATCACGTAACAAAAACTTAAAAGCCTTCAAAGTCACTGCATTCACTGTCCTCAAATAGTTTATCCCCATCTAGTTTGGCTTTGCGTTTTATTGTGATTGTCATCGCATGCGCATGCATGCACACATGAAGGTGCAAAGCGCCGTCTAGATAATACGCTCACAGTAGCAGCATACGTGTGCATGTCACACCTCTTGTATAAGTCGCACCTGACTTTTTGGGTGAAATTTTAGTACAAAAAAATGCGATTATACTCGAATAAATACGGTAGTTTTTAAAATTTTGTAAACCTAAATTTGCCATTGCAAGAACAAAATATGAATCAGCAATTGTTAACAGCAAACATTAACCCAATAATTATTGGGTATATGAAAAAAAACAAAATAAGTTAATGGGAAGAGTATTAAGTTTTAGAAAATATATTATTTCATTCATAATGTCATTACTTATGAGTAGGGTAACCGAAAGCCAATAAAGTCATAATTTTTCTGCCGTTTCTAAATTTTATGGAACATCCACAAACCAAATTTCATGCTCATACCATGAGGGAATGCCAGGTTATTCGGTCAAAATTAATCATTGGGTCATCTTTTCTTGCAGCACAGTTTTTTTCTGTTTATCGATAATTTATATAAACTACAACAACAGATTAATATGCTTTTGCAAATTTAGTTGCAATTTTATAATAATAATCAGGATTTATTGTGATTTCTAATAGAATAAATGTTTTTCCTACTACTGGACGATTGAATATTATGTCGGACAAGCATGGTAGGCAAGAAATGTGGTCTTACAGTAGTTGTTTTAGTATATGCTCTATCCATCATGCTAGTGTTTCAGCTTTCTCAGGTTTGACTCTATTGTAGTTATTAATCTATATACTTATCAATATATCATCCACAAAGTTAAACAAGCAATTTTTTTTAATTTCGAAGCTTAGAGTGCATGAATATGCTTCTTTGTTAACCTCAACACCTAATGTTGCATGATTTTGCAGTTGCAAACACAGAAAATTGATAGGTCAAAATTTGTAAATTCTAGTTGCCCTACTTATGAGATATATCTGCCTATTGCACAAATATTATTGGCGTCATATCACTGACACCATAATTCAGCTTTACATGATTGTGAGCCTAGGAATTAGACTGAAGTCAATGTCTATGAGATCCTAAAGGTGAACATCACTATGTTTGCCTCGAAAACCTCGTATTGCAGCAAAGGTGCTCCTCAAATGGCAAATCTGAGCTTTATCCTAATGTAAGTCATGACAGATGCATATGGCTCCCTGTGTTTTTTTACCTATTTTTTCTGCCTGTCTTTTTTTGACCTTAATGCATTCTGGTGCCATCACTTGCTGTACAGACAAGGGGATTGAATGAAGACTTCTCAATGTTAGTCATTTAGTTGCTCCCAAATAAACTGATACTGAATTACCCTTTGGTTGTACTTATACTTTTTTTCATGTTGTTGGAAGATCTCAGGTTAGGACTTCCAGAATAAGACTATGAGGTGGGATGTGTGATCCTTATGTCAGAATACCTTTTCTAACAGCTATTCCACAGTACTCTTGCAGAAATATCCAACCTTGCATTGTCAGCAGCATTGACTTTTTTGAGTCGTCTTCATTGATTGACAGAAGCATGGGTGTTGTCTGAACATCTCTACAGACCTCTCTCATTATCTGTGCCTCAGAGTCTCTTACTGAGTTGTGCCTCATTGATGTGCAACTGCCCAGTTTACACATGAGGCTGTGATCCACAGTTTGTCTCTCCACAAGCACAGTGGGTGAGTATGCCCTTCACCTTCCATCCATATCTCATGCAGATGGAATCCATGAATTCTTGTTTGTTTAGTGCATATCCAATCACTTTTATTGGCAAGGTTGCTAGCCAAGAAGATACCCTTTTTTCCATTGCTCCTTTTATGAGTTGTTGTGACTCAGGGGCCAGTTCCTCAAATACTTTGTTATAGCAATTGCAGCATTTTGTGCTCTTCTCTTGTCATAGTTTGCTTTTTGTGGATCTGGTATATTGCTAGTCTACAGGGTTGTATAAGTGGTCGAGTTTTTGGTTGTAGATTTGGTCTGTTAGTTTTGCAATGATGAACATGGAGTGATTGAACTCTGTTTTAACATTTGTTTGAGGATTTGTCAGATCCAGGCCTAGCCCACCATGCCTCAGATGAAGAGTCAGCAGTTGTCGTTCCACATCACATAACTCTTATCCTATAAAAGCAAGAATTAACTGATCGCTGATGGTGTTTTCCAGTGGTTCAGACAAATCACTCATCTCTGGTACTGCTCTTTCGATATGGGTCCACCAGGAACACAATCCTTTGGTGAATGCTGTATGCTGCTTCAGTGCTTGAGGATCATCTTGTGCATAATTTGATAACAGCTGAAGACCTTTTACCCAACCCTCAACCTAGTTTTTGAGAAACTGTTCCCTAAATGATTTTGACCCAATGACTGCTCCATGGTAGCATTCACCTTGGTCTGTGATTTTGATGTTAGTGCTTTTAAATATTTTTTTTGCAGATTTCTTTAAACTACTGCTTTCACTATGAGGATTGTCTTTGCAGGTTTTGGGCACTACCTGAAGTCTGGTCCTTTGTAGGTAGTCCCACCATTTTTAACTCTTTTCAGAGATCCAACCATACCTGTTTCACATCATAATTTGCAGTTATAGTGGTTGAACCAATGGTCATGTGGAAATGACATACATTGCCATTGCTGCATTTTCACCTTGTGTCACACCCTCCTGTGACAGTATGTGGGCCCCATTTTCTAGATTAAGCGTGACAGAAGTGTTGAAGTGTTGTGTTACTACACAGGGCTGTCAGATTTTTCCATAGCTTATGGCCAAAATTTTAACACTTGGAGAGCCGGCCTACAAATATCTTGTACCTAGATTTCAGCCTAAAACCAGCCATCTCTAGTTGCCTTACCAACACCATAGCTCCTCTGCCGATTGCGCTAAAGAGCTGTTCAAGCGCTCAAATGGATCAGCCAGTCTTCTAGTCTGTACTAGAAAACAAAATTATTGGTTAGGGGTTGCAGATGTTTTTGTGAGTGATGTCATAAGTGAAGTAGTTTTTGGGTCATATTGGCTCATGTTACCTGGCCTAGGGCCCAACCGCTAGGCCAAAGTATTTTGCTGATGTTTTCATTGGAAACTAGGCTCAAGTTTAGGTTAGCATTAGGTTAGGGTGAGGTTAGCTTAGGGTTAGGTTAGCTTAGGGTTAGGTTAGGGATAGGTTAGTGTTAGGTTAGGGCTACTGTTAGGGTTAAGGTTTATCTTTTGCATTTATTTCGTTTCTGCCAAGCCTACTGCACTCTTGTCGTTCATTACTGTTACATCACAGGAGGCATATGAATAACTTTTCAAATTTCAAGATCCACAGGCGTATCTATAGCCAATGCCTAATAAAAAATGGCCAAAATTATTGTTTTTTGAAAAACTTATAGCCAAATTTATAAAATGTTTTAACTATGATAATTTATATATTTGTAGGGATCTCAAAATGTTTGGAAGGCAGTGTATTTTTTGCTGAAAAATCTCATTTTGCCCAAGTAGCAAGTTTTGACCATAAAACAGCAATTTCTGCCATGAACTTAAAATTGTGTTTTAAACCTTGTCTTTATTTATCTTAATAAAACTTAGAATGATATATTAACAAGGTTCCCATGCATTTTCAAAAATTATTTTCCATACTTTTTCAATACTAAATTTAAAAAGTTCAATACCATGCCTTAATCATGAAATACAATTTTACACATTGCACAACACTGCGCAAATATAATGAACTGCTTTTCCTGTAGCAAAACTGTGCTAACCTGCAAAGAATAAGACTTAAAGAATCAGTGTCTGAAGACTTACTGCCTCAATCTAAACGAACCTAATGCAATTAAGTTGGTTTGCTTTGCCCATACACAAACACGAGGTATCAAAAAACTTGAAGGAAACACAGCACAAAAGGCAACAGAACACTGTAGCAAACTACATCTACACCAGGGATCGCAAACATGCGGCCCACGGGTAATTAATATTCAAGTTATTTCGTTTATTCATCGATGTTTCAGGGTGCTTGACCAGCAAGTGAACAATTTCCTTTTAGACAAACATGGAGGCGGCTAGAAATGAGTTCTCTAAAACCTATGACACCTTAAGCAGGTAATAGAATGTAAAAGCTGTTTCTAGCGAAATTCAGGTACCGCCATTGTTGTGTCAGCGTCATAATGCGGCCCTTCGGTAGTGATAATGCGGCCCTCCGATTACTTGGTAAGCCGTCATTTGGCCCTCTGAACAATTTGAGTTTGCGACCCTGATCTACATTTCGTACCATTGAGCGCTGCTGAATGTATCTACTCAGCACTCACTAAATCACGAAGCATTTCTTATAGCTGCCCATCTAGATTAGCAAAATTTTTTCTTTGATGCCTGCTGTTTTTCAGAAATTATCTTCTGCTTTTCTGCGAATTCATTGGCTGCTTTGTGAAGAGCTTTGACATTCTCTGGCATTCTGTGCTTTTTTCAGGTCTGTGGAGCNAGTACTCAAATTTCAGGCTCTGGCTCCGGGCATCTANATTTTTTGGCTCCGGCTCCAACATCTACAAGTTTTTGGTTTTGGCTCCAGAACAATTTGGTCCAAAATATTAGAAAAAAACTTGTACTATTTGTATAATTCACTTGTTCCACAATTTATATCTGTGGAACCGGAACCCAAATTTCAGGCTTCGGCCCCAGGCATCCAAAACTACTTGGGCTCCAGCTTCCATAGCCCTGGATTTTTTTATTTCTAAGGTTTCCTCTTCACTGACTTTTTCCTCGGTCTCTTTGTTTTCAGCCAGATGTGCAAAGTATCAACTTCTGGCTCCACGTGCAGCTTGCAAAAGTTCTTTCCCAATAGTGACATTGTTTAATCCTCCCAAATTAACAATGTACAGTAGTCCTTCACCAACCACCTCGCAATTAGATGTGAACCACATGAATTTACATCAAACATATTTTTGTTCATAACGAAACCTCGTTCAATGGTTGCTTGTCCACGTGATAGCAGCAACAAGAGCTTCACAACAGACCAGAATTCACAGAAGTTACTAGTCCCGTCGCCACGGGGGGGGGGCTTTGGTGGGCTTAGACTCTCAATTGAAGCTCCACCCTCCCTAATTGAAATATGAAACACTATAAATCAGTGCAATTTTTATCAAATCTTAGAACGTCAAAACGCTTTGCACAAACGTGAAGCCTCCCTATTAAAGACTTCCTGTCGACGGTTCTGGTTGTCACCATACCATGCATATGTTTGAAATAAACAACTTCTAAACAGAAACAATTGTCTGCTTGGATGCAAAAGAGTTATGGAAACCCGGCCAAAGTTTCATTTTAGCTGGGTTTACACTTTCTTTGTCATGTTTAGTTCCTTTCGGAACTGGGCAAACCACGATAGATACCAGTTGCAATCCACCATTCTTGCGGAACTGTGTTGATTATCTAGCGGACCGCAGCCCTTTAATAATGTAACCTGATTAACTACCCAATAATTCAGCCTTCAACTTTAAACCACAATAGAATATTATGAAATTGTTGAGGGATGCTCAACACGACAACCTGTTAAACAGGTTTTTGTCGGTCTCTTGGCACTTCAGCTTTATGGCATGCAATTATCCAATGTTTGCACCAGTAAACTCAAATATATACAACTTCTTCTTGAAAAAAAACTGACAATCTGAAGGTGGGACCAAGATCAAAAAACTATCGAACTGGTTAAGATCACATCACAGTCATGATCATGAGTAAATCCAGCTTGACGTAGCTGGTAAGTATTACTTTACACTTCTGATCTTTTCCATTTAGAATTTCCATACTTTTTCAATACCTAAGGAACATTTTGACCAAATTCAATACTTTTTCAAGGTCTTGAAAACCAATTTTGAAATTCAATCCTTTTTAATACTTTCGATACCACCTGGGAACCCTGATAAACATAAATTTCGATACATGGTTTAAATCTGACCCATTTCCGGGTTTAATTGTAAGCTTGAAATTAACTTTTCAATTCAATGACATTTTTTCATCTTCAATTTGTGCCTTAAATATAGAAATAAAAGATGAAACTCTGGAACTGCATTAAGTTGTTGATCATAATAACATGCTAAAAAACACCATCAAGTTCACATATATATGAACGGAAGGGATAAGAACATTTGAGAATAAACACTGACTCATTGTCTGATTGAAACACTTAACTTGCACAAAATCTGCAAGGACTAAATAATTAGGCAGTGGCTACACAATTGCCTGTGGATCTGTAAATTTGAAACCTTATTTGATGACGACCTCTTGTAACGTGACAGTAATACATGAGGAGATTGCAATAGGCTTGGTAGAAACATAGTACATGCAAAAGGAACCTAAAACCTAAACTTAATCTTAACCCTAACTCTGATGCTAATTTAACCCTAACCTATTTAAAGCTAAGCTAAGCTAACACTAGCCCCTAAACCTAACCACTAAACCAAAAGTTTGGAAGGTTTTGAAAAAAGTAAAGAAAAACTGGTCCCACGAATTGAAACGTGCAGCCTGTCACTACTACTTACTACTACGAAAATCAATGTAAGCCGCCAACAAGGTGAGAGGCGAATCGAAAACTATTAGCACAGCAGACCAATCTGAAACAATGACATCCGTTATGCTACCGGGACAACGACGCTCAAGTGAAAAACTGACCACTTTATTACAACCGTGTCATGCGAAGCAGTACGGTGGAATAAGTTTTGAAATATAATAAGATACATCATGGGTGATTCCATAGCCACTACCAAATAATTACTGCACACTTCAAACATTACTATAACATTAACAAAGTTGAGAAGTACTAGTAAGTACCGCAGTCATAGTTTTACTGTCAAAGCGATAAGAAATTTCTAAAAGTAAAATCTAACCAACAAAGCTGAACAATGCTTCTACTGTATAACATCACGATCATCAAATCAATCACACCACTGAGTGAAAGTGCAGCGGTCTTCAGATACAGCAAGTGAAGTGGGGCAGCTACTGTAAAATTGTAGGCTACCAATCCAATGGCACAGTAATGAGTAACCATAAAGATTAGGCCTATCACTCACTGACTGAAACACCTATACAAAATCCACCAACTGCAAGGCTAAATCATTACTACACATTTCAAAGCAATACAAGGTTGACGCACCATGGTGTTACTAGTTCAGTGACATGGAATGGATGATGAACGAAGTCCGTCCAAAAAACAGAGAGAAAATACAGCAGCCTACTGTACAGCAACGAAACTTTCATTTTGCAGTGACTAGCTGAAATATGGCCAAAAAATGGCCAAATTTTATAAAATGGCCAAATGTACTTTGTAACGGCCAGCGTACTTCACAAATTGCCACATTTTTATTTTCGAAATTGGCCATGAAATGGCTAATCTCGCAACCCCCACCGAGGCACGTACACTTCACGGAACGGCGCGCACAAATTCCCACTGTCTGGATCTAGCCTAGTCTCACGTGCGACATCCAGTAAACCGGGTCATTGCGAATTGAGAATTATGATCGTCATTGGCAGCTGAACATCCAGTTTTTGACCATCTTCTGAAATGGCAGATGTCAAATAATACTTTTACGGTTTGTGTTTTCTGTGCCATTACTCCGACAAAGTACAACAGATTTGTGATAAATTCAATGCTTCCAACTCCATCCGTCAAAAAATGGATCGATCCGGTTTTTCAATTTTTGCAGTTCCACAACGGAGTTTCGCGAATCCCCTTCTTTTCAGAGGCAGCCGGAGTCACCTTTTTCAGACTCCGACTCCGTTCCTGTTCCAAAATTTTTGAATCCGGTTCCTGATCCGGTTCCGGGGTCAAGCGAAATTTCTGACTTCTGCGAATTTTCTGTCCTATCGCTGTTAGTGAGTTATTTTGCTTCTCAGAGCAAACGAATAAAGTTTAGCGTTTACTTTTTGATGTGTGTTGTGTAAATTAAAATTTTTGGTTAGATATCCACAGATTGCTATCAGATATCCACAGCAAGCTACAGTACGGGAATAACTACAACCACTGAAAAATATTGGACTTACTCTTAGACCTCAATTATTTTTATTTTTCTAGCCCTACCCAAAACCTTACCCGACACACTTACCAAAAAACTAAAATTTGAGCCAAATCATCATTTTTGTCAGTGTGTTTGATATGTAGAATACCATTCTGTGCAAGTCCACATGGCGAGAAGTCAGAAATTTCGCAAGTCAGAAATTTCGCTTGACACCGCCAATATTTCAGATTTGAGAATTCGACTCCTGTTCAGACAATGGCTACAATCATCGATCCAACATAATTTACCCATGTTTTAATGAAGAAATGACCACGCAGACTAGCGATGGCACGGGCCAGCACTTTTGCAGCCCGGCCCGCCCGGAGCTAACATGAAACTGCCCGGACCGGCCCGTTCTGCCAAACTACAACATATTTTCTGGCCC
>JGI24158J21664_10009708_pt1 | contig 12855 bp, 9 predicted proteins | sample Ectturendosymbi3_FD_21664 | JGI IMG/M metagenome (IMG submission 21664) | reverse complement strand
AGGGTATTGGATGATTTTGTCATGGTAAAACAGTGTTTATGTCAATAAAACGTGTGACGACAACATTTTTGCTGTAACATAACCAAAATTTTGATAAAAATAATGAAAATAATGGAACGAATGTAGGAAAGTAGTACAACTTTTTATTTCAAGGAAGTATATTCTACTATAGAATAGCAAATTTGAAGGCAACATCTATCATATTTTCGAGTCTGATAAAAGACAGCACTTGATTGATTTAAACATTTGCAACGGCTCCTGAGCAGTTTGAAAATGATGTTCACACATTTTTTGCTACCAATGAATAACTAGGCTACAAAGAATTATAACTTGTCAAATCCATTCAATGACCATTGTCCTATTTCAAAAACATTGAGTTTTTTTTTAATACCAATCGTTTATAATGCGCTGATTTGAATTCAATCGTTAGAAACAGAATTACTATAAGCCATGATACTCTAAAACAAAACTTTCTTACAGATGTTTGTCTTTGTGCAGTTGGAAAAGAATTGCAAGTTCCATGATCCACTGGTGAGGTCACGCTGTGCCTTGGAGGACCAGATTGGTCGGTGACGTTTGTGACTTGCATTGAAGCAGATTGCTGAGTGCCCTTGAAGAAGGAAGAAAATGTATTGGACGGGATCAAACTATCAAAATTAGAAAATGTATTGTTCCTGTATTTGCTGCAGCACGAAGATAATGACGACCAGTGCATTGCGAAGAAAACGGTTGAAGACAGCCAAAGATAATCACATCACGACCAGGGTTGATTGCTTTAAATAAAATGATGTAAATCAGTGATTTAAATCATGAATTAAATCAAGCAATAAAAATAAAATATCAAGTCATTGTAGAGCTGTATGTGATGTCTATGAAACATTTATTTAGCATTCCGATAGGCTTCTACATAGCCTATACCAGTGGTTCTCAAATGGGTGACACTTGGCTCACTAAGGGAGGAATTTTTAATTCCTGGGAGGAAATTTGTTCCAGGGAGGACTTATGGAGGAAATGCTGTCGATGAAAAAACCTTAAACTTTGTTATTTGTTTATTCAACGCGTGAAAAAAATGCACGAGGTTGGTTTAGATGGGAATTTCTTCAGTACAGTATGCAAGAACAAACTGCTTTAACTGCAGTGACCGACGTTATAAAGAGTCTGTTTTGTTCATAATTGTCGATTGTTGCTTCACAGTGAGCAGTGTGCAATTTTTGCAATGATCTTTTTACGATTTTTGTTTTGGAGGAATTGACAGTTTGTAAGGGGGAAATACGAAAAAACTTGAGAACCACTGGCCTATACAGTATTAGTGTAGAAGGCAAAGAGTACTTCTTATGACGACACAAGCTAAAACCACTTGAAGATTTATCAATCACAGCAACTGTGAGGTCGCAGATTCTATGTGATCAAACTGCAAAAAGACATGTGGACTAAAATTACTATTTCTTGCTGATTCAGAAATAATAACTGTTAGAAAGTCGCAAGTTTGAAAGTGTAGACTGGCATAAAGTGAAAGTTGCATTTAAATTCCATCAAATATGAAGGCTGTTGACTGTAAACACAGCTTTAGAACATATTTTTGATTCATGGAACAGGTATATTGTTATTATCATAGGTTTTTAAAATTTTATGCATGTATGCCATGAGTGTCAAGGAAATTGCTAAACTGGCAGTTTCAGTATTGGCATTTCAATAAATATTTCATTCGTCTACCAGTACTGGTGTTATGAACTTATTGGCATCAAGGGATATTGCATAAGCACAAAACGTTCGAATGAAAGTTCAGCTGTTTCTAGTCAGGGTTGATTGATTTAAATCATTTCATTTAACTCAGTGCTAAAAACAAAAAAAGTCAAGTAAAACATCATATACTGTTTTGAAGTTTGCTGTGATTTGTATGACACATTTTATTGGTATTCTAATCGGTTTCCACTTATTATTAAAGAAGGCAGAGTCTTCTTGTGACAACACAAGTTATAAAAGTAATTTAAGTTTTATCAATCATAGCAACTGTGAAGTTACAGATTTTATGTCAACTAACTCCAAAAATGATATGTGGACTGAAATCACTAATATTTGCAGACTCAGAAGTCAGAACTGTAAGAATGCCACAAGTTTGGAAGTGTATGCTGGCATAAAGCAAGCCTATAGCCAGGTTTTCATGTTTGGAGAGCAAAATAAACTGTTAGGGGGAAAGAATTGTTTCTATTACGGTGTATATATGCTTGAAACAAACTTTTCTGGGCACAACAAAATTTGCGGGCACGGAAAATTTATGGACACTGCCCTGAATGCCCCAATGTCTACAAGCCTGGAATAAAGTAAAAGGTATCTAAATTCCAACAAATATGTAGGCTGTTGACTGTAGAAATAGTATTTTCAGAACATATATTTGATTCAGATTCATAATAACACATATATTGTATGTTTTTACTAGTTTATGCATGTAAGTTATACTTTTGCAGAAGCTGAATTAGTGAAAGCTGCGTTGCAATAATGAATTTTAACAATAGACTTCACACCAAAAAGACTGGCAAGCTTGTATTTTTGTACAAGCTTCTAAACATCAACATCCCACAAGTGTTACCAAAGTTGATGAACAGATGGTTTGAGTATTGTAATTCCAATAAATCTTTCGTTTTATACACCGGTACTGGCCTTATGAACTGATTTGCTTTAAGTGTGATGTATGAGAGCAAAGTAAGTTTGAATGAAAGTGCACATGAATTTTAGTTGCTATACCAGAAGAAACAAAGTCCAAGCAATAGTTATATCAAAACAAACTCTTTAAAATTAAAAACTACAAGCGTTAGCTGGCCACACTCTCAACATTAAATAAAAAAATCATAAAAATATGATTTTAATCAGAAAAATCAGATTTGGATAAAAACACTCTAATTTTTTTATTTGTTTGAAAAAATCATGATTTTTATCAACCCTGGTCACGACGTCTGTCCACATTGTACGTATATAACTGCTGTTATGGCTAAACAAAGTGGATTTGCAGTCGGGGCACCGAGACCTTTGCGGTTATCAGGTCGAGGTACTCTCGGACATAAGTTCTCAAAGTGCTCCGTACGGAGCCCCAGGGCTCCGCGAGCTATTCGTTTACTTATTAAAATACTAACTTGGCTGATTTTGCAACTGTCCAAAGAAGCAATAACGGCATTAATGAAATTTATTGTGGGGCTCCGTAAATTATGGTCAATCTCTTCATGGGTTCCATGACACCAAACGTTTGAGAACCCCTGCTCTATGAGAATTAAACAATTTAGTAATAGTTAATGTAACAAAAAAGTAAAAACAAAGAGACATAAAACACTGAATCAAACCTGATATGAGAACCGGTAAGTATTTCAGTTGCCTTTAAGCATTATGCCAAGCGCCACGTTCCAAAAGTACGCAAACACACGTAAACACGTGCCAACAAATCGTAAGCGATAAGACAGTTGAAGTCAATATACATTTTCTAAAAATTAAACAGGATTAATCAGAGAGCAAATTCTTCAGCCATAGATTCATATTGCAGTTACAACAATTGTCTGCATTTGTTTGCTAACGAAATCGGGAGATTTATCTTTGAAATGTTGTTCTACTACAGAGTAGCTCCTCGGTGCGAAATTGTACTTTTACTTGCGTTTGCAGAAACGTGTTCCATAAAATGGTTTCGATTAGTTGCCTATCTCATATATATGACAAAAAACATCAATCGTTATTCTGAGAGAGGTCTAAACGATGTTGGCAAAAATCCATGGTGAACTTTGTAGATCAGTTAAGCTAATTCAAATCGATATAGATTGTGAAGTTGAGAAGATTGAGAGATTCATACAAAGGCATAATGTGATATCTAGAATTGCTAGATATAATAGTTCGTAGTATGTTATTGTGCAGCACCTTTAATGATCGCAAAACGATACTACTGGCCGCATTCCATGAAACAATGCAGACTTTTGAGATGACAGAGTACAAAATTAAATTATAACCTTTTTGCCACGCCGTTTGATAAGAATTTAGAATTTTATAGAACACATAAGCTGCCCAACAGTTTTTGATTTTATAGACTGTACGTGAAACGACCGCACTANCGAGAAGTNTATCAAAACCACTTTCACACGTNGTTTGTTGTAAATAGTTGTTTTACTNGGAATGAAAACGTTATAGGTAGTAGTTTGAACAGCGTTCTCATTGAATTGATAAAGCAGCGTTTGTTGATGCTTGTTGTCGTGTATGTTTAAACCAGGTTAAAAACCATAGAGGTGCCTACAGATTTTCTGTAATGACGTAGTTGACCATCCTATTANCAAAAATGTGAAGCGATGTTCAGCTTGAGCCAAAAATTCAAAATAAANNTGAATTGCCAAATATTATTTCTGATTGCTCTACTAGACATCCCATTGAGCATCATGCAAAACGGTTGATATCAGATCTCGAAGCAATCGTGAAACACGTCACTCAAAAATGTTAGCAACAAAACAATTTGTGCAACATTATCACAATACTGTCAGCGTGAACACTAGCGTTCACGGTAAGTTATGCAATGTATGAGTGGCACGTACACTACAGTATTGGCTGAGGAATTTAGTATTATCAAGAAGAATTTATTATTACCATCACAACATGTAAATCCACAACCGCACGCTTTCTTAAAAACCAGTCAGTGTAGTGAGTTTTATCAAGAGATGGAAACTTCAACATTTTGCACCAAATCCGCTAAACCAATAACGGTCAGGTTTCAAAGATGTTCACATTGCAGTATTACTAACCATTGGCTCCTCGTCCGACATTTTCCATAAGCGCCATGGTTTAAAACAACTCGTTTTTTTCAGTCAAAGAATGACCACCACTATCTCCACATTCTCCAGTCTATTTTGAGACAAGCTAGTTCATATACTGCACATCCGATTCTTATCTTATGCAATTTTCGCTTTTTGTTTGTTCTTATATGGCCGGAGTACTTAAACCATTTTCTAAAGCGACGAATTTGGAAACAAACCCAAGTTAGCAAAAACGTAATTTTGTATTACGAAAACTCCACCTGTATTAAGCTTTCAGTTAGGCGCAAGAAAAGTTTCAGTTTTTCATGAAAGCATAAATCGAAATAGCAATGTGAAGAATCCTGTTAACCTTAGCTTTTATCTATCATAAAAAATGCGTATTTTGTTTACAAAGGTCAAAATAAAATTTAATTTAAAAACATTTCACCAACTCACAGAGCTGTTAATTACCATGTCACGGACGAGAGCTGCACTGGAAGAAGCCAGACCACAACTGATTCCATCAACAGGCGGCTCTGGGTCGCTACTTTCATATATCTCTTCTTCCACGTTCTCTTCAGGAGAGAAAATGTTGGAGATAACACTGCTCTCATTCACATTTTCACCTGAAGCTTCTTGGGCTTCTCGTTGACTGTAATATATCACAATTTGTGAGTTAGAAAATATGTCTGAAAACTCAAACGACGACTTTTACAAATGCTGTCTATAAAAATGAAATTTTTGATTATATTATGAAATTGCGACCGAAAATGAAATTGTGATTTAACAGTAATAACTTCAATTAAAAAGCTATATGTCAAAATGTTTTGAGTTGTTTTCCAGGTAATGTACCCATGCACTATTTCATTGCCGTGGAAGCAATGTTAGCGAAAAAAATTTATAACCTTAATTAATCGTCAAATTTGCAAAAACCTGAAACATCTTAAGGTTCCACGACATCAAAACGTCTCGATTGCAACATGTCGTCGTGCGTATAATTACATTGCAAGACCATTTTCCTCTAACCAGGCGCACAGAGCCGGTGGTGGTGAAGCAAGATCTGTATTCACTACAGGCATCCGGAACGGGGCACATCGTCCACTTATGGTATGATCTGCAGTGTTTACTTCTCCGGAACCGCTTGGACACCAAGGATCCGACGCCATCTTCCATCGGTACAATGATTCTCGGAAGCATCCGACTCGCCTTCTGAGATGGTTCATTTTACACCAGGCAGAGCGGCTGAGACCAAGGTCGGGGTTTCCCACTATGGGCGGTGGAAAGGAATGATGTGGGAACCACGGCTTCTTCCACTCCTCGAGCCATTGGTGTTGAGTCCACCGTGCGATCGATTCGTGTCACTTAATAAACTCCATCAGTTCAATCGCCGATTGCGCAAACGGCCTTCGCGATTGGAGGCGAGGTCTTGCTTTCAGTCTTACTGTTATTATTGAAATGTTCCGTCAGGGCGTACTTCAATGCGCGTCGGAGAGCAGCGGCATTTCGTCGGACTGAAGCTGTAGCAATGCCTGAAAGGACTGGCAAGTATTGCGTCGGTGTTGGTTTTAGGCATCGAGTGATTGTTCGTAAAGCAGAATTTATAGCCACATCAACCTCCTTCGCATTCCTGCTTCTCGACCATGCTGGGGAGCAGTATTCGGCAGTGGGGTATACAAGAGTTAGACTGCTGGTCCTGAGCGTGCTCACGGAGGCACCCCAAACCGTGTCGACCAGCCCGTCAGGGCGCAGTGTGTCAAACTTTCTGCCGCACACATGTAAGATATGGCTTGACGGTGAGTGAGTGGTCAAGCTTCACTCCAGGATACGTTGGGTTTGGTTTCAAATGAGATATTTTTTCCATCCACTGCATTCTTTAGTCCTCGTCCCACGTCACGTGTATTAAGATGGTACAAGGCATACACAGTTTTTCCTTTGCTAAGATGAAGCCGATTTTGAAGGTAGTAGGTGTAGAATGCCGACAATTCCTTGTTCATGGCGTTCTCGACGTTAGCCCAGTCCGACCCAGCTAAGGCGAGAGCTAAGTTATCAACGTACGCCAATTTGATGGACAATATCGTCGGGAAATCGCTTATACAGACGTTGAAAAGACAAAGAACAAGAATTGACCCCTAGGGGGCTCCACTCNTTAAGCGTCGTGCTCGACGTTCTTGTCCGTCGCTTGTTCGGAAGAGAAATCTGCTGTTGTTTAGAGTCTTCATTATGAANGTCACCATATGTTATCGGGTATTGTACGAAGAAGTTTCAGCCGCAGACCTTGGTGCCATACCGTGTCTTAAGCAGCTGTCAAACTGAAAAGTGCAATAAGGTGGAAGCCGTCCTCTGTGGTGGAACACAGTTGGAGTACTTGATCGATGGTTGACCTTCCAGTGCAAAAACCAGCCCTGAAACTCCGGTCGGCGTTTTTCAAGGTAAGGCGTGATGAGACTGACAATCACTCGTTCCAGGATTTTAAATGGGTCACACAGCAAGGAAATCGGCCTGCAGCTCTTGGGCACTTTAGCTTCTTTTGCAGGTTTCAGGATTACTATGATGTTAGATTTTCTCCGTATCTTCGGGAGGAAGAGGTTGAGGCGCATGCAGCTGGAAAAGAAAGCTGCTAGCCACTTCAAGTCGGAAGGTCCCAGGTTCTTGATAAACTATGGGTGAATGTTGTCTGGTCCAAGTGCTTTACTGAACTTCATGTTGTGAATGGCTTGCGCCATCTCTGCGTTGCTCACTTCTTCGCATAGGTTGACGTGAGTATCCGTGTTAGCTGCGAGTTGGTCCACCGTTTTGCTCCCAGAGATGTAATATCGACGATTCGGATTTTTATATCTGCCCTTTTCAACCAGTCGGTTGGCGATAGCATTTGCAGTAACTGGTACAGGTCTCAACCGGTTAGCTTTCTCTGTGAGGCGGTTGTCCACCCAGCCTTCTCTGAAGAGACCAGCCCTTCCGGTTGAATGGGTGAAGTCGATCTGTTCGACTGACTTTTCCCAACGTTTCCCCGGTATATGGCAACACAAATTTGATAAGGATAAATAGCATACGATTTTTTGAATATAATCGCAAACGTGTGTCGGTGAGGTGAGACGGTGGGTTGAGCACATACCACTGAAGCTGATAGCTTGAGTTCGATTCCCAGTCGGGTGATACCTTCCAGTTGGAAAGTCTTGCCGACAATGGTCATGAAGAAAAGTTTGGAGTTGCCAGCAATCACAGATTGTACTTAGATGCACCATAGTTAAACTGCTCTTGCGCAAACTGATACGAATTGTGGAGAGTGTTTCAGGGCAGAGTTGATTTGTGCAACTGAGTATGCAAGCTGTGTTTGCAGCTATCGTTTGTAAAAGTTTGAGGTAGGACGTTTGAAAATTAAGATTGTTTCACGTAATTCAGAGTATACGAATCAAGTGATGAAGAACTGAGGAATTAACAGAATTGGAATATTTGCTTGAAAAGCAGAAGATGCCTAACGTTCTTCAATTATACCACTTTTATTGACAAAACTCTCTGGTAATTTTCATTTGAACTTGTTGCTGAAAATGTCCTCGTTTTGGTAAAAAGAAAAAGTGGTTTCGTTGCGCATTGGGTAATTTATGTGGTGATATGCACATGACAAGCGTATGTTCGACTCATTACAAATATTTAATACAGACGGCAAATTTTCAAACTCCCACAATATTTGCGTTTAATGAACTGGCCCTTTCTTTCATCGAGATGTGAACTGCGCAAGTATTGGAAAAGATTTTTAATGAATATTTTCATTGTAAAAAGGAATACATTTCAATTCAAAGCGAAAAGTTCGCAAATTCGCAGACTGTCATAATGGCGTAACATAAGTGGAAAAATTGCACGCGGGCGTGTGAGTACCCCGCATGCTTGCAGGTCATTGAGGTGTGCATGCGTGTTTCCTTGCACTTGTTCGCGTGCATGGGTGCTTTCCATCCAGGAACACTTTACGTATTTCATACCATGCTCACGCAGATCTAGGTTTCACAATGTGCGTCGGAATTGGGGGGCAAGGGTGTTGAGCTTCTATATTTTGAAATTTGATATTTTCCTATTATCTTTTTAGAAGAAAAAATTAAAAAGTCTTTCTGTTAGTTTTGAGTGTGCAAAATGAAATCTCATGACTGTTTCCGCCCCTGGAAAAATTCTTTTTGGCCCCACCTGGAACAATCCACTGTTGATCCCATGAAAAAATACTTCTTACGCCTACGGATACAAATGATTCAGTGTGGTGTAATTTTGGATGTAATTAGAAACGTTGTTATATTGGAGCATAAAACAATTTGTATGTCATTGAAAATGAGAGAGAGGAGAGCTAGCGGGCACAGAAAGCTTGGAAAAATTGGCACAGAAGATTATAAATTTATTTTACATTAATTGTCTCTTATAATTCTCCTGAAATTCGTAGTGCAGGAGAAGTAAGCTGGAAGACCTGTAGAACACTGAAAGATGCCCGCAAATTCGACTAGGCCTGCATCTGAAGGTATGAGACAGGTGAGGAAAAAATCAGGAAGTTTAAAGGTAAGAAGTGAAACGTTTCACTTTATGGAATAGTATATTTAATTTCCAAAGACAATAGGACTGAAACCTCAACTGATTAATGTCAAAAATGTATCGTGCTTTTGTTGACGCTGAACAACAAAAAATGTATCATTTGTATTGCCGAATGGTACACCGAAATTTGAAAGCAAATGTTTTTTCGTTTTTCATAATTCTTAAATAAGATATAAATCTTCGCTTGTATTGTGGTTTTCTTACAAAAGAAAAGACAGAAGAAAAATAAGTACTTTTTATGGTAAAAGTAAGATTAAGTTATCAGCGGTGTACCAATAGCAGCCAATTTAAGTCAACGGTTCACACATTTGGCCAAGATTTGATCAATCCATTTTACGTAAAAAATTGCGAAGTCAGTATCGCTGATCCCTCCACTGTTTTTAGAATTGTTTTCCTGAAAAAAACAACGTTTGATACTTTTTATTTTCATGACGTTTTCGAAATTGTTTACCTTCTGATCAAACTGCACAATATTTTTCTGAGCAAACATCTTGTATTACTGGACTTTTGCAATCAGATAATACAGACATTTAGCACGGTTGAAAAGGTGTTATCGAAAAACACTTTTAAAATAACTCTATTACGTCAGTCAATACAATTCAAAGCAATATGTTGGGTACTACACAATCATATATTTGCAAGCGTCGGGCCATTTGCAATAAAATTCACCGACCTTTGTTCTTCAAGAACAGCTTCAAGCAAAGCGGTTGCGCTCTGATAACCACCTCCTTGGTGATTAAAATTTGCTCTTATCACGTCGCAGACCAGTGTTTCTTCGAACCCCATGCCTACGACAAAGGAAAATATCCTGAAAAAATTTCTGCATTTTTTTATTCAGAACGTGAAGTTACAATGTAACATGAGCACTAAAAATTGCAAACTCATACTTTGCAAACAATACATCTTCGTGACTGTTGGTTTCAAACAATCAGCCTGTTGTTGGAAAAAACTTAATACACTTTGTTGTCCGAATGCCAGTTTCTCACCGATCACTGTTTGGGCGGGTTCTGAGCGCACAGCAGATTCTACAGGATCCTGTGCAAGGCTTTGTGAGGAAGCAGCTTCGACGTTGGTGTTTCGTTGAGGTGCGGAATGAATCTGCTCCAGACCACCATGCGTTCTGTAAAGAAAAATACATCTGCAAAAAAACGCTAAAGGAAACAGATGTACATGCGGTATTTCTTCAGCAATTCTTTTGAACAATTTGTTCCGAAACTTACAGAGTGGGTGTTTGGACCGTCCTCCTCAGAGCATGCGGCACAGGCCTGTTGATGTTTGGAAATCGAGCGACCACTCCGTGAATAAACTCTGGGCCTTTTTGCTGAAGGAGGAACTCACAAGTTGGATACCATTTTGCGTGTTCTACCCAGGGGTTGTCTTGTTGCCTCCAGTTCTGCAAACCTCCGTTGCAGTAGAAACACTTCACTCGATCTCTTACCCCTTGAAACATCGTGCAGTAGGAATGAAAAAATATTCTCTTGACAACAAACGCCAATCTTTTTCATCCTTCTAACTTTGCAGTCCGCGAGTACAGTGCTTAACAGACTATTTCGATTCTTAGAAACCTCCTATTTTGATTTTGTATAAGAAGGTCAAGTTCCTTACAGATGTTGAAGTTATGGAAGTTTGTATGCGACAATGTAAATTCACGTTTATGGAAGCCGAGCGGCCACTCCGTGAATGAGCTCTGGGCCTTATTCAGAGTTTATTCACGGAGATTAGCGTATTGAATCCAACAAGAATGTACAAATTGTATACGAATTAAAATGAAACCTTGTGATTTTAAAAAGGCGGGCTGCAAACTATTTCTAATATTATCTTAAAATTCTGCCTTTATCTCCCTAAAGAGAATATGGAAAGAAAACTATGCGAAGGAATGAGAGGTATTTCTCTTGACACAATAACTATTTGCCTATCATGGAGTTTCGTTTTGATGCCACGTTGGGTCCTAACGTTAGCAACGAAACTTCTGCTACAGGCCATATTAAATGTTAACGTGGGATGCATTTGGCCCGTGGACCGCAGGTCCCTCATCCCTGTCTAAAAATCATTGGACGTTAATGGAGTATCACGTGACGTACCGAGAGAAAAGAATCCAGCTTCTGCGTGCATTTGTGGAGTCGCTCTTGTAAATGACCAGTTGAAAAAGGTGCTCACTCTGTCTTGAACCGATTGCATGCTAGACGTTGCAGGAAACAGACAGGGAAACATGTTGCGGAGATCAGCTCTTTGTTGCTCGGTGAGTTCATGTGAGGCACAGATGTCAGGCGGAGGATCCTTAAAAGCATATGGCGATGAATGACGTTTCATCGGGAGGTGTGGGCAAGACATGATACAAAACATCGGTGTTGACGCATGATGATATTGACGAAAGTGTAAGTTGAAAACTACACAGATTTTGGAAATCGAAGTTACACGATGCAATTAGCAAAAGAAAATATACACGACATATGGTATATTTTATTTGTCATTAGGAATGCCTGAGAGTTAAATATGGCAACAGTCGAAATAAACGCATCAAAACAACAATTGTTTGTGAATAATATACCGGTAGGGAAAAGTAAACAACTGAAATTGCTTCAAAAAAATTCCAGCTCTGAGAGAAAAAAATCCTAATGATTCCAGAACATCGCAGAGGATAGTTATAACCATTTCGGAAACATCTATGTTTACCTCAAGCAAAGACGTTTTTTATGATTTTGGCTAAACATAGCAAACCAACTGAGTCATACGCAGTTGTACAAAAAAACAAACTTCAGCCTGGTGGCAAGCTTCTGAGGAATCTGCCTGCTTGTTTCTGCTTTCATGCTTCTGCGATGATTAAAATTTGCACGTATCTATATTTCCATAGTTGTAAGCCACAAAAATGACGAAAGTAAATCGACCAAAGTTTATTTAACAGGGAAAGTAGTTTCGCGTTTAGGCATCTTCAGTCCTGTAAAACCGTACGACAGGGGTGGGCAATTAATTTAGCGCGGGGGACACTTTCGGAAGCCCGCGTTTAGCGGAGGGCTGTATCTTCTAATGCAAATAGAAGCAATTCGATAGAAATAACAGCAAGTCTCGGTTCAAGCTAACCTCAGCACTAACATTTGCTGTGACAAATTGAAGGAAATTTCAGATTTAAATATTCTTCCTGAATGTTTCCGCCGGCCACTAAAAATGCTGTGGCCGGCCACATGCGGCCCGCCGGCCGCTATTTGCCCACCCCTGCCGTAAGGCAAACCTTGCAGGCGATATGTTGGCACTTGCAAACAAGTATAGAAAGAAACACACACGAACTCTGGGTAGTTACACTGAGCAATACATTTGCAAAGTTGAAAGGCTGACCTTCCTAGAGCTTCATAAACTATCCACTGGAAAGAAAACCTGCATTTGGCAACGGCTTTGAAAAAGCACCTTATCTCTGCAGTTTTACAATTGCAACATGTTACCACTATCGGTTGTTACCTGTCTGTTGGCATCTGGTATGTTCCTGCGCTCATGTCCTTGTGCCATCAAACAGTGCGGAAAATGAGTTATGTGTTCTCTGTTT
>JGI24158J21664_10009706_pt1 | contig 12855 bp, 11 predicted proteins | sample Ectturendosymbi3_FD_21664 | JGI IMG/M metagenome (IMG submission 21664) | reverse complement strand
CTTTCTGAAAACTGACATTTGTCCTTTTCAAAAAACTGCAAAATTCTCTGTTGCTTTGTTGACTACTATTTCAATTTTCCGCAATATATATAGGCTAATTCAACTGCTGCGAGTGCCTTACCATAGGTTTATGATAAAACTTTCAGATAATCGTTTCGGAAAATTTCCTAGCGGTCACCTAAGCTAAACCNCAAAAAGCCTGCTTANTACCNATAACTGCCATTGTACTTTCTCAAGTACAAAATAGTTATGAAACTGCACNAGAGTTTTGTTTTACATGGGAGTATCCACTTTATTCAGTCACAAACCACATGTCGTTGTCCAAGATTTTACCGAATTCAGCACAAATGCTAAACATTTTCCGTTATTTGAAGGTAAGTCAAAAAACCTAGGTTTTTTACGGACCGGCAAAAAATCTACGCGGACCGGCACCGGTCCTTCATTAACTATTGCATACATGTCGATTATTCGCTGTAAGGAGTATACAGTATAGCAGACAGATGTTGCATCTATATGCGTGAACAGGGGCGTGCAGAGGTCTGGTGATGCTGGGGGTAATACTTGATTGTATACCCCCATAAGAAATTCTAGCATTAAGGAATGTGAAAAATACAGTCACAGCAAAACTACTTGCCCAGACCTTTTCCATATGCAAAAGGATTACGCCACAAGAATTTCGCCTCAAATGAGAATAAGGAAGAGAAAAAAGCTGTACGGGACTCGTACCGCGTTACGCAACAACAGCACGACACTTAATTTTTGCACCATTTGTTTATTCCATTTGAAAACGTATTTGCTTTTTGCATCTCATCTTCCATCTGTTAGTTTCTACTTTCTTACTACGTTGAATAGCGTTCAGTCGTTTCACCATGGCACTGCCGCAACAACGGAGCAAGTCAAAATGTTTTGAATCATGCCTTGTGTGACGAGCATTGTATACCAAGATTTCTGGTATTTTAACAAGAAGAGAAAAAATGTATTGGTGCGAAAAACTAGTTGATCACGCAATGAACACTAAGCCACTCACGCTAAAAGTCACGTGAAACTCCATTTTACAGATGATTTTCTGTAAATCGGCGGAGTGTACAGACAACTTTTTTTCAAACAGGTGTTTAACCGCTTTTTCTAAATTAAGTGACATCAAGAGATTAAGGAGGTGCAGTTTGGTAAAATTTGTTCATATATTTCGCACTGCAATTGGCTGGCACCAGGACCACCACAAACTTTTTTTCACAATCAGGTATAGAGAGAGAGTGAAAGACTGAAACACGTATAGAGAGTGAAAAACGTATTGTGTTGGTCCTCCACTACTTTGTGCTTAGGCTGTGAATTCCCTCGAAAGACCAAGAAAGGTCTACTGTTGTTCATTTCACTGGTGTTTTTGAAAATTACACATCATCTGCATATTTCTTTGATCAAATCCATTAAAATTTTCCGGCCATTGTTCAAAACATTTTCAAAAATGTGACTGACAAATGTCTGATTTACTGTATTTCCTTGCAAAACAGGTTTTGTGTTTCTAACAATTCTTTCTTCAAATTGATTCCCAGGGTTTCGTATCTGGCTAATATTTCTACCTTATCATGTGATGAGACTGAAAAATTAACCACCCATGTTGTTTGCAGTCCAACAAAAAGTCTTTCAGTTGTTAAGTTGTTGCAATTTTTCATTTTTGCGTAAAGTCTGGTGTACTGTGTATAGTCTTCAATACCACACGCAACGCGCTTCTATAGACTTTACACATTCATCGCAGTAAGAAGAAAAACACAAATACATGAAAGAACACGAGGATATATACCCGGTGATAGTAGAAAAGTATACGCTTGATGGCGCACATACATTTACTTTGATGTAACACAAGCATATCGGACACACGCATGAATGACGCCATGATGATTATCATAATATAATCCTGTGATGACTTCGAAGTACATCGATTTATAAAATAGATGAGGGAGTGGGAGGCTGCGACGGACTAGGGGTCATTTAGACTGCAGACCTCCCAAGGACGAAGCTATACTTATATTGTAAAGGGGACAGTGGATAAGAGTTAGTAAATGTCTTTTGCTCTGGGTTTAAGTTTAATATGCGCAATGCGGTTCTATGGTTTATTGAAGCAAGATGCGTTGTAAGCAAAGTCAAGCCACCGGAAGAAAATGGTTTAACGTTGTCACATTGAACATTTGCTCTTTTCACATATTTAAGAATATTCGTGAAGTCTAGAGTGGAAATGCGTCAGAAGTCATAAACTCTTTCAGCACTGTAATGTTGTCACGGAATTTAAGCAGTTTGAGAACTAGGCGTCCGTTCACGCATTGCAGAAAACAATTCGCAGTCTATTTATGCATAGGAACGGAAATTCGTTTGCAGTTAGGCAAGTTGTTTGCTTCGCACTTGTAGACTAAAGACATCCCACTACTTCATAAAAGGGTTTGATGCGACCAAATTTAATGAACGCAACAAAAGACCAAACGATGTAAGGCATAACGGAGATACTTTATGATTTGGCTATTTCAACTGTAACAGTGTTAAGTAATTAACTCAATGCACCTGGTTTATGTACACAAAAAGAACACAAAATTTGTTTCTAGTAGCCGACAATACATCTTTCTTATATTCTGCGAAAAAGTGCCTAACACGTTTTATTTTTTATTTCTAAAGGAATTTTTGAACAGATTTCTATTACGTATTTTATCATTTTAGCACATGAGTTTGAACACGATTCTGGTAAAGCAAATTGTCGAGTTTTAAATTATCTTGTATGCTACGGATGGACATCCGCAATGAGTTTATAATAATTGTTAATGAAATTGTTCCGACAGCGCTATAATATCTGGTGGTTTTGAAAACAGAGATGCGATTTCTTCAAGGTTGACTATATATTTATACAAAGATCTTATGTTACAACGTCGCAAGGAGAGGTCATTTGACATCAACTTATCAACATGACTCACAAAGTCAGTAAGTTTACTGTGTGGCATACTACCAAAGAGATATTGAGAGGTGTCTATCGGAGTGATTGCTGCCGCTTGTTAAACATTGACAGCCAGGAAACAAATGTGCATCGAAATGATTAAAGTCATTCATTTAGGTTTTGGCTGGAAGAACATTTTTTGCATTGCTGTGCTAGCATACATGTGTTGAAAACAGTAAATGCATTACAACATATAAAAAATAACACATACGTATGCATTTTGCTTCCGGCAGTTTGTTGTTCAAGCGGAAGTAGTCGCTTGCATTGAATGTTTTATTTCAGAGTTCACCGAATCTAATATCTTTTCGGCAAATTTAGTTGCTGAGTATTTTTTCGGGTGTAGCAAGTGATAAATGTATCAAAACAGGATTTTTGCACGTACTTCAGTATGTTTTTTTTTATTATTTTTGGTGACGGCAGTTAGCGGTAGGCCGGAGCCTGAAATTTGCCCCCTGCAGAGGCGATTTTGGGTGAACACTCTTGCACAAGAAGTGCTACGGCAGTTCACTCAGTGGCCGTGGATCGACCACCCAACCTTCCAATTGAGAAGCGGATACTTTACAACTGAGCTAGTGCCGCACAAAGTAGTTTGCACCTTAGAGGTGCGCGATCCTCACAAGCAAAGACGTGCTGTGCTGTCTGCCTTCGATGTTTTTGAGATCCCTTTTGTTAGTAAGAAAGTCGTTTCTTTTCTTGTATGACGCAAACCTTGTAATGTTTGGGCGTGGTTTCTCCTTTTTTGTCCTAGTCGATGTACTCTCTGCATATCATTAGGTTGGAGATCGATCCAATTTTAGTAAGATTTGATGTTAAAAGCACCATGTATTATCGAACAATTTTCACGGGAAACATGTGAAACTTCAAGCGGTACTGCAAGCAAGTGCTTTCTTCACCATGACATGATATTGAATGTTGATAGTCCGGATTAGCAAGACACCGGGCCAAAGGATTTTGGTGGAATGACGAGTGCTTTGCTCCCCCTGCCCTTTCCAAAAGAGGTCAACGGGGGTGGATGTGCCTTTTCATAACAGAATCATGGGTACCCTAATTTCATGGTTTATCAAGATCGACTTGGAACAAACTTCTTTCAGCTATTCGCTCACCCAGAAAAATCAGAATGGCTTTCTATCATTTCTGCTATTATTTTTGAAGTCAACACTTTTGCTGCTCAGAAACAAGCATAATTGGTAACAAATTTTTTTGTTTTTTGCGTTTCCATTGCTCTCAACTCTTTTACTGCCCCCATGCTCTACCACTGTTCCGGCGTCCCTGCAAACATCACTGAACCTCAGATGAGTCTGTTTCGGAGACAACAGCATGAGTAAAAGATTTGTGGATTTTGCTCACATGCAGCCCGTCTACTGTTTATTCGTTGTTTACAGTAGGTCTATTCAGGGGTCCGCAAAAAATGGGTCAATAACTTAGGGGGCCGTGAGATGAAAAAGTTTGAGAAACGCTGTCCTAGTTCACTGCAACCCCATTTACAACTTGCCGCTGTAAACGCTAATATTATTTCTTGTGCTGGCGCTCCAATTTATCTTCAAAGTTCGGCAGTGGACGCTAAAATCGATGGAAATCTGATTAAAACTTTGTCCGATTTGGGAGCATCTGAAAACTTCATAGATGGGAAGCTGGATCTCCGTTTAAATCCTGAAGTTAAAGAAGAATCTAGTGATGTCACCACTTAGCATGGCTTCCGCGAAATTTCTTCTGAAATCAACAGGCGCGTAGAATCCAATGTCACCTTCTCGAAAGAAACTATCCAATGGTGATCATAGACGCAATCCAAGATTCCTGCGCCGACCTCATAATAGGCCAAAAAAAACAAACAGACGTTTAACTGTTACTTTCAAATTTGGTGGACTTGAAAAGGCATTAGGTGTAAATACAAAGGCTGACGCTGTCCTATAGCCACCCTTACTGCTACAAACATCAATCTTCCGTCGCAAATGTGCAAATGGGAGAACGCCTTCAAAGGGCGCACTTTCACAATTAATAACTGATCAACGATCCGTCTCTTATGTTTCATAAGACGAATCACCGTAAGGTCAAGAATAAAAATGTATTTCAGGCGTCTCGTACGAGTCAATTTTATTATGAAATTCGTCGCAAACCCGGTGTAAAAAATGTTGCCTCAGACGCATTGTCAAGGGTTTGTGCTTCTTTCGCAAAATTCTCGTGATTGCCCAACTTCATGCCTCGTTGGGGTACCGGGGTATGCACCAGGCTCTATCACCTCGTCCGTGCTCGGAATTTATCTTTTACTGGTGAAGTACGTAAGGATGTTTGCCGTCACTGCAAAGTTGTGTTGACGTCAAGCGCCACTTTCACTGGCCTGAACCTAAAGGGCTTGTGAAGGCTACTCGTGCGTGGGAACTTGTATTTGTTGATTTTAATTAAAGGACCGCTGAAAGGGCTCAAAACCGTATCTCTGGGTTGTCGACGAATATAACCAAGATCTTAAGGCTTAAATGACAGACCAGGTTAGCTTATCGAGCAATCTTTAGTAACTAGCAGCTAGTTTTTCTCTCCTCTAAATTATTCATTTCTGTTTACTACCCTGTAAAGTTGGATTTACTGTGTTTCGCAATCAGAAGAATACAAGCATTTGCGTGCACTCAATCCCTGTGGCTTATCTCAGGACTCAAACTAAGTGGAGAAAAAGGTCAAACGTGAAATTTTCAGCATTGTTGTGGGTAATGGCCTGGAGATACGCAGCATGAACTATCCCAAATTTCTAATTCGATCTAGTTGAAAGAGATGGCGCTTCACCTACCGCGTATGCAAGTTACAGTATTTCAAGTAACTACAAAACATCTAACGTTTATAAAAAGGACGCCAACCGTTACGCATTTTAATTGCATACCTTACGATGTTTGCCACTATGTGAAGCTGCGAACAAATATTTGAGCTATTAGGAAAATGTCAAAAATCCGTGAAAGTCACCCATGATGGCATGGCCTATAGCAGTGGTCTTCAACCTTTGTACAATCGCCCCCTGACGGAACTTTTCTTGATAATCGCCCCCCTTCCTATAATTTTTGCGTTGTGTGAAAATAGTATTTTGTTTTGAAAATAATTTAGTGCTAATAAAATATAAACGGGCAGTTTTGTTAGCACAAAACAAAACGAATCAAACGCATTTGTAGATAAATGTTATTCATTTCCAAAGAAATAGCTGATTTGCAAACCTTGCGATGGTGTTTACCTGCAAGCTTTTTCAAAGCAGGTTGCAAGTTGGTCAGTTTAAGTCAGGGGCCACCAACGTGATGCCCGCAGGCACCAAGTCGACCGCAACGACTATGTAAGTCACTCGCAGGCCTGTTCTAAAATGATCAATGTCTTCAAATTAACGAATATCAATACTAAAATAACTGAAGGTAAATTGAGAAAAATTTTTATTTCATAAGTTTGTATCAAACTAGTAGCCCTTTGCATCAATCGGTACACAAGATGTAGCTCGCAGTTTCAAAAAGGTCGGTGACCCCTGGTTTAAGTCGTATGGCGTTTTACCGATCTTGTTCATGTCAAGGCGATATTTACGCGTGTGCAGTACTTGGCAGAAACCTTGCTCAGCAATATACGTTGTGGAAAAACCCAGTAATATACCAGCTTCACTTTTCCCCAAAGTTCTGGAAAACGCTCACTGCACTTGATCCGAAAATTTCACCATCCGTGTGTATGAAATATAACAGGGGTTCATTGTCGCTTTGGATGACGATGGGAACTTCCTGGATGGTGGAATCGCGTTCGCTTACGCTACTTAGCTGGCAAAGAGCTATTCTAACTGTAACTTTTTACGCAATGCAACTTTCGGCATGATCTCCACAACACAATGACTTCATAGCAAGCCTCAAACAACAGGTGGCGAAAAGGATTTTTTGGATTCCTTAGTTTAGTCAGGATTGGGTGTTTGGGCTTACTTGCCGGACTAAGTTCATCCTTTCCTAGCCTACTGTTCTGTTACACTCTGCCATAAGTCAGATGAACACAGTACAGCTATATCCACAGAACACCAAAACACTCGAACTGACTTAAAAACACCATAAGCACATTTTGCAACTTACGGCTAGCTGTTTTACTAGCCGTTAATCGCTACGTAAATTGTGTCGCAACAGTCATATTTTCAGTATTTTTACAACNGAGCACACTTCAGTAGGCCTACTTTGGTACTAACCAAANCTTATAAAACACATGATAACGGACTGCCATATTTTTGCCTGCGAAACAATGGTTTGGCAATGCTTTACTGAAGGCCATGAAGACTTGTTGCAAGGCAATTTTGCTAATAATAACACAGCCGGCTGGAGGGATTTGTGACAGTTCAGGACGAAAATTAACTGGGACAAATTTGACAGCAACTTGCACCTAATATTCGCTGTTGCCGCGAAAGTCGATGCGATGATTTAGTGGTAGCAATGTTATGATTGTTGGGCCATTTTTACTATCTTCAAAGAAGCCAAAGTTTTCCTCTTGAAAAACTGGAGTTTGATCGATTGGATATTTTCCTATATCAGCGTTTGTTGCTTTCGACCAATATCAGTATAATAAAACTAACGAGAAACGTGCACCCTATACAAGAAACGTCCAAAACCTTGCGTGCTGATTTGAACAAGCTGGAAAATGTTATTGCTTGATGTTCTTTTTGTGACATTGATCATGCAACGATTGGGTCAACCAACCTAACAAACTACTCAGTGCAACAGTTTCTCTACTCTTTCATCTTATTTTGAACATTAGACTCAACAATATACCTGCACTTTTTGTTAGTGCATCAAAAAGTCGATAAAGTCAAAATGTTTTGCCGGTTTTAAAGGTTATGAAACGTCCACAAACCAATTTCATGCTGAAACTACGACCGACTCCAAAGTTTTCAGTCAAAAAAATGTAAAAATTTACCATTATGTCAAAATTTATTGTTTTGTCAAACTTTTCTCGCAGCACAGCTTTTTTTCTCTTATCAGCATTTATTGAAGCTATATTAACTGATGTTGAAATGCTTTTGCAAGTTTAGTTGCAATTAAATTGGTTTGTTGCGATTTGTGACATAGTAATGTTGTTTTGCCACCACTACACGATTGCACATTAAGTAGACTAGGCGTGAGAAGGCAAGAAACGTGGTCTTACAGTACTTACTTGGTTTGGTAAATTCTTTTTCCATTATGCATATAGTGCTTTGCCTTCATGATGTTGTCAGGTTTGGCTCTACTGTAGTTATTAAATATCCTTGCCAAATATATGATGGCTAAAGTTAAATAACAACATTTCTTCGAAAGGTCAAAGTATACTGCATGAATATGCTTCTGAGTCAACCTCAACGCCAAAGGCTAATTATTTTGCAGTTGCAAACGCAGGAAATTGATAAGTCAAAATAAAGCCAACATTTGTAAATTATAAAGTAAAAATTTCAAGTTTGTAGGTCAAAAAAGTGGTTGCCCAATAATCTTCGTGAGAACCACAATGCTTGACTCCCAACCAGTCACAATCTTAGAGGTCTTGGATAGTTGGTTCAGTGAAGCGTTACACAGAACGATGCTGGTTTGACTGATGCCTGACCAGTCCGATACGCATTTTATAACCTTCATTACGAAACATGGAGACGAAAGTGCATCAAATGCTTGGATTCCAAAGTAACAAATATTGCTTTTTTTGGAATCAATTCAACATTTGAGAAATCGCCCCCCAAATCTCGCGAATCACAAAATCGTCCCCACAACGCCTAAAATCGCCCTTTGGGGGGCGATTTCGCCCACGTTGAAGACCACTGGCTTATAACAATGAAGCTTTGGAAAAGAACGCACAAAAAGCCAAGGTGATTTTATCTGGTCCTCTACCACTTTGCTCGGAAAGAAGCAATTTTCACAGTACAAAACCATTAAGAAAACTGTTTGCCACTGCTGTTTTTAAACACATCTTACATCTCAAATGGAAGCCTGATATCCTTTTCACAAAAACAACTTTGGAAAGCTGTCGACTATGAAAACATTGTCTCCCCGAATTAAAAAAAATTTCGTCTTTTGCCGAATACCATTTTGTTTGTGAGGTAAAACGAATAGGAAATACTGGGGACGAACTTTCATTACATTACTATTAGAAACTACAACCGCAATGGCCAGTATTTTCTTAAAACTCGCCATTTATAGTCGAAGGAAAAGTTTTTGAATTTCAAACGTTTTTCAACAAAATGATTTCACAGCTGCAGGAAAAGGAATACCTCTACAAGATAGACTTACTAAAATACAAAAACCTTTAACATTGATGGGCACAAAAGTTGCTATTCACCAGCTCTAAGAAACAATTACACTCTATTTTAAAACGAAAGTGTTTGATTACATCACTGGAAATTAATCGAGGTGTGAAGCATCAACATCAGCAGCTTTTATGAGCTACGTTATGTTCATTGCAAACAATCTTTACAATACAACTTCTATCTTGCCACAAAAATATGTAACCTTTCAGGAGCACAGAATTGTTAATGTGATGAATGTGCTTTCTTAGGTCATTACAATAAGCGTCATGTGTCTGTTCGCCTTTTGCTTATTTATTCGTAAACACGCTGCACCGACTCTTGAAAAACGATATAACAATGTTCTGAGGAAAATATGAAAAGAGCATACAATAGAGAAACACGAATGTATCATAACTTTCCGGGATGACGAAGCAAAGATATTCCATCTCACAAAGTTCATGAAATTGGAAAATTGCAGAATACATGTCACTTAAACTGCCTGCATACTTCAAGATCAATCTTTGTGTCTTTTGAGTTTTGTTTGCTTGAAAGAATCTACGCATTTAGACAAAACAGTTTTTTTTCTCCCGTGGTCTTACGTATTGTCGATTGTAAACACGCTCTTTGTGCCAAGCGTGAGGTTTTCAAAATCAGTCATCTGCGACCGTCCCGCTTTAGACTCTCAAGTGCCGCATCTATTTGTAGCCGACCATACCTACCCATCGTACACAGTCCCGTTATGACGATAGTGTCTTCCGAAGGTTTGAAGCTTTCGCATTGAGAATCGTTCGGCCCAGCGATTTTCCTGGTAGAACAGATAGCAAGCTTATCCAGAAACGCGCTTTCTCTAGGTGATAGGCAATAGCCGCTATGAGATAGGCAATAAGCGTGCAAGAATGTCGAACTGATCACCAGCGAATTTAGAGTTTGATGAAGTTTTGTCAGATCTGGAACAGCAATGAAAAGGCCGATTTTGGCTTTCTTATCTTTTCCCTCTGATCCGTGCTTACGTTTTCAAACCTTCCGATCAAAGTACTAGGCTTAATCGTACTTATAACAGCCACCCCCAATGTTTATATTTCTTCGAAGATATTTGCTTGCATCTGTTACAAATTTCGGTTTTTGATTCCAGAAGTCTCGACAATTTACTTAAGCAGATTTTGTTTAGCTGTTCAGATTTGTAACAGAAAAACTGAAATGGAGCTTCAGAAGATTTACTGTAGTAAATATATAAAAACTCTTTTGTTACCACCTCACTGCTTTCAGCATTTATACAGGCAGCTGAATGTTGGACAAAAAATCTTAAATATGTTTAAAATATGCCTAATTTCATCTGCAGTTCTATGTTTTCTAGCTACAATTCGGTCTCAGGTAACTTTGAAAACTTGATGATATGGGCCACACTAGCCGAAATGACCATTTAACGTTTCAGGAGCAGAGGCACATTTTTTAAATAACTCAGCAATTATCCTCAAGCTCATTTGACCCAAAAAACAAGCTTGTGGTATTTGGAAACATATCTTTTTCTAAAAAAAACATATTTTCTTCATCAAATGTGGGAGAAACTCAAAGTGACTCCATCTAAAATGGCAAAATTTCTGTTGTAGGTGTAACCAAGATTGACCACGAGCCACGCGCATCGACTCAGCTTGTCTTATCAGCGAATTCCCTCATGGGACACAGTTACCATCAAAATGTGAGATTTTTCTTAACAGATACCACCAAGTTTAGTTATTTGAAACCACTAGAGCAGATGGGCTAACTGCCTGAAAGCAGGCAAAGTAAATAAACAAAAATTGTTTAACTTGTTTGAATTTTTTGTTTGTTGTCGAATTTGTGCATTTCATTAAACATCAAATTAAGCATCAGTTCGGTTGCATAAGAAGGGTATCAGGTGATGTAGAATATCAGAGTACCAAATGTGCTTAAAGTCAATAAAATTTTGCAAGCTCCGGTAGCATTTGGATGTATCTTTCAAAAGCATGTTATCTACTAGTATTGCAAATTGTTACACCGTATATATTTTAACACAGCTAATATCGTCTGCACCAACACAGATTTGAAGACCGAAGGTGAAAACAAGAAAAAGAACTGTGGAAAATGTACGGTATTATGAGATAGTTGGAGGTTGTGCACAATTAAACTGCAGGTTGAAATTCCGGAGAATCATAGGAAAAATGTTTTGATTATTGTTATTTGTCGTCTTTGAGAGCTTTGAAAATCTAATCAAACTCAAAAACATTTTTCTATATCTTGAAACAGGTCATGCGGGAATTGACGAAACCGTAATGCAGCAGTTGACTTATCACGGAGGGATGAAGCTATTTTTCGTTTTAACTTTTTAACCCTGCTCAGGTAACCTCTGCCCAATTTGGGCAAACGGTTCTTCTGCTTAAATTAAAAATTAGTTAACGTTCACGTAGAAAGCTGGTTCTTTCAGGAGCTGCATTTTTTAGACGCTCTTTCGGGCAGTTCTGCGGAAATCTGCACAAGTTTTGTAGTTTTCGAAGGGGAACAAACTTTTGCCCAAATTAACCCATGGTTACCTGAGGTGTAACAAAATTCCTACACAAAAATCCCTCCTAAGGTAACCTTGACCAATTGGGCAAAAGGAGTTTGAGCACGTAGGTTCACTAGCAAGTCACGCCAGCAACTTTTGACCGAAGCCAGCACGAGAGTAGGTCACACGAGTGCAAGCACTGACGACGCAGATCAATTTGGCGCGAATGGATCCTGCTCAGCTCGTGGTTTTCATTGAGAAACAAGCAGGAGCATGTGCGACGCCTTCTCCTTCAGAGGAAAGAAATTGGAGCCAGAAAGGGCATACACCTTGTTGTGTGTGCTCTTGGGTTGAAAGGTCAAAGCATTCTATCGAGGATGAAGAACCTTGTGCCTCTCTGTTCCGAATTGAAGTTTCTAGAACTTTGGCTTAACCAAAAAGGGCTTGCTCTTGTTGTGCGTGCACTTGCGGTGAAAGGCCAAAACATTTTATTGAGGACATGAACATTGAGATCAGACAACGCTGTGGAACCTGTCCACCATCAAAACAGAACAAAACGAGGTTCACGTGCCAACTGCCAACGATGGGGAGCACTTAATTGATCACTTTCAAGTTTTCTGCAACGATTACTCACACCCCTGTAATACTAACCTCGTGTGATTTCCACCCAGGCAGGAGTGGTGGCCACGTAGTCCCTAGGACCTAGGTGAAAATCACCTGACGTTATGGTTAGTGTGAGTTCGGGGTGAAAATCACCCCAAATTATGGTTAGTGTGAGTTCGGGTGAAAATCACCCTACGTTATGTTTAGAGTGAGTTTTTTGTTTCCCTTTTGATGCCTTGACATTGCACAAAAACTCCACTCATTTATAGTATTCATATTTCAATTTGGGGGGCTAAGCCCACCAAATCCCCACTGTGGGGACGGGACTGGCCGTATGTGAGACATGAAAGTCAATAGCGGTGCAGCGATCAATCTGATTGCCCAACAATTGTCGTAAACTATTTGCCCATTTTGGGCAAGGTTGATTGATGTGACTGAAAATTGCAATGAAAATAGAAATATTTCATGTCTCAACCTAATTTACTTTTATTGCAGATAGAACCACAAACTTGAAATGAGGTTCTGTTTAAACCTTAAACCAACCACCAA
>JGI24158J21664_10009703_pt1 | contig 12858 bp, 4 predicted proteins | sample Ectturendosymbi3_FD_21664 | JGI IMG/M metagenome (IMG submission 21664) | reverse complement strand
TTATATTTTTCTAAATATTTTCTGGATTATAGCTTATTTCGAGAAATCTTGGCCCACATTTTGTGGGTTATCTTACCAATACTGCACAACGCTGTAATCAACGCAGAGATTTTCGACCATTTCAACAAAAAAGCAAGCTCATGTAAGCAAGGAAAAGCATAGGTTTGCTTTCCTAACCCGATTTGCTCCCTCCATATATTTTACACCGATGCTAGGTGGTTGGGGCCCCCAATATATGATAATATGATATAATAATTTCACTAACACTGAAAATGCCTTCAAAAACATGTATAGCTTTGTGAAGGCTTTTTTAGTGCATACATTTTTTTCGTGACGGACACTTGTCTCCAGTTACTGTTGAAGCGGTCGAGTTGATTAAATCTTCAATACAAATGATTAATTGTGAATTGTTCAGCCAAGTTTACGTTGCTACGCCACCAAAACTCCGTAGTTGCGCATATCTTGACTCACTCCGTAAATTTGGCTTTCGGGCCTGAATCGGGTCTCAAAAATAAATGTTGGGCTTATAGGTTCGGGCATGTAAATGAGGCGCGTTTACAACTCTGGGTAAACGTATACTTTTTACAAAAAAGTGAGGACAAACAATCCTTATCCTACCGCTACCCAGGGTTTCAGTTTCTAATTTTTAAGGGAGATGATTGATTACTTGTTTCTTCACTGGAATAGGTAATCAACTTATTTTGATAAATAATGGTAAACTCTTTCCTGTTTGCTTTTATTCAATAAATTTTTGTTATCATGTTACTGTGTACATTGTTTTTCATCAGGATGCACTTTTCGTTGCTATTCGCCTCTACGTGATGATCGCATCCGGTAAAACAAACCAAAAGACCGTCTTCTTCGCCGGAAAAAATATCCTGGTCATCGCTTTACAAATTTATCGCTTTATCGTTTTAAAGGTGAGTTATTTACGCTCAGTTGAAGCACTCTGAAAATGTTTTTTTGAAGAAAAAAGTTAAACACTTCACCATCGTTGGGCATGATCTCCAGCTTAAATCGATCGCATATCACATGTGGATGTGCTGTACTGCACACATTTCATGACAGTAGAACATCTTTCTCAAAACAAATCGGAAAAATTGCAAGAAACTGTCCGCAAGGAAACCTACACTGAAATATAGCAATTTTTCAGCCTTGAAGTAGTTAATTGATAACTAATTCCTTAGAGTGGCATTGTTGGGGTTTCATTTGTAGACTGCACAAAAAGACGTCACCGAAAACGAAATAACGGACATGGAAATGAAATCATTGAAAAAACTTCTGAGTCGTTTAGAGCAGCAGGCAGCTCGACCAGAAGGCTTAAATTCAACGAAAGGCATGAAAGGTATGTAAACAGTTTTGTTTATTCTCATGGGCGAACTGATGGATAGATTTTGTATAACTGACGTGAAGTATTACAGATAACCACCGATGTGTTGCTGAAAACCGAAGTGCATAAATTCCACGCGAGTGCTAGGTATTGGCAACCTACCACATAGGGTACATGACTACATGCACACGTAGCGTTAGTCAAGATCGTAAAACATAGTTTTGATATTTCAGAGTGTTTTTTCGCCACACTGTAACGCCGTCTTCACGTGTAGACCCTACTTTGGACCTTCTGTGACCAGCATCTGGCAACAGCAATGACAGTGGTCTTTGTTTGAAAATATTTTTTTACACTCCGTGACAGATCTTTGTTGTATAGAATCTACTACAGATTCTGTGCTATAGATCTAACTAGATTAAAATTGGTGCTTCTACTTGTACAAGAAGTCGATGAAAAGTGATTTGTTTTTCTTCTACAATTTGAAGATTTCTTTACAAGTTACTTTAATCTAATCGAAAACAAGAAATATATTCCAGTTGTTAAGAAAGTATGGAAACACCACTGAACGTTTCCCCACCTCAGTAAAGCACTTTAATAATAATTCAACTGCATGGCCCATCGCAGTTTAGGTAATTGCGTAGACTTGATTTTTGCACGAACGGGAGAGCACTTTTTCTCAAATGGATTTTCAAACACGCTGCTTCTTTGCAGAAATTTCTCAAGTGAAGTTTTATTTAAAATGTGACAAACTTTTTGCGGTTTTGTTGCCAGTTTGATTCGACCATTCGTTACCCTCAAAGTATCTGTTCTAAGTTTCTGGTCCACGCCTGAAACTGATTTACAGTAAGTCGAAGGTTTGGTAAAAGCTGTCTAATTCCGGCACTGTTTACCGCTTTGAATATATGATTATCATTATAACATAACGTTCATTCCTTATAGAAGGCCTATCCAGCGTAAGAAACATAGTCACTGGCAGGTACTAACCACGACTCGAAAACTCTTAATAAACGATGGTTTCATACACGAGTGAAAATGCAATTTAAGGTTACAAAAATAACCTAGCTATCCGGGTTAATAAAAATTTTGATAAAAAAAGTGAAAATGACTTTATCTATAAAATCTATTTCGAACCCAGTGAAAAAAGTTGTTTTGTTAGGTGCATCATTCAAATCGATGAAGGATGGCAGCTTGGTGATGAAAATGCGTTTGGGGAATGAATCGAAAATACGTGAAAAGGAAAGAGAAATCGTTTTTGAAAACGAACATCCTTTAGAGTTTGAAGAGGAGCGACCACAGGAAGCCACCACGGGCGTGGATGTTGCAAAAAATAAGGATACGTCAACCGTGTGACACTCCTATTTGCTAAGGAAATCCTTCATCTATGTTGATGTAATTTGAGAGAAATATGTGTACATATCTTTAGTCAAACATATTGTGCAACTTAATCTTTGTAAAAATCAACATGAAACACACGAAGATTAATGTTCTGGAAGTGATATTCGCAACAGCATGGAAAGCATATAAGTTGCTTTACAAGTTTTCTTCGCAATTTCCTACTATTCTTGGGTTTTCAAACATTGTAGTGTTGTTTACAACCGATATTCACAAGCTGGAATAGGGCGGCAACCCGCTGATATGTGATTCCAACTAAAATGTTTTTTTGCGTTTTGAAAAGGTTTTCGGAAATTTCGCAGGGCAATTGCCTGATTTCATCCCTGGTTGCGAGCTTGAGCTGGGATGTAGTTGTAGCACAGAGATCAGTGATGACGGATAGCAATATTCATAGGTCAACAACCATAAGAGACCCTGTTGTAAGGTTAACGAAAGACAAACTGCGTTGCATAGCGTGCTTCTGCAATATTCAGCTTTTAGCATTGCCTTACAATACAGGGTTTCTCAACCTGTGGGTCACAGCGTAGTATTATTGAAGTTCAGCAGATTTTGCAAGATGAACCTTTAATCAAAAACGCAAATAGCTCTTGGTCTACAACCGTCATAATATACTATTTAGTCATTATGTGTTGAAAATTATTGTGACAAGGAAATTTCCACGTCGCCTACCATGTTGTGCACAACATAGAATGACTGGGGACATTTTGAAGCAAACTAGTAGCTCATCTTCCCATGAAAACAAAATCTAGAGGCAGGCTTTACGGTGAAAGATGACTTGATCTGTGTGTCATCACGTATTGAGCATTAAATATTTACACTTTCTTACAACAGTCTCAGCCTACGCATTGAAGGCGGCAGCACACGTTATGCTACTGTTAGTTTTGCTCTGTGCGTGCGCAACAGTTGTTGCATTAAAGAAATTGTACAGACGGTGGGTCACGGACTCTGTTTGTTTTTTCATTGGGCCACATGCTTGAAAAGGCTGAAGCCCTGCCTCACAAGCAGCATTTGTTACGTTCACTTTCTGAAAAGACTCGCAACAAACTGTTTCAAGAAAGAATTTGTGTTTCTAAAAACGACCCGGTTACCAAGACTAGCGGTTGTACGTCCTTTCCTTGTAACTCCCCTTTGACGCACAAATGAGTCAAAAATCGTATACCCTTACGACTGGGTACGTAGAGTGCATGAATCAGAAAATAAAAATTATTACAAACATTTATTGCACATTCAGCGACTCTACTGAGTTGCGTACAACTACGCCCGCTTTGCCCGTTTTGGGACTTCACCGGGTTTCTAAGGAGGTGCTGTTTTGAAACGTTTCTGACACGCAAGCGCGTCATAAATGCCCAGTTTGGGACTCAAACCTTGTTGCTCTTTGTGGGACTTCACTTAAAACAGAGCAAATTTGTGATAAGCGATTGATTTGCATATTACAACTTCGATCCTATTGTTGGTGCAAGTGCATGAAACACATGCAAAGATATACTTTGGTTCACAGACTGACAGCGTTTCGGGTTGTTCTTTTCTACTCAATTTAGACTCCCTGATCACTCGCTCACATATACAGCAAGCGCGTTGCGCAACAAGGTGACGTGAAGAAAATTCAAATTGGCAAAAATGCAAGAAACCCTGGCGCTTGCTAGACGGTGTGACAGCACTGTCCTAGTGTTTAGTAAAGCAAGTGATGGAAAATTGCAGGAGCAGGTTCTGAGTTTGTTTTACCAACATATATTTCGCATTATTGCAAGACAAGAAGGCTGCATGTGGGCAAGAGACAGTCACATGCAAACATGGTGTCAAACCTCGACAAGATGGAACATTGTTTACTTAGGTTGTAACTTGAAAAAATGTATAGCACCTTTGCATTAGATGTTTAGAATCTAAACAAGTAACAGCTTTTACTGGTTCTTTTGTCACAAAGGATTGGTGAAAGACCATGAGGTCGTCAAGTCCAGCCGTCGGCACAGTGGCGTAGTCAGCCCAAAATTTGGGAGAGCCAATTTTTTTGTCGTAAGCGATCAACAGTATTTGTTCGGAACACCGCCTCTTAAGTCACAAAACGACAATATACGCTAGAAATTTGGGTGGAGAATGGCCCCCTGGCTATATATAAGGGTCGGCAACCTTTTTCCCACTGAGGAACCGGCTTCAGCCTGGCATTATTTTGCGGACCGGATCTCAATAAAGTAATGAATGTGTGGCACATGCAAAATTATTAAACTCCTAAGGCATCATGGCACTGATTCAGTGAGAGATCTGTACTTGCTTTGCCGCAATAAGATGCTCCGACCTGTAGGAATTATTAGCCAGTGGCAAACCCGCAGTGCGCTCCTTATGTCAGTTGTTCCGGCTCCAATCGCTTTTCAACAAATTCCGCCTTGGTTCTGCACGGCCTGGTAACGTCTTCACAGACCGGCACCGGTGTTTGTTGATCCCTGGTCTAGTCTACCAACCCTGCATTAAAACTTTCAGTGCTATTATTAGCCATATGAAGGTCATGTGTTTTCGGCGCATGGTTTTTGCAAAACTAATTTTTTTGTAATTTTAGCGGTTTGTCGCGAACTTGCGACATCAGGCAGTAATTTCCCAAACACAGCGAATGTACAATCAGTATGCTTTTCGTTTTTCTCTATTGTGCATCGCTTGTAGTTGTATGTCAATATTTGCAAGACGTCTTGTGGCAAATACTGAGAAACAGAATTTTGCGGAAAATACGTTTTATTAAGAGGTTTAGGAAGGCAAGCACAAAACTGAAGAGCTAGTTATTGGCACTGATGCGTTGTAGTAAGGAATTTGCCTAATTTCTTCGGTCTCTGCAGAAATCCTGTTGCATGTGTAGGCCTAGTCCTATTCAACATAGGCGTAGCCAAGGGGGGCCTAAAAGGCCATGTCCCGACGAAATTTTCAGAACATATAGTCGTTTTGTGCTTTGAGAGGCGGTATCCCACACAAAATAGTGTTATTCGCCTAAAATCAAACACTTTGGCCCCCAAAATTTTTTGGTCCCTCCCAAATTTTTGGGTTAGCTACGCTAATGCTATTCAACTGCATGGATACCTGTGAAGATAAATGGCTTAACAAACTTAACGCCCAAATTAATATTGAAAGCATGATCTTCCCACGTGTAAAATAATTCTTGTACCATTTCACTGTTAATTCCCCAATCAGGTTTGTCGACTTGTTGTGACCATGCCCACAACCCATGCTAGTAGCTACTTCCCTTCACAGCGTTAAGCATTTAATTTTGAAGGCCCTCCCTAGAATATGGCTGCCAACCTTACGAACGCAATCCCGCCTACGCACACCAACACTTTGTTTGAGCCATAGTGATGTGTCTCTGTCAAGATTTTGTTTACAACACATAATAAATACAAAAGTCTTGCCCCCCTAAAAATTTATTTTGCCCCTAAACCTTAAAACCTGGCTGCAGGCTTGTTGACATTGCACACCTGACTGTTTCCTGATTGACCAACAAGGTAGATTGCAATCAAACGCACATGGTGAAAATACTGTGTGCAAAAAAATATGACACCGTGCATTATGTAACCGATCTAAAGCTGTGAGTAAAAACAAATGCAATAAAGAAAATATTCAACGGCAGGTAACTCAGTTTATGCTCATAAGTTCGCAGAAGAAAACAGGGTGTTTCTTTTAACTTTGCAAATACGAGATATTGGAATGGTAAAACTATTTTTCAGATAGTTTCCGCAGCTCTCGGGCAATGCAACTCACGACGCTGGGTTGTGTCATGCTCGTTACCACATCCTTAAACGTGACACACACTGGATTGTTGGTTGGTGACGTTTCACTAGAAACTCTTCGTTTCTTGGCATTCCTAGCATCGTCAACATTTGACAGAGGCAGATCGGCCAAAGTTGACCAATAGGCGATTTTATCCTTCGCGTGGATCATGCAAGACCTGTCTAGATTCTTGCCGCCTGATTGGACATGGTCTGTGCTTGAACGACAGCAACAACCAGAGGTGTAGTCCACATAAGAGTTCCAAGTGCAGGTCGGTTCATTTACGTCACACTGCTTCAATGCCTGATTTAAAAGTTTCATATTTTCTTCATGCGTGGACATAACCTCTGTAGGATTTAACCATTCGGAGGACAGAGGACCAGGGTTCATGCAAGTGGTAATCAGTAGTCTAGTAATTGCTTCCTCGATTCTGCTTTGCTTGTCCTCTTCCTTAAAAAAGAGAATTCTTTTATGGCCCAACGAATCCGTATGGAACAATTTTACAAATTCTGGAATTTCGCTGTCGGCGAGGTAATTCTAATGAAAATAACGAACATTCTTGCAACGTTATGCAAAACAGCCCAGCAAAGCATCAATACTTTTGCAACGTTGTCTGGAAACATAGCTGTTTGCAAAATTGAGTTACTCGCGCTATTGCTACACACGCCGACAAGAAGAAAAAATCTAAGTTTGAAGCATAGACACTGTAGCAAATTTCCCTTTGACCTCCCTCTGTCGTAGATGTAACAAACCTTTGCTATGGAATGTTCAGCAACGGCATTGGCAAACGGGCTTTTTAGAGAAGCCGAACAGCGTTTGAGAACAACTCTGACAGGTCACTGGAGCTAGGCCAACAAAAATCTAAGAGTTTGATACAAACGGCGTGGATTCAATGATATGTTCTACTTCGAGTCATAAATGTTGTATACGAAACGACCTGGAACATCAGCACTACAATGTTGGTGGTCTTTTTCAACAAAATACACTACTGCAACTTGTTCAACATGCGTTCTTTTTTACGAATGTATGTTGGGGCCTCAGCAGCACATCAGGAAGTGTAATAACGAAAGTTCGCCTGTGATGGGCAGCTTTTCATTCACAGAGCTTCAACAATGCGTCAATGCATTCACGACGGCTTAACTACTTAAGCATCTATTTAGGTGGTTCCCCTTGAGAGTGCTGAGTTTACGATGCACATTTTAGAAGCAGTGCAGGCTGATATGTGACTGGAATCGACTTCATATAGACAGAGCAAAACGCTTTTTCGTGCTCACGTGAAAAGGGTCTAACTTGCTTGGGCGCAATGCAGTTCCGAAAGAGGTTGCAACCGTATACGTGGCCACACAACACATTGTTTCTTTTCGCTGTTGCAAGACATTGCCACTTTAACGCAAAATTTCTGTAACAAAAAATTGCCGTCCGTTGTTGTAAAACGCCATTAGATGATCCTGATACAGGGATGGAGCAAACTTTATATCAGAGTTAATGATTTTGCTTTCAGGAAGAAGCACATAAAATACCAAACAGTGAATTTATATTTGTACAAGTATCTTACTTACCACAGGGAACCAAGCATTGACACTGATGCTGAGTTCCAGGTTTTGGACGAAATGCCACCAATGTCGTGGAACAAATAGAAGATCACCAGCTTCTAGACAAATGACATGTGGATGGCACTTTGCGAACCTGTATTAAAGACTAATGATTAAAACAGGTTATGGTTGACAGCTGCTTGGGTAGGAGGTAGATGAAAAAAAGTGAAAAAAACAACCCCGAGAAAAAAAATTGACTCAAATAGCATAAATGACATTTTTAAAAAGCGTTTTAAACGAACACCATTTTTATTGTCCATCTGATACGCCAATTTCCTCTCTGGCCAAGCCAAACTGTTTTTGTTAATCTGATTTCAATTGAATTGAGTTATATTAGTATGTACCGGTAATTGCCAGGATTACCGAAAAGGGATTTAGGAATGCGGCGATTTACAGGACTAATCCACAGGGTGAAATAAGAACAAAGGTGGAAGCATGAAATACAACTGCTCTTCAAGGTGCACATCAGCAATAATCTAATTTAAGCTTGAGATTTTATCCTGAACATGCCACTGCCCAAGTAACATTTGCGATATTACATAAATAATATAGTTCCCACATAGCTTTTTCCATGTACTATATAGTTTTGCGTGAAAACTCCAGCAACGTCGCACAAAGAAATTCGTGGTCCCATCCGTGACGGGGTGCGCAACCGCAGGGGGGGTGCGCAACCGCAATAGAAACTGTTGCAGCGATGCGGAGAAAACACATTGGAACATTACTAATTCAACAAGAACCAGCAATATTGACAAATGTGTGAACCAAAATCTAAGCAACCATAAAAATTTTAATGATATTAGTGACCTTACGTGCGACAGCTATGAGCGTGCGTCCTTATTCCCAAACTCCCCATAAATCGGGTTGTTGCTAAAGATGAAATTTTACCTGAGCACATCACCTACAGTGACCCTGTGGTACGTTTTTATCTCAGTAGTCTCTTCAATTTGTGCTCGATGCATGGCAAAATCCCACAAAAATGCAATAAACTGTTATTGTGCCTANACTTGCAAAAATACGAATGGTGACATAAATGATGCTGGTAGTTATGGACCTCTTTCTCCAGTAACTAATNTCTATAAACTATTTTTAACATTACAGTTTATCCTGCATTTCACCGTTTGTTGCCACCGCTGACAACCAGTTTGGCTTCAAGNCGCAACATGGTACTGATATGTGTGTGTTTTTTACTNAAACAGATTGTACCATATTATGTGAACAAANGCACTCCAGCGTTTTCAGTATTTTNACTGCNTTCAAGGCGTTTGACAGAGCTAACCACAACCTATTCTTTACAAAACTAATCAAGAGCAATGTATCGACGTGCATAGTAACACTGCTGGAAAGTTGGTAAATGAATCAGACCATGCAAGTGCACTAGGGCGCTTGCGCTTCAGACCTGCAACCAATGTTTTAAGACAAGGGGGAGTTCTGAGTCCATACTTATTTGCTCTTTACACCTATGAACTCTCAGTCAAGTTGGGAACAGCCACATCGGGATGAACTGTGGGAAATATGGTCGTGAATTTTCTACTGTTTTCTGGTGGTATGTGTTTCGTCGCATTATACAGTGGTCCTCGACGCTTTCTGAATATGTGTCGTGATCATGCTGTTGAACATGAAATTGTTTTTAACTGAACCAAGATAGTGGTATAAACAGCCTGCCACGCCAGTTGTTTCCTGAATGGCATAAATGTTAAGTTTGTCGAATAAGTCAGAATATCTTGGTTAATTACTTCATGCCTCACTGAAGGATGACAATGACATTCGGAGGCAAGTGAAATCACTATTGTGCAGCAAACAAGCTCGTAAAGTCCTTTCCAGGTGCTCTATTGCAGTTAAAAACACTCAGTTTCATGCCTATTGCATGCCAGTCAACTGCGGTGGAGATACACAGTCTAGTATTAAACGCCTTCTCCTTGCCTATAACAGTGCCTATCGAATTTTGCATTACATCCTCAGGAATGTAAGTGTTCGCCCAAATCAAGTTACCCATTTCGTCAGGACATTTGATGAATTGATTAGGAACAATTTGGGGTCAACTTTTTTATCCTCTCACTTCAAAGATCCGATGCTTTTCACAAATATCCATTTTTCTCCCACTACCTAACGCTTCTGTGTCACGATGTCTGACTGCAATAGAGAGTTATTGATGCTTTGCTTCAGTATTTGTTCCTCTTCAGAGCTGACTGCGTGTGCCAACCAACACCTACCCTGTGATGCTTAGTGCCCAAGTTTTTTATATCCTTGCGTTCTTTTGACTGCACTGTGATATGGAACATGTATTTAAACAAAACACACAATTAAAACAAATAAAGTCAGCGAACGCGAAGCAGCATAAACGACAAGAAACCAGGAAAACAGCTTGTGCAGGGCATTGAAAATGTACCTCGGATGTTGCACCATATCGGGACGAAGAATATCCACTTGACTGAAAACACTCGACTCTTCGTATGGAAGTCTTGTTGGATAAAGGAACGACGTGTCTGACGGTGGGAAAAGGATCCACTGCTTTCTGCCGAACACCTGAAAATATTCTCAATTTCATCGAAACAATATCTTTCCACAAATCAAATAATTTTTTTTGTGGTACACATCTGAAGTTAAACTCTCGATATGTGCTCTGAAATACTGTATATGGTGCAGGATTGAATGCAGCAAGTCCCACAAATTCGGCATAGCGATTGATTAACAACAGGTAGATGAATAAATATACATACCCGTATCAGTGCATATTATTTTATCGCGTATAGAAACTGTAACATTTTCTGTTGCAGTGGGCATCTAAGTCAGTGTGGTCCAGCTACAGGCCTGCAGGCCGCATGTGGCCCGCCACAACGTTTTCAGTGGCCCGCGGAAGCATTCAGAAAAAATCTTCGATTCTGAAATTTGTTGAAAAACATGTGAGGTTACATTTGTCTCACTCAGTGGTGTATCTTGGGTATGGCAGGCATGGCACGTGCCATGGGCGCCACTTTGGCGGGGGCGCAAAAATTGCGAGCCAAAAATTAAAATATTTATTCAAAGTTTCTTGAACCTCTTATTTTGCGCCCCATGCATGCGTGAACTGCAAAGCTGCATCAACACCGCGCCTTACCTAAAGCATTAAGTGATTAAGTCATGTATTACGCCAGCACCACTAAGTATTATGACAAAAGTGTTGCATTGTAACATAACACGCCGATCAGACATCGTGACAGAACAAGAACGCTTGCATGCCGTACTACGAGACCTCGTCCTTCTCACGCTGTAAAAAAGGCCATGTCATTCCGTAGCGCTGCATTTCCGGCGAGAAGATATTTGTCAGAATCTGACTGAGACGAGTTTAAGATGGTGCTTATGACAGCGGTTCCCAAACTTTTTTGAGCGCGACCCAAATCGGAATTCGCTGAACGCCTCGCGACCCATGCCTCAAACAACGTATGATAAAAATAATCATTGTATGGATGATTTTTAGCAGTAAGTTGCTAGGTTCATTTTCACTGTCAGCAATCTACTCTTTTATCAAGTACCTACACTACCGACAGACAAAGACAAACAGTGGTAACGGTGAAAATATACAACCCGGGTTTAGATCGCCTCGGCGCGACCCATTTTTGACCCTTTGCGACCCACGTTTCGGTCGCGACCCATACTTCTGGAACCACTGGCTTATGAGAACCTGACTGTTACGCAAATAACTTCTGTTGAGGTCGTACAGGTTTACAGATTACTTGAACTCATGCGCCCCACTCCGACTTAACGAAAGTTCTTTGATGGCCACTAATCCCCGATAAACAGGCTGAATACAATGCCATAGTAAAGAGACTAAGGTAGAGAACATTAGTTTGTCCTCGAAAAATCAACAGTTAGTATTGCTGCCGTACCAGCTGAGAAAAAATGTTAACTCATGAAAAAGATTTGTTAGTCTTGTTTAGAGATAGCTTTTTCTGTCCAAATTTGGCTTTCTGTTCGATGCCCAAGGCCTTGTGAAAAGGTCCTTGACTGTGAAAAACTAACATCTACGCGTGACAATTTAGTTGTGTGCGGTTCAGATGTAGATGGCAAGCAATTATACGAGAAAATTCTAGATTGAAAAACGCTGGTTTCAAGTCGTGTAGATTAAAATTACCGCGTCTTGAAGTCCTGACATTCTTCGAATTGCTTTGCAAATAATGCTGACGATGGCCGTTATACGTATTGCAAGCTGCGAACGATCTTTTAATAAACTGAAACTGGTAGTTTCATTCCTCCGGGCCTCATTGACTAGCAATAAGTCAGGGAAGGTTGTGTGATCCAGCTGAGGGACGTAACAGCGAAAGCTTACTTTGATGTAATCATAGACGACTTTGCTTCGATAAAGGCACGGAAAGTGTTGTTTTAATTTGCGTTTTTGTACAATTTAACCGGAAAAGGCTGGATATATTTATGTTTCGCTTGAATTGTGTTTTTCAAACACATGTGATACATGACTTGCAATAAACGATTTATTGTGCAATTCAAATTAAATGTGTTCCATTTCAAAAGAAATTGTCTTTTGCAGATGCAATATGCTGTTTGCTTCTTTCGTATAAGATATACAATTTTTTCAGGCAACACTATGGAGACCTACGAACTACGATAACATTAAGTATACCATTATGCTGTAGTCATTACGAATATTTTATTTGCTGAACATTTTAGAGCAAAAAATAAACACAAATGATTTCCGTTTCAAAAATTAATATTCTTCATGGTTTATCTTTTGTAAAAATTGTGCCTATATCAAGCATTCAAATTATTAGAAGCAAGCATGCACATTTAAATTTTTGCCATGGGCGCCACATT
>JGI24158J21664_10009702_pt1 | contig 12858 bp, 8 predicted proteins | sample Ectturendosymbi3_FD_21664 | JGI IMG/M metagenome (IMG submission 21664) | reverse complement strand
GAACCACACCGATCGCACGTTCTTTGTGTGAAGGCTGAACTCCGCACGACCTTCACATCCTGGTCACAGCACCATTTTGTTGCGATCAGATATCCCGATTTTTGCATTGATTGTATGATTCACCACGAACGGGATGTGCATGAAGAACAACACCATATATATGTGGCGCGAACAAGCAATAACAGAGTGATCATGGCATGTGAACTCTATCGTTGCTTGCTGCCACAGTGCGAAGCTTTGCGCATATGCCGCTCGGGATTTCCGATCGCAACACAATCAACGCAACACCACCAGAGAGGTTGCAACAGTACGTATTGAAGTCATCACGCTGTATTGCGGTTGCAGTCAGAATTGCAGTTGTGAATTTCGTTTACTGCAAATAGTTCAGGCATGCTTGAATAGTTTAGTCTGCTTACAGTATTTCGTTTTGATATGTTTTAGACAATGCACCCGACGATTGATTGCCATTTGTTTGAAGGTTGATTGATTGTGAATTGTGAGAACAAATGCTTGGCTCTGCTTTCATTCTTGCGCCGTCAGTAAGCGATTTCTCTATCTTGGGAAACCAGGCTGCAGAACTGTAGATGCACGGAACCGTAAGGTGTAGAATCAGCAAAAGTATCGCAAATGTGCGTTGAGAACCATGTGAGTGTTTAAACCCCACAGCTCGCAGTCGCACAACTGTTAACACCGCTAAAATGGTCAATGCATGCTTGCCAGATTGTGCGTATTCTCAACTAGGCTATCAATGCTTTGTTGACCCTGCCAGGTAGTCGAAACCGCAAGCCAGAACCGTCGCCAGAAAGTTGTCAATAGGGTGTCGGGTGCTTTACGTTTCTGCGGGGGGCTTGATGTCTGTGCAAAGGGCGCTTGGCATTCAAATTTAACAAAAATTCCATTGATTTACAATGTTTCATATTTTCATTTGGGGGTCGTGAAGCTTTGTTTGGGGGGGGATAATCCCACCAGCAAAAGCCCCCCGTGGTGGCGGGACTGCCGCAATCTCCGAGACCGAGGCGGGACTGTGTCAGTGTCAGCATCAGCGTCAAACACTTTGAAACCAAAACGTCGACCTTCGAGAACGAGATTCGTGACCCGAAAATTTATTGGTTTCGCCAAAATTTTCTTGAATGTATCTAAAAACGTTCATTCACGCTTCGCAGCTTCAATTTCATCAAACTTCAATTTTTTCTCCGAAGTTTTTTTCTTTTTTTTCGCCGAAGATTAGACCACGAACTGGTTGATCTGCTGGAGCTTTTCAAAGCTGTGTTAAGAGGGCACTGAAAGTCTCGAGCCGTGTTGACAGGGCACTGAAAGTCTCGAAACAAAGAGTTTAAAATCGAGACGAAACCTGAGAACTTCGAGACAGAGACTCATAAAAATGTATCTCGAAACCGGGAGCAAGTTTCGAAGCTTCGCCAGGGCTCGTCATCACCATCATATAAAACCAACGAGTAGGCCTATCTATTGCGGACACACTTCATAAATTTAACAAAAAATAATCCTCGTAGACGTTTCATGTGATGGACCAAATATTTTGATAATGAACAGGTTCTCAGTTATAGTTACAGACAATATTACAACATTGCATATGCTGAATATGATCCAAACAAGGAAAGCACAGTCAATTTGGTCTGCAATCAATGTCAACACAGGCTATATAGTATACCAGTCAACAGTGGAAAAATCTGTAAAGCAAGCTGCTAAAGTGGTTGGCACTTGGTGGGTCTACTACTGCCAAGCCATTTAATGTCATGCGATCTACCTGCAGCGTCTTCGAGATCGACTGATAGATCGTGATCGACGTATTGAGCACCCCTGGCGTAAATAAGTAAATATTTATAAAACTAATGCAAAACGATGATAATGAGAGATTGCACTTATACGGTCTCTGACTCCTTTTCAGCTAATGACTTTTCTTGCTCGTCAGTATGAACCAATGCCGGTAAAACTGAGCAAGAGCAGCTTTCGTGAACGGCCAATGCTGGTGAAAATTAGTTCTAACTAGTCACTAAACAACTGGTTTTGTTGCTTTGTTTACAGATTCTGGCTGAGCAATTCTATCGCCACTTGCATTGAGCCAATCAGCTTGCGCGGGTGTGATGGTCACGCTTCATTGCAGAGGTGAACTCTCGGACAAATACGCGAATTTTTTATTTTGTTCATTCGCGACTTTGAGCGCAAACAAGAACAATGCAGTTGATCAGCTGTTGCGATGGTTTTCATTGTTTACAGCATAGCATTGATTTCGAAAGCAAGATTGCAAGTAATGCACGGTGTTGGTTGCGAAGTTATTTAAGGTGTATATTGAGGACAGCTGTAAGTGTTAGTGTAATGTAGGTTAGTGTAATGCAGCACCTGTGAGGATGCGTAATTTTACGTGAAATCGATTTTCTATAGTAGTATTAAAAATTTGCTGATCGATTCCTTGCTTACACCCATCGTGGAAAGTACACACTTGAATAGAGATATGTGCAAGTGTACCTAAGAACTGCTTTGTCTAGTACAAAAAGTGAGCAAATGTATCTTGTCTACAAGACCTCAGAGGAGCCCAGGGCAGGCATCTTGCAAGTTTTGTACAACATTTTTTATATTCTTTTTTAAAAGGCATATGGGCATTGATTTATTGCCGGGGTGAACAAGACAGGAGAGTAGTATTTTTTGTCTTGATATACCACAGCCATGCTCTAGCAAACCCTACTAGAACATATTCATAACATTTAGCAAATTTAACACTAACGTATATGAATTGTACAAAACAAAGATACCCAAATACTTAATTAGACAGAATCTTTAAAGTATGATTCCGCCAGCTTCAATGCCTTGTAGTTGTACCATGTTCTGTTTTGTCTGTTTGTATCAACCTACGTTCTGCAGAGTGTGTGTATTCATACTATGAACTTTGTGTCTGCTTACAAACAAATAAATTAAATTAAACTAGAAATCAGTAAATTAATGTTTAAATATATTTTAGTTTAGTTCCCAAACAATTTTTATAACTTTTTACAAAAATTGAAGATATTCATTCTTATCATACAGGACAACAATGAAGTATTGAATATACCATTCCTTGGACTAGATTAAAAATAGCTCAAAAGTCATTTACACATACAGGAATAGGAGTATGGTCTTCCATAGATCCAACAATTTGTTCAATACCAAATTTTCACCCATTTGTTACTAAATTAGGCTATTAACTTCAAGAAGAACAATGATATCAACATTAAAAATCAGCAAAGGAAACATATGATTACTTCCAAAACGCTACAAATAAAAAATTTTGTATTATGAAAAGGCTGATGTTGTTTTCCAGATATGCTCTGGTAATGCATGACATGCTACACTTAGTAATAAAATAACATTATCTAGCCTGGACCATCTTTATTGAAATGCACGATTCAGTCTCGTCTTGTTTATTTTTTCCTCTTATTTGTCAGGGCGTCTGACTGGAAAACCGTATGATTATTTCAGATGTCCTGGGCACAAAATAAACGCTGTTCTAATGTGATTTGTTTCCTGTTGCATGATTTGATGTTTGTTTATAGTTGTTCTTAAATAAACTAATACTGATAAGGTGACAAAATGACCTTAAAGTTACCAGTTGAGGTGCCCTAAAACTTTGCTAAAGCAAATACAATATACAGTATTCCATGCATCCATCAACACCAAAAGGGTGGCAACATATAAATACAGTATGTTATGCAAATCATGCAACAATATGGGAAGACGTAGTCCGAAAGTACAGAGAAAATATGTACACAAACAAGCCAAAATGGAGTCACAAACAAATGTAACATATAACAAAAATAAATCATGCAACAATTGACGAAAAACTTAAGCTAAGCGACACGAACATGGATCAGTAACAAGCAACTTCTTAGCAATTGCCATGCACAAAAGTTGATTGTTTAATTTTTGCTTTTCACTTTTAAAAATATGTCTGCTCAAAAGACTGAGGATGTGCAATTTTCAGTGAAATTGATTTCCTATTAAAAATTTACTGGTCACTAACTTGCATGCCCCCATTTTAACAGTATTTACAGTTGCTTGCTCCCACTCAATTATTTTTCTGCCATGACTCCTCTATGATCTGTTTTATGCTTGTCCATCTGTTTTGAAATACCAATGTGTGCATTACGCACAGAGGGTTTACTCATTAACTAACTATATTCAGTTTCTGTGTACACAACACTTGCATTATATACTTTTTATTGTTAAATGTTTCACAACCTGTTTTCACCCTTGTCTCTTTAATCTCATTCGGGTATACTATACGCCCTGCCGGACATACATGCAACTGTGGTGCTCCATAATGGTCCATGGGTAACTGTGTTGCTTTTTCATGATCAGTGTTGATAAAAATTATTTTTTTGCCTTTGCTACATGCTTCTGTTCTGTAATGTCATAAATGGCTGCTGCATGGCTTTCTGCTTTGTAACCTTTATTGTCACCTACTTTTCTCATCTATGTGCATGATTCGCTTATTCAATCTGTGTTCTCTTCAACTCTTCATGCACTGCGTGTCCACCATCATTTGTGTTATGAAAATGAATGTTGTGTATATGATTCAGTGTTTGTGCACCCTGGCTTTCTTATGCTACATTTGTATTCATTGTTCTGTTTGGCTTTTATGTGCATGCTTTGTCCCTTTTCTTCTAAAATAGGGTTCGTACTGGGTTGACAATACAGAGTCTAGATAACAACACAAATCATAAAATATGCAAAGCGTGAAGAAGGGATAAAATGTACTGTATATGAATGAGGAATTGTTTAAGAAGTGAGATAAATATATATATCGCTAGGTGAGTAAAATAATTGGCAGTGAGGGAGACTTTTAAATCTTATTTTAATAACATTTTTTGGACTGTTGATGTGTAGTGTATCATGAAATCCATTTCATATTAAAAATTTGCGGATAGATTGCTTGCTAATCTCATATGCGGAGAGTAGTTGCTTGAAACTCATGAAAATGATTGTGTTGCCATTGATTCATTTTAGAATGAACTGAGATAAATCAATGGCATATTTTAACAGTTTAATTGTTATGATTTACAATATCAGGAATTATGCTAAAATCTGTGCCCATCTAATCTTGGAGACGCTCATCACTCCTTTTTTGCTAAAAGGTGCAGATCGCTGCCTCATCTGCTGTACTGTATGTTTGCATATTGCCTAACCTGCAGGCAATTTATCAAACTCAATCATTCAACAAATAGCCTGGGCTGACTGAGCAATGGCTTGTTGTCAACAATCAAACGTAGGTTTTGTAAATGTCAACAAACAGTTTTGTGCCACAAACTGAAATCAAAGCAACAACAAAGTTTAGGCATTAAGAATGTTTCAAATTGTCATAGCTTACCAAAGTCTGTAAGTTTCAGTAATTTAATTTATCGGGATGTATAATGACAAGACAATGTCCTGTTAGTCACTAATGATTGCAAATGTCAAGCATTAAATTTTGATGATAATGATTATGTAGTTGCTGAAAAATGCCAAAGTAAATTTCATAGAAAAGCTTAATAAAGTCATAAGTGCCTATCTTTTGTTGTCTGCTTGTGGCACATGGCCTACCTAATCATTTTTATTTACAGGAAATGTTTAAACAACTATCTGTTACTGATAACTTTTTACAGTTATAATAAAGCAATGTCAATTATATTGGCAGTTTGGTACTTTTGCAAACTCTAATGACCACAGATCACAGTAAAAAAACAGGATGCTTTACAAAACTGATTGTGGCCATATTGTAATTACCACTATGGAAAACGTAACAAAATTTGTTGGTAGTTACTTGCTATGACAGCAGCGCAAAATTCTTTAAAGCAAGTTAAAATAAAAGAAGACTGATGTACCAATGTTGCTTTGTGTTGTGATTCCTGTTGTTTAGCTTCAGTCATTGTGTATTTCACAATGTATATCAATCTGTAATTTCAACAATTAAAAGCTCTAGGTTTTTGGTATGCTTTTGGGAAATCAGCCGACTGGGCTCTGCTTTCATCTTTTCTTGTGATGATCAATCTTACACATATCCGTATTCAAGTAACTTCACTCCACAGGTGAAACAAGCAATGAATTGATCACAAATTTTTAATGGGAATAGATTTCACGTAACACTATGCTTTGTCTGTCCTTACATCTGCAAGCAATGAAACGTTAAAAGGCTAAAACAGGGGCAGAGAAAGCAAACAACCTCAAGACTGTAGTGAATAACACACCAACTGCAACAATTGAAACTCAAAATTATGTCTTACTCAATTAAATGCATTCACTGGAGCTTCAAAATGCACTGCGAAAGTAACATAAACTTAATACAGTAGAATTTGCCTAATTTGTCACCTCAGGGAGATTAGAAAATAGTGACGGATTAGGCGAAGTGACGAATTATGCAAACAGGTAAAAACTCTATCATAGAAGCTCGTATACATCATTATAGTAACTTGTATACTTGCAGTAAAATACAAGTTTATGACGTGATGGTTGAATACAACAATTCCTCTATACCAGGGGTGGCCAACATGTTGATCGCAATCGACTGGTCGATCGCCAAGTGTCAGTTGATAGATCGCCCTGATTTTACATTGAATCGACAAGATACCTAAAAAGAACATTTTTCAATCAATATTCCTTTTTAATGCATTTTATGGCATTTTGTACTTGTGACTTTATTGCTGACCAGTTGATCGCGAGTTATCAAGAAATTTTCTTGTTAATCCCAGTCAAAGACAAGTTGGCCACCCCTGCTCTATACTATCTGGACTCCTCCATTCAATCTGGCACCTTTTAAATCTTTAAAAAAGTGCAAAGACTTCCAACGTTCTCTCAATGTGGAGTCGGGTCGCGCTTCACACCTTGTGTATAAATTCGATAAACAAATTGCAAGGTGGAACAATTTTCAGATAAAGATCCTTAATTTGTTTGAATTCCCACACGTTCTAGCTGCTTACACATCAAACGCGAAACTGCAAATGACATATTGACCCAACAAAACGCTTCTAAGAATAGAAAGAGGTGACGAATTAAGCAAATAGAAGAAATAGATGACCATAAATATACACAGCAGATAGGAATTCTGCTGGGACTGACGAAAAAGTGACGAATTAAGCGAATTGACGAATTAAACGATAACGAATTAGACGAGTTCTACTGTAAATCACTACACAAGCTGTGATGATTTAAACTAAAATATATGTCATTCTCAGATATAATATTACCATTTCTAAGCAATGTGGACCATTTTTGGGATCCATAAGCCAACTTTAGGAAATCTTCAAGGGTCCTTGCTTATGTTTTTGCAGGCTGTAATTTGCTAATTACTGAATTATCAGCATTACCGTTTTCTTGAAATTTGCTATTGCCACACAAGCCAAAGTGAACTGCTGAAGGAGCTTATTTGTCATCGGTTTTTGTATTGTCTTAGTTGTATTTTTCTTGTCATGTTGTTTATGTGTGCCTTCAGCTTAATGTTTACATACATCAGTTGCAACACTTTTTCTCAGACGTATTTTGAAAAGTTTGCTGATTAATTAGTCTGTGTCACCTTTGTTGAAAATGAAACTTGAACATGCACAAGTCAAAATCTTTGCAAAGTCATGAAAGCAGAGCCTAGTTGACTGATTCCTCAATAACTTGCAGCAAATGTGGAGCTTACAATGAATTTTTGTTCAATTTATTTTGCAGAAGATTATGCAAGTGTTTACAAAGTGTGGAGTTTTCAAATAAAACTATTTCAGTTGTTTTTGTTGTTAGCAATAATTAAAAGCTCTAGGTTTGCTGCAAGCTTTCACTAAAACAAAAAACTATCTGACACTAATTATCTGCATTGTTTCAGATTTTTATGAAGTCTGTCATTTTTGTTATTGTTTTAAGTTGATTATGTTGCATTTTTGTCTTGCGTCAGGTCTTGATCAAACATGATTTTTGTTTGTATGCGAAGAAATGATGTTATATGTATCGAATTTGAGCTTGCACAAAGGTCATCATTACCAATTTGTTTGGTTTTGCCAAAACTCCAAAGTCTCATTTGACATAAAATTATATTTTCTGTTACTGCGCTATAATGCGAAAATTTTGATTTCAGTGCTTTTTCTCAGATTTTTATCAAGTCTACAGACTTGTATCAAACAAAATCTGACTTATAAATTGTGTAGCTACTTCATGTGTCATTGGCAATTGTGTTTTGTAATGTAGTGTAGACTTTGTGTGGAGTGCATGTTTTGTAGCAGAGCAAACGCTTTTGTTGTTACCCAAAAAGGTGTTTCTGTGACAGATTAGTAATGGTTATTCTGTGATTTGCCTTTTATCACCATTTTATGTTTAAGCCCAACCTGCAAACTGAAGCTTTTAATATTATAAATAGGCTGGTGTTCTGTAATTTCCCTCATTCTTTTGTGTGAATGCAAATGTGATGTATTTTTGCATCAACATCAATGTCAAAAATTATTGAAGCAAAGTCCTGAACAAAATTGTTTGAACTCACTTTTGTGGAAAATTTAACCATCTACTTTTCACATTCATTTTACTCCCAACTACAGTTTATGATAAGATAACTTATACCTCTTTGCACACATGCGTAACGTATGTTATTGTGTGGGTTTGTACTAAGGTAGGTGGGTGATATTAATACTAGCTTGTTGTGTTAATTGATTAAAACATGTAGTACTGTATGGTATATCTTTGTTTAATACAAAATTACAGATACCTCTGGGGGAAAAAGACACATAAATCATTTTATGAATAGCTTGATGTGCCAATGGTTCCACTGTGTTCCATGATATTTTCTTACAGTGGTGAATGATTTCACTAAGCGTGCAAATCAACAGTGATTTGAAACCAAAATTTTGTCCCAAATTTCCTAACTCTCAAGAAATTTCGTGTAGCATTTACCCATATGATGAAATACGTATTGTTTTTTTTAATAAGGTACATTGAATGTGTATGTAATAAAAGTCATTGATTTGCTTTGTTGTAACTGCAGTGATTGTGCATCTGACTCAAATGATGTCAGCTGATTCACCATCACCTGTCACCTAAACAGTGATATATAGGCATTTATGTTTTCTTTGTTGTTCCAATACATGGTTATTGGCTATATGAGCAGTTACCTGGCAAGCTACCATGATTCATTGCTTACAAAATGCCACCTTCTTTATTGGGAGGAGCTTGGTTGTTATTGTGTTTTATCCACTTTAATGATAAGAGGAATTTATTGCTGATTATTTGAGTATATGTATAGGATGGAGTAACGGGACCAACATCTGTTGAACTAGTAAACCATGCTTGCTTTTGGCTTCAGCACAAAATTGTCCATTTGGCACCAATTGTAAAGTTTTTGTAAACCTAAAAAACTGTTAGACTGTTTTTTTGGCTCAAAAACTGTTATTTAATTTTTTATCTTTTAATGCGATATGATGTGTTTAACATATTGCTAGTTTTGATATTAGGAATTACAAATGTTTATTTCAGGTTTTTTTTAAGGAAAATGTTAGGTACCCGATGTATACCTGTAGGGACCCGAGTTCACTGATTGTAGGGACCTGGTTTTCTTTGATTCTAGGGATTCGATGATGATTTTCTCTGATTCTAGGAACCTGATTTTCAATTCTAGGGACCCGAATCGGGTCCCTAAAACGCCTTAAAAAAACCTGGTTTATTTGTTATACAGTAAATGGTTACTTCATTAACATGTATGTGGGCATGTAACTAAGATCTATTTTGACATACAATACTGTTACTCCAAATTTTGTTGTAGTGTGTGTTAAACAATATTCTAACAGGTGAAATGTTATTTTTATGACATACTACATGCACTATTGTGATATGGTTTACAAATTTTTATTGCAAGTCTGCAATTTATTTTCATAGAGCATTTTGTGACAATTTATTTTCTTTTCTTATTTTGCATCACAAACAGTGTCTGACCTGAGGTGCAGAAAAGGAAGGATAAATTAATGTTTTTGCAGATGGGTCAGACTGTTTTAAGGCTGTATTGTTGCAGTTTATTGGGTAAAGTTTTGTTGGATCTTGCACTTTATATTTTGCACCAATTATTTCTTTAGGGCGTGTGATTAGTCAAAAACCATGGTTAAGTAGTTGAGCCTCCCATTTTGTGGAGTTAGAATGTTGCATGTGTTTTCTGTAACTGGAGGACACATGATGACCTTTGACATCACTCTTGCGACAAAAAGGTACATTTTGTAAATAGTGTTTTTCTACTATTCCAGTGGTTCTTAACCTGGGGTAAATTTACCCCTGTGGGTAAATTTCATCTTCCAAGGGTGTAAATTTAGTGAACCATTAATTGCAGCAAATGTAAACTTTATAATCATTCTAAACTGTAAGAGTTTGCTAATTTTGTATTTTTAAGAAATGAGCACCACTGAGTTTATTGGGGGTAAATCTGGTAATCTTGTTTGATGAAAAGGTAAGATGTGTAAAAAATGTTGAGAACCACTGTGCTATTCCCTTTACTTCAAATTGGCAGTGCTCATTATCAAGCATCTAGGTTTCTATTCTTGTTTTGCTTGAGAAGTGCTTTGTGCCACTTTTCATGCATAGTCTGCATCAAGTAGTTATTCTTTAAGAGAAATTTTGAATGTGTTCAATTCCTAGCAAAACGAGTGCTTTCCAGTAAGTTAATCATTTAAAGCATTTTTACAGAAGATGAGATCGTGTCTGTTACGTCAATGTGCAGTTCTCTTCAGTGTTTTCGTAACTTGCTTTGCGGGTTAGTTCCCTGCCTTCAATACCACTGTATATTCTAATCTATTATTCATAAAAATGCTACCAGTGTGTATGTGCCTCTTATCTCCAGGCAATCAAGGTGCATTTTTCTCTGGACAGATACAAAAAAGATCAGTCCTTTTATTGCTTTGTAGTATTGACAGCATGCTTTTTGTCTTGTCTTGATTGATGCATGTTTTTTTGGCATTCAGGGTCGTGGAGTTGAAGCAAGTCGTGTCAAAGGTCATCACGTCCGACCCAGGAAAGCAGGTGAACACACTTTAAATATAATAGTATCGATGATTAAACCAAATGTTTTGACTGCACATCTACAATTGTTGAAAAATGCATCTTTTATGGACAGTGCGTATTTCATCACTTCGTATATTTCCCTCTTGATCTTCGTATGTTACCTTATCTTCCTGAGTGATTGTGCATGTATTTTTTGTGCAGGTTATGTTGATAAACGGGGGACAGGCGTTGGAAGATGATGAAAAAGTTCATGTATATTCTGCTGGAACCGAAACCAACCCGATATACGTGTTTGACAAATCCGCCATTGAAAACTTGTCACTACCGGAAACTTCACCGTTGCAGATTCCTCCAGGTGCGAATACGCATTGGATTGTAAAGTCTGTGCTGATTCTGCGCTACTTGAAAATGAAATCAATGGGGATGTGTCGTTCAAAACGAAACTGGAGTTTAATTTTACTGGACTGGGTGCAATCGATTTTAAGGCAGGAGATCTGGAGGTTTGGCTGCTCCTCTCACACTTCAAAGTTCGTCAAAATTTGGCATATATGGGCAGTGTTGGGGAATTTTCAAGACAACCGAAACATATTTTAGAGGGAAATGCTGTAACGTTTGCTGTTTGGAAGTTAAAATCTACTACATTGAAAACGGTGCTGGTGATATTCCAGTTTGATAAAAAGTGTGAGTGGCTCATTTTGTTCTTCACAATTTTTAGTGGAAAGTTACGGGAATTTCGTGAAATACTAGACGTTTCCAATGAAATATACGCGAAAATCCTTTGTCCCAGTAGGCGTGAAAAATCGGGCCAGAGATAAGCTCATCGCGCCAATTAGTCCCTCCTGTTGAAAAAGCCTTCTCGTACGTCTTGGAGTGAGCATACGTAATGACGCTCGTAAAGCAGTCCTATTTTGCTGAAGACCCCATTCCTGTGCAGAGGGTCATTCAGGCAACGGCCAAACTCAGGTTTGCGTCAGCAGAAAAAAACGCCGTTATTTTTGTGCGAGTGTTGATACCACGCGGCTCGAGCGAGCCTCGGACAGACACAGCGTCACTGCATTTTCCATTCCTCATGAACTGGATATTTTCGGTTGTGGGAGTGGCTGACCATGCGCGATGTTGCAAATAGTTTTGTACCTAAATGGCAACAACGGCAGTTTTTCACACGGGCCGGGCGTTTGCAAAAGTGAATCTTCGGTTTTGTTGGTACAGTGACGTCACAGTACGCGCGACAAACATTTAAATCGTCAACAAACGCCTTCTTTGTCAATCCACGGGAATGACCGGATGGCGGGGAAGCCATTACCAACTGGGAGTTTCTGAATGTTCTTCGTTTTGCTGGCCATTAAGATCTTTCTATCTTCTTGACAGAGTTCGACGATGAAATCAAAGAAGCAATTGAACTTCCGGCTTCTTATTCGACCGTTGTCGCACGCACCAAGCTGGCTATTCGGATCAATGAGGCAACCACACAGCAGCTGAGCAACATCAAGTTGCTAGTCAAAGACGAACATCTGATGTTTCAGGTTAGAACATGCGTTACTTAAATTCTAATGTTTCTTGTTTCCCGCCAAAACGTGGATTTCGTTTCACTCTTCACATGAAAATTGTAATAAATTGCGGACGTTGTGGTGTTTTCGATGCTTGTAATTTTTTTGTCATTACTGACGTTGTTCTCAAAGTTTTTTAATTGCACGTTGTAGATAATACGTAGTAACACGCTTGTTGGCACCGATTCACGACTGTCCCGGGCTATCCTTGATTTGCAGTGAATTTTCAGACTTTTACGGCTAGAACAGTGATTTTCAACCGGTGTTCCGCGGAAAACTAGTGTTCCGTGAAAGATCGTCAGGTGTTCCGCAGGAAATTTGATAAGTTTGACTAGTGTTC
>JGI24158J21664_10009700_pt1 | contig 12860 bp, 9 predicted proteins | sample Ectturendosymbi3_FD_21664 | JGI IMG/M metagenome (IMG submission 21664) | reverse complement strand
GCAATATATATCTCAAAATTTTTTTGGGGGTACTAAGAATGCTCTGACCTGACAAAGGGGTACGAGCAGCAAAAAAGGTTGGGAACCCCTGCTCTAAACCAAGCTTAGACTTGTTTCCTCGTAAATGTACATATGCGAAAGTGATTGAATTATGCAATATGGTCTTGTGAAGCATTGAGTTCATTGCAAATCGATATCATATCCCCCCCCACCAAATTAGCCTGTGTCCGTTACTGATGCTGTACCTAACAATTGAAAATGTTTTTGAAAATTCCGGGAGGGGGAAAATGCTCGGTTGCCCTACCCCTGGTTGCGGGATCTGCTGTCAATACTTTTCAGCGTCACTTCGAAACAAGAGCTGCAAACGTCTGGGATCTCGTCCAATACGGTCAATGAAACCAGGCTTGTCTTTGCTAATTTTTTCACAGCGAACGTATTCACTCTCAGTATTAACTCAGACGTCAGAACAAAACCTTAACAATGTTGTATATGCTGTATTCTACCAAATCAACAAATTTCCGTAAATAGATTATTTTTTCATCAAGGTCAAAATTTCTTCGCGGGCCGTAGTTTGGAGACCTCGATCTCGCCAATAAGCTACGCATTTTGCTGTTGGTTGCAGATTTCGCTAATCATGACAAATTTGTCTTTTCGTGGCCGGCGTGAGCTGTCTTAGGGGCTTGCATTTGTAACAAAAGGATCAACATTAGAACATATGGCTATCCGTTACTGTTGCCACTGCCAGGTGCGTAACCGGGGGATGGGGGGTAATCACACTAGCCTACACAGACGTATTCTAACAAGCGACGTATTTTTATACTGCGTGAAAAGAAGCCTGCATAAGTGCAGTTGGTACTCAGGCACATTGGTCCCAGTCAGTGGCGTTGCTGACGGGGGGCAGGGATGCGAACCGCCCCCCCTGGCAAGCTAAATTAAAAAATGGGCCCCACTTAGCTTGTATGTCGGTATTAATATTCTTTTGGTTTTCAGTAGGTTGCTGTGGTTTTTTTTGCGTTTTTCGAAAGTTTTTAGGAGTTTTTCCGGTGATTTTACATCGGGATTCGCTATCAGTTCTTACATTTTTTGAGTGTTGGCTAGTGGGCCCTCTGTAATCACCAGTGGGCTCCCTTCAGCTAAGTTTTATCCCCTGGCTCGAACCTCTACTTACGCCACTGGTCACATCGCACCAACAATGGATTTTTCAAACTGGAAACATTGCTACAGATTCACTCATGCTTCTTTTCACAAAGTATAAATGTACGTGTCTTACCGCTATCAGCAGTCACCGTCTCGTTTCATTGCCCGACAAGAAGTCTGCGTTGTACAGTCACATGCAAGCAAAACGCCTGCTACCGTTAACACGAAGTGAACCTTTGAAGATTTATTGCCATGTTATTGTTACGCAATAAAGACCATCAGTAGAACAATCCATTCGAAACTTTCGTATCTGCTTCTGCAGGCAAAGGAGGGGACATGAGTGAACTGCAAGCTCATCACTGCACGACACCATAACTGTGAAACTGTCATAGCAAGAATTAAATCAATTATTCAGAAAATAAACTGCTGATTTCAGGATTTCTAGAAATGTTTGGTCCTTAATATCAATGTCTAGGGGGGAGCAAATGCCCATTTTGTCCCCCCCTGCAGACGCCCATGGTAATGGTCATAAACACACTCAAAACTCTGTAATGTTCATAATCACTTTTAAAACAATTTAAATGTTAAAGTAGGGTACCAGTTTTGCCAGGTGATCCAATTGTTTTGGTTACAGCAAAAAGTGGTTCAAGATACGAAATATGAAATTCAGAAAAAATTTTGAATATTTTTATCAGAAGCTCTAGCGACCCCCAGGTTGAAAACCAACTACTCCAAAGCTTTTATCAGTTGGCGGAGGTTGTGATTGCTATGTATCTTATGGTAATTGACAAAATTTCATGTGTTCTGGGACTGGTGATGCGTACAACACACAAGCAATGCAGTTGCTAAATCGTCGGCCATCATCGATGCCATGCAACTTTCTCTTCTCGCCTGTCATTTTGATTAGACCCTGATGAAGACAGGTTACCAGCTGTCGAAAGTCCGGCCGCTCCCGGCTGAACGCCAGTGGAACTTTTTATCGTGTTTTATCTTCAGCGGTTGTGTCAAGCCAAGTTAGGGACGTCTCTCTACATTTCCACGAGAAAAAACGTCGTTGCTGCAAGTTTTCGCCAATATTTAGCCTATTTCTACGAATTTGGTTTCTATGGCGTGGTAGCGATTTCGAAGTTGTCATCGCATCACACACAGTGGTAATACTTTGTTGACATAGTCAAGAACTGCGATGTCCCGCCTCAATTGTAATATTGTGAAACTCAAGAGCGACTGCGTTCTTTCCTATGCTATTGTTTGAGCAGCAGAGCGTGACGCGGTGAATGTAGGGTCGTTGTAAGTACAATTTAAAGTCGAATGCAGTTTGTGTATCGATGTTTTCAGAGTAGACCTTCGCTTGGCATCAACTAAAGTTTTGTTTTATTCGGCTGTTTGAAGCGAAAGAATTTAATTCGGCAGGGTGCCTTTACAAAAGGTTTGTTTGAGTTTTTTCTTCAAAATTGTATTGTCTCGGAACAGGACAAGCCTTGAAATGTTTGTATGTCAACAAACCTACATTCGGTCTCAGCGAAAGTGAGTGCCACGCAACGAAGCAGAGGCGAAAGGCAAAGTTGCTCAGGACTTTAAATCAGTTTAAAGTTCTTACCTGTTTTGGAAATCAGAGGAACTGGAGTGCGTAGTAATTCTCAGAATACCTGTTTCGAACTGCAATTTTGGCCTGCTTCCAGTGTATCAGAAATAGAAATCTGAAGCTTTCATGTCATGCATTGACGTAGGTAAAGTATGATGTTTCAAAGAAATAACACGCTGGCCGTTCTGGCAATGTGTTTCTTTCATGAGAAAGGAAAAGATGTTTTTCTTGTCGTTCAGGATCGACGGCGTTATTGAACAGACGAAAAGTGCTAAAAGCCAAGTCTACTGCTTCCATAAGAAGAAAAAACTTGCAAGACAGAAGTAGTATGTTGTGTCTATTTTTGCTATTTGAAGTAGTGTGTTGTGTCTATTTTTATGTTTGTGTCTATTTTTTCAGAAGTAGTATGTTGTGTCTATTTTTGCTATAGTATGTTGTCTATATTTTGCTATATGTCTATTTTTGCTATTGAGTTGAATTTCAAAATCGGTTTTGAAGACCTTGAAAAAGTATTGGAACTGGTCAGAATATGCATTAAGTATTGAAAAAGTATGGAAATTCTAAATGGAAAAGGAATTTGAAGTATCTGGGCAGAATTTTACTGAAGGCAAAGCATTTTATTATTTATGCAGTGTTATGCAATGTGCAAAATTGAGTATTTAACTTTTTTAATTTAGTATTGATAAGTATGGAAAATTGTTTTTTTAATGTGTGGGAACCCTGATCTTGGCATAGTGTCTACAAACCTGATTCAACAATTTCGTAGATTAAATTACAATGGTTTCGTAATGTGCACTGTTGTTTGTAAAATGGACTAGCTAAACCACACTAGAATATACTTCACTGTCAGTGTGAACAATGTGAATGCAAACTTATTAGAGATTGTAAATACTAGCATATACAATGCAATATACACAATTCACAGTATATTGTGTCTTGTTATATAGTTTTTACTGAATGCTCAAGTAAAAAGTGTCTTTTCCAACAGACGTTCCCCAAAAGAAAAAACGACGCGACGAAATACAACAATATTTTAAAAATATGCTCTGTTTTATACCTTTTTGAATTCATACTAATCTATTTACGGTATAAAATTACCAGTTTCCATTTTAATTAATCTAAAATCTAAATCTTCAGTTAATCAGTATTTATGTAACGTACCGCTTCAACGTCATCAAAGTATTATATTTTAACCTTGTTCTGTCTTAGATTTATACAGCTTTGTTGCTTCAGTAGCTGTTCTATTTACATTCTTTACCAAACCCGTAAATATCGTGTTAAAGGAAAGGTTCAGTACATTCCTTTATTTTTGTTAAATGCCATCTAACTCAGGCTTCATTTGTTATCAGTTTTGTTGAAATTTGAGCCATAACCTTTTCTACTCCATGAGGAGGCTACAGCGGGTGGCTAATTACCTTTCGATTAGCTTTGATAGTTAGGTTAACGATGCACACAAATGAGCTGCTAATGACTGGATTTACAGTTTGTCAACAGCAAATTTGATTTGGAACTTGGCGCTGTTGTTTGTCTAAAGTTTACTGCAATTTGTTGAAACAGTCGTCGGTTTCGTGTGACCGTTTAGGCCTATGTCTGAAAATTACTGTTGTGATGTAATTTTAAGCTTAACTGTCAAACTTTTCGAAGGAAAATAGCTTAGCTGCTTGCTGGACTTCCTACAGTTATTTTTTGGCGATGCATTGCTTGGCAGGTTGGGAAACAAAAGCAAGTAAATATGTTTTTTCACCTCAGCGTTGTCAGCTTTTCGATATTTTGTGATAAGAGCATGTTCGTTTGTTTTTGCCTGTTCAATTGTTGCACAAGTTAAAACCAAGTTTCTGCGTAGGCGCCCAAGACTGGGATTCGTCTGCCAAGCCCGAAGCTCCGAAGGAGGAATCAGACACGAACGTAAATTTCAAGTGACACTACGCCAGTCATAACCCATTTTGAACGCGTTTAAAGTTTCGATTGCACTTTAACTGCACTCGAGGGACGCCTCTGCCATTGTTTTACTTTGCAATTTATGTTGTTGTCTCTCTGTACATGCACACCAAGCTTCTGATGCACTACAGGAGTATCTCAGTCAAAATTGAATACATGTTACCATTAGTTTTTCTTGATATCGTCTTATCAGCTAAGCACTGTCGTCGTACCAAATTATGCAGCGCTCAAATAGTTTGCTATTCCCGAAATGAAACCCTCTGAAAGGTGTGCGAACTACGATATCTTTTCAGGCTTGCCTTCGCCCTTCTATAGGTTAAAGCGACATGGAACTCAAACTGTCAAACCTCGTAGTCAGGTCGCTTGAATAATGGAAGCCATAAGCTTATTTTACTTGCAACAATTTTTTTAGCTATGAGGTATTGTTATGCGCTTCTACCCAGCAGTGCTTTTTATAGCGTGGTTATCTTAGGTGTATGGTGTCTCGGACCGGCGGTTGTTTATAAGATATCTCGGCTATGCCAAAATATAGAGAAAACAGATCTGCACGTGAACATTCGAACGGCAAGAGTTTCCCAGACGTTTTTGAAAAGAGTTCTAACACAAAGCTGTGGTAAAGCGAAGGCCTTTTGCTTTTAGAAAAACTAGTTTTTTTTGTGAAAAGAGTAAAGCGTAGGGAAGTACTTATGGAAAGAGATCCTTGAATTTCTTCGCTGGATTGTTTGCGCAGATTGACAAAGGCTCGCCTGCTTCTCAAAACAAACCTGTCACCCGTGTGCATATGACATACAGAACATCTCACTGGAAAGGTTCTCGTGGTGAAAGAACGGAGAAGCAGAATTCGAATGTCTTGTACGCTTTCAATACTTATTCTTTTGTTTTTCGTATTCTACATGGACTTCATGAAACTGCTGCTGAACTATGGCTGTGATATTTTACTTGGCAATCACAGTATTGAAGTAATTTCAAAGTATATAACAATAAGCGGGTTGATTTAGCTCATAGCGCACAGTTTAACATTTACCAAACTGTCTGTTTTGCCACTTGTATTTTTTAACCAGTAACATTTAATGAAAAAGAGTTGTACTGCAATTGCTTGTTTTTTGTTCAAGTACAAAAGATAGGGGTAGAACACAACGTTGACTATGGTACACCTCAATAGGTTGAGGTGGAATAGGACAGTAATCGGAAACTCTTAGGTGCGTGTTGCATTTTCGAATGTTCTTGTTCTGTGATGGAGAAAAACAAAACTTCTTGAAATGTGAAAAACTACAAACTAGAAAAAGTTTGAAGTGAAAACTAAAAGTCCGAAATATGTACTGTTATTGAGCGGGCGACGTAGTTTCGGAAACTGAAAGATCGAATGAGAACAACGAGAAACAATACGACATGAAGAGAACTGTTGTATTATAGCTTCAATTTTCTTGGGTTCGTCTTTATACAAAAAGACCAAGCTCTTGCTCTAAGAAACTTCGTTTTTCGTGAAACCTTAATTGTCAGACGCTTGATTTTTGTATGAACAATGTACATTTGCAGAAAAAAAGATATAGCTGCAGGTGAAACAAAAGCATCGTCCTTGGAAGAAAATCACAAGTAAGTGAAGATTAATGCAATCACGTGACTATCGCGCCATTTCTCTGTTGTTTTAATGATGTATGTTCTGTTCTCTAGCAATCTCGATCCTGCAGTTATGGCCTGGCCAGCAGAGTATGGTGACGAAAAAGGTTTAGGTGTAACAGATCTTGATCTACATGCTATTTACAAGAAAGATGGCCTGCAGTTTGACGAAAAGTGGCAGGTGCAGTTGAACCGCTGAGATGCTGAACTGGGCCTTTGTGTTAATTTTCGCCAATATTGTAAACTTTTTCCTTTCCACAGGAACGGATGCTGAAACGCTACCATTTGATGAAACTTCAGCGTGAGGAACGCCAAAGCGCGGCTGCCATCAAGCGGATGATGCTGGAAAAACAAAAAAAGTACAAACTTCTTGCAAATAGACCGGTGAGTGAAACGATGTTGGACAGTGTTAAAAATATCTTCGTGTTAAAATCTACAACTTACAAAATTGTTTTTTACTCAAAAGATTTTTAGTTTTCCCGTTTTTGTGAATTTTTAAATGGCATTCGACTGCGTCAGATCACCACTCTACACTCAGTCTTCAATGCGTTGGGGTCAACTCAGTGGCAGTGGACTTCGGTTTTATATTATTCTGAAACTTAAAACGCAGTCTGTCCTGATCCGCCACCTCTTGAAAAAAGATCAATTGCCGCAATGCATTCACCTCTGGTTTCGCCTTCTAGAAATTTGTATGTTTTTTTGTCATGCGATGCTGCAAGTTAGGCGCATCTTTTCAATTATTTTACGGGCCTTTGACTTAAGCGAAACAACATAACTTTTTTCAAAAGTTGTTGTGTATTACGGGCGCCTACGTGCTCAGAAAAATGTTCGGCACCAGCAGCAGATTTGAAAACGCTGCGCTACAAAACGCCTATCTGTGATATTCGTAATGTCCTGAACTAAAAGGATCCCAGCTGCCATTGCTCAGCTATCAGGGTTGCGGAGTCGGAGGTAAAATATCCGACTCCAACTCCGACCTTTCCAAAATTTCCGACTCCTTAACACAAAGGGAATAAAATTTGGCTGTTAAAATCAATGGAAATCGTGGTGCACAGCAAGAAATCTCTGTTTCAACAAAAGTTTCCAAAGAAACTGTACCATTTCAACAGGAATTTCCAATTTAAGAGTCTGATTCAAAAAATGATCCAATTGGACATCCGGAGTCGGACGAAAAAATCCGACTCCGACTCCCAGTGTTGTTAGGAATCTGACTCCGACTCCACCCACAAACCTCCGACTCCGCAACCCTGTCAGCTATGCGACCGGAATGCACCAAAAAAGACTGACAAAGCAGGTTCTTCCGCCTGCGTGTTACACCTCCAGAAAGCGGCGGAGGCCAGCAGAAAACCAGGTGGCATGACTACGTTTCTGTAGTGGCTTGATTTCGAAACCAGAAGTGTCAGAGGTGGCCGTGAGACGTTTTGAGACATCTCAGGGCTTGCTGTCACCGTTACCTTCCCGGGAGGAGATGCCGGTTGGAAAATGAATGAATCCATAAGTTAGTATCGAATTATCGACAGTTTGATCAATTACCATTTTGCATTCGGTATCACCTGTTTTGCCAAACACTGATACGCAACATACCGGAACAAGCCAATATCGGTGCACGGCATAACCAGAGTAGAATAGAATTGACTTCTAAAAACTTAATTCGTTTTCTCTGTAACAGGAGTTGCTCTACGCGGACGCCTACGCCTGGTACGAAGACAACTCGAATGTTGCAGACTACATTATGAGCTCATCCATGATAGCGGGTGAGGAAGCGAAACAAGACCCCGAGCCTTTTGTTGCTAAGCAACCGCCAACCTGTGTGTCCGTGCTTTCCACCGCCAGAACAAACATAGAACCACCTGTCGCTCGACCGTCAAGTTTGGTCGATTTCCACAGACGTATTTCAACGCCAGGATTGTCGGCGAGTGACAGCAAGGCCAATGGTTTGAGCACAAAATACAGGTAAGAAGGAAGGTGGTGAATGACAACGCTGCTTGTTGCCACAACAAACTGTNTAATTATTGTTACAGCGTTTTTGTGCAGACAGTTATTATTACAGTAATGTGATTATCATAACTGCGGCTGTAACCGTACAACCGCGACATTATTTTTACCCAGGATGCCACGAAAACATGCAAAATTTGCTTATGTCTGCTCAGTAATTGAAATTGAAAACGTTACTAACCTTCTGAAAACACCCCGAAGCTTTAGCTCTGCGAAAGAGACTTAATGCGTCTGTAAGCTTGATTCGTTCTGAGGTGTTCTATTCCTTCCGGTGAGAGCTGTTTTCAAAATATTCACGGTTGATTCAAACCAGCATACGCACGATTCCTTCGCATAAACGCTATTTGTCAAAGCGTCTCATTCATCAACCCTGTTTCAAGTGGCACTCTGTTTGATCTTTCGCCACTTGAGTCACTTTCAAGCCGCCTTTCGCAATATGTCGTAAACGTCACTGACGTGCAGCATCTTAATGTTTGCCCATCCATGCATGATGATTCTATGTTTTTCCACTCGATGAAGCGAAGTGTTGTGCCAGTGAATCGTCACATCTTTATCTTTTATCCGCTACCGCACGTGCTTCTAAACGTTTGTGTCTGCACGCGGCAGAATTATTCTTATCACCGAAGTTAAATCCAACAAACATATTTGCGTTCTTTTTAAATCAACTCCAAATATTTCCGATGCTCCAAGGTTTTCGATAAGACGCACCCCGGACGACCGGAGCAGCGTGGCATCGGAGCAGCTTCCTGGGCCACCGAACACTATGGAGTCGAAGCAACCCGATCAAAGCCGACTTCCAGCTGCTACTCCCACCTATGTTCCGATTTTGCGACGCGTCTCCAGTTCCAATGGGAGCCAGCTGTTGGTGGATCGACCCCGCTCAAGTGCATCCATTCCTGGAAAAACAAGGCAAGCGCGGACGAGATGTTGTGCACAGCTGCTCAATATTCTTAGCCGTGTTTTGAAGTTAGGTGAACATAGCAAGTAGCATTGTGGTCCTTTAAAACCACGGCAAGCGTAACAATTGCATCATTTATTTCAGAGTTTTGCTTCTGCATTCCGATAAGATTTAAGAAAAGCTTCTCTCTGTTTAGAAAAGCTTATTAATAAATCTTTGCGCTTGAAGTTCGTTCATTTCAGTGCTCCTTTTCTTCTACTAGATTCGTTCAAACTTATCACTAGCAGTGTCTCAAAAGTTACGTGAATCATTTTTTCCCAGATACGTGCTCGTGAAAGCGGAATCCTCGCCGACAGCGAAACTGCGAACGCCGAGTCCGACCAAAATGGAAGAGAGTTTGCTCAAAAGGCGTTTGCCGGCGCAGCACCAGGCTCTGATGCGAGCACTGGGCAAACCCGACAGCGACGAAGATCGACTTGGAGAGTCGAAATCGAACGGCACCGGCGAGATCGATTCGTTGGCGCCCGAGACGAGGCACGCGCAGCGAAGAATCGCGACATCCTCTGATGCGGTTTCACGGTCATGGTCATCGCTGCAAGCAAGTCGCACGTCATCGGCGAAAAACCCACCCCAGCACTTCTTGCGCGAAAGCTCTCCCGCGCTCCTTCCTTCCCTTGTCCGCGATTCAACGTTCATGTCCGTGTTGCACAGAAAAAGTTCCGCGTACGTTCCTGCGGCGATTTAGGTTAAACAAAAATTTTCAAGTAGAAACTTTCCTGCGATCGTTCTGATGGTCATACACCGACTGTGCTTGCTGCTTCTTGTGTTGTCCAACGGTTGTATTTTGCAGTTATTGTTTTTGCGCATGATTTCATTGCTTACCAGAACTTTTGCGAATTCCTGTATTTTTCTGAGTGTGTTTAATGAAATTTATTTTAGGATTGCGTTTGTCAAGCATTATATTATTACAAATTACAGCCCGGGAGCATTTTCGCGCTGTTGTAATTTTGTACTTTTTCATAGTCGTTGTAATTTTCATGCAAAAAACATAATTTGATTTCATTAGACTACTTCTGCATCGTTTTTTTATTGCTCATCTTTTATAAGTAATAGCATAAAGATTTATAATAAATACGACTATACACTCTAAAGTTGTCAAGTTTTAAGAAAACATGACATGTGAAGTTGTTTTCAATATATTTTTCGTCTTGATAATTAAGTCTGTGTCACATTATGGTAACGGCATAGCCTGGGCCTAACAGCAATGCGATAGTCGCCCGTTGAATACGAGTATTACAGAGACGCCTTACGCCAACATACCTACTGTAGTGGGAGAAATGGCCAGGTTAACCGAATGACGACTGCGCTTTGCGTGATGTCCAAACTCTTCCTTGTGCCGTTAGTTTCTGATTTTTACGAATCAAACTATATTTTTATTTACGTGTTCGCCTCAGACACAAAGTCCATATCACACTACTTCGAAGAACACAAGGGACAAATGCTTACAAACAACGCTTCACAGGTTAGGAGTTCACGCAGCCGATGCTGAAGAGGAACGATCGATGCATCATGACACCAGGCAGTAACTACCGCTTTCAGTCATCGTCACATAGAAGCTTTATATAATGGGAGAAAAATAGAGATTGTAAAATGGAGATTGTAAAATGCGTTAGACAATCGAAATGAGCGGATAAAAAGTACATATAGTTTTGTGGTCAAGTGATTGCCTCTAAATTAAATGGATGGGTTTTCGACCCACGGTCGCCGAGTCCACTGAGTGAATTGCCGTAGCGCTCCTTGGGCAAGAGCGTTCACCTCAACCGCCCCGGCAGGAAGCAAATTTCAGGCTGCGGCCTGCCGTCACCCAAATCGAAAAAAATGTTTTCTGCCTGTTTTTTTGTTTTTTGCAACTGAATCAACTAGTGACAAAAAGCATGTTCTACTCACAAGATGTAGGAATGACAAACGGCGCGTGTTTTTTCAGATGTGTTTCAAGGAATGACAGAATCAAATTGAGGACACAGAGGCGAGGAGAGCATTTTGAAGATATTGCGTCACGTTTTATAAAAGGCAATCTAGTGCATGTATAACATTCCGTACCTGGAATATCGCAAATAAACTGTTAAGGAAGTTTAAAAACATTTTTAAGAAATTTGCACCACCCAACCTGCAGCAATTTACGCTGAGCATAGTGATGAAAAAAGTTCGTTTCTGCCTTGTGGCAGTTGACAAAACAAAAGTGTGTAAACATCCTCGGCTGCATTGAGGCGGAAAAGTAGCCTACAAACTGAGCAATTTCGTGATGGCAATGAAACAACACTGTCAGTTCGTATCGGTCGTTTCGTTTTGGGGAGTGGCACAAAAACAAAAAAGACGTTAGGTGAAAGAGGTATGAAAAACACATGCACAAAAATTTAGTTCGCGATATCACGGTACACAAACCACACGGAAACGTCCGCTCTGGCGTGCGGCGGAGCTGCAACTAAAAACCGGAGATTAACTACCACCAATACAATTCGTTGTGATCCAGGGTGCGCAAATAATTATGTTATGCAGTTGGGTAAGTGATAAAATGCTAATATGCCGAAGCAGATGAAAATCGGAAAATGGTCACTCCGAATTTGAAAGTTAGAAAAAACACCTATGACAATATGAAGAGTGTGAGAACAGGGAAGAAAAAAGGTAGGGAGGTTTGGTATTGACACGAAAAACTGGAGAAAATTTCGTCAACCGTGCTAGTGATGGTTTTGAAGCTGGCTGACACTGAACTGGCTGGAGTAGGACAGGCCACATTATAGAAAACCTGTATAGTTGTTGCATATGGGAAGCTTCCGCTAGTTATGGCAGGACTGAAAAATTATTTCGCTAATTTTGAGATCTTCCAAGAAGGAAGATACTACTGCGCTTGCACTGAGGTCGATTTGATAATGCGACGAGTGAGTTATTTAAATAAAAGTGGTCGCTTGGGCTCAGAACTATGTTGTAGCCAAACGTTTTTCTGAAATGAAAATTTTACTTGAATGGTAAAACGCTGAACTGTTTGCATTTAGTTCTCGTCATTGTGAATTTGGGCTGAAAAGGTGGTGTTCTCAGCATAGCCTACACCTGGACCAACACGCGCAAAGAGCAATCTCGAAGAGTGGTCGAAAAGCAAACCTCGACCTATACTCAGGGGCGTAACGAGGGGGGGCACAATTCCCCGGGCGCCGAATCACTATAGGGGCAGGGCCGGATTAAGGGGGGTCAACGGGGCATTTGCCCCGGGACCCCACTGCAAGGGGCCCCCGTGATGAAATTTATTTGTTTCAAATAAAATACTCGTTTGAAAAATTTTCTTGAGTCAGAAGCGATACAAGAATGCAACTCTACCATTATATTCCTATCTTGCGTTTAGTATCAGGAGCCTCCAACAGCAACTGATTTCTCTACAAGTTTGACTGTCTGCCAGTTTTGGTAATCGCTACTGAATAGCCTATAATTACTTTCGGTTTTGTTCAATGCAAATATATTTGATTTCGCTGGCAAGTTTTTCCTAATACTCGTTCTTTTGGCATGGGTATGACTCTCTACTCGTGCATCACGCCTATTGCACAAATGTTACTATTTGCGTGCTAAAGCTAGTGGTTGCTGACTGCTGTTTAGTATCAATCAATGTTGCCACTGGGGTCAGTCTCGTTAACATCAGATTGTTGC
>JGI24158J21664_10009699_pt1 | contig 12861 bp, 9 predicted proteins | sample Ectturendosymbi3_FD_21664 | JGI IMG/M metagenome (IMG submission 21664) | reverse complement strand
TTTTTCGGTGTTCCAGCGTCTTAATTTTATTTTTGCATGAAATTGTTTAATGTTTGTGCTAATAAACTCTCTCTCTCTCTCTCTCTCCTTTCATAGCTTAACTTAAGGATTCTTCAAACAACTATAAACGACACAGATTGTCATTTTTGTGATGTGATTTCTTCAAAAGCCAAAATAGACAGTAATCTTACATCATCTGAATGTTTTTATTAATTTTCAAATTCCTTATTCAAGTTACTTGTCACCACCAATGCGAATAAGTTGAATCCATTCGCAAATTATTTAAAAAGGAAATCGATTTCACGTAACACCACGCAACCTCAATTCTGAAATCTGCAAGCAATGCTTACGGGTGAAAAGTTGAAAAGCTAAAGCAAGAGCAGAGAAGCAAAAAATCTCAAGACTAAAATCAATCAACCAAAATGCAAGATGCGGCAAGTACATACTGGAAAATACGTCATTCCCAAGTAGTAGCTTTCGTTGTACCCGTAAAACTAACTGCATGACATCCATGATCGTTCAACGCAACAAACCCCCATTGACGGAAACACGGCAAGTATGACTCAACAGAGCTTTGGTGAAATATGTCGGTAGGATTGCGTTTGTACAAGGGCTGCTTGCAACAAGGCCGTTCAACGTGCGTCAAAAAACGTGCCTTTAATTTCTTTCATCAAGCTCTTACCCTCACGTGTGCTTGGTTATCGTTCCAAACTGAAAAGAAGCTCTCTTCACTGCGTTGGGGATAATACACACGTTGCGCATGACCGAATACTCCATTTAATGATGATAGTTAATTTTCTATTTAATGAAGATAAATGTTGGTAACAAAGCGCNATGTAGAAGCATTTAGCTTATATTGAACTGTAAGGTAAAATCGGACATTATCTGATGTTGGAANAGGCAATAATCTGCTGTTATCGAGACTGAGCACCAGTGGCAACATTGGTTGGCAGCCGTGNTCTAGGAANCGCCTTAAAATTAAATGCTGAACGCTGCAGAAGGGAGTTTCAATATCCCTGTCTCACTGGTTGGTTAAAATGACCAAAACATGTCGGCAAAGCTGAGCAGTGCAATTTAAAGAACAACGCAAGAGGTTGTGAGATTCGTTTCACACGAGGGATGATTATGCTTTGAATATTAACATGTGGATTAAATTTGTTACACCATGTATCTTACAAGTATCTACAGCTCTATTTTGGTCACAGCGGCGTGCTTCCGTTGATCAGGGTGTGTTGCGTTGCTCGGTGCCTGACGTCAGCTAGTTTTACAGTTCCTTCCAATGAAAACTGTTGTTTGGGAATGACGCATTTTTCAGATTGAATTTGTCGCCTCTTGTGTTTTGGTTGATTTAATTCAGTCTTGAGTTTGTTTGCTTTCTCTGCTATTGCTTCAGCCCTTCAACACTTCACTCATTAGCATTGGTTGCAGATTTTAGGACTGAAAATGCGTAGTGTTAACGTGAAATTAATTTGCCATTATGAAAAATTACGAATAGATTCNACTCAGTCGCCTTGCTGGAGACTANTTACTTGATTGCAGGTATGCGCATGTTTGAATCATCGCAAAGCAAAGAAAACAGAGCCCAGACGACTGTTCCCTCGAAACCTTGCCAAAAATTTGGTATTATATACTGTAATTTCAGTTCCTCANAGCAAGTTCACGACGTTTTCACAATTTTGTCTTTGTTTGCAAACCTTTTAAAGAAATTCAGATTTTTTTGTGATTTGTCATTGAAACAACTTTGTTCTTAGTATTCACTCACTTTGCGCCAACACAGAGTTTACGTTTTCTACGGCGATGAGAAGAAGAAAAAATGGAGCATTTTTTCCAGAGCAATTGCCTAATTCAAAAGGAAACTTCATTTTAACTACAGGCAGTTTCATACAACTTGCCAGTATTATGAAATAAAATTTTTTTCTCAACCTGCTTAAATTCTGTGGCACCACTGCAGTGCTGCATTAGTTTATAACATGTGACGCATTTCCTCTCCAGCTTTCACGAATGCAGTATTTCAAGTACGTGAAAACAGCAAATGTTCAATGTGACAACGTTCAGCCATTTTCTTCTGGTGGCTTAATCTTGCCTGCCCCGCATTTTGTTTCAACAAACCATAACCGCATTGTGCATACTAAACTTTCTACTCAGAGCAAAACACTTTTACTTACTACAACAAACTGTTCCCTTCACACTAGAAGTAGCTTCGTCCTTGGGAGGTCTGCCGCCTAAATGACCCCTGGTCCTTCGCAGCCTCCCGCTCCCCCATGCATTTTATAAATCGGTGTGCCTGGAAAGTCATTGCAGCGCTACATTATAATATTCGTAATGGCGTCATTTATTCGTATGCCTTTTATGCTTGTGTTTCATCAAAGTAAATGTATTAGCGCCATGAAGCGTACACTATTTTATTATTTCCACGTATATACACTCGTGCTCATTCATGTATCTGTGTGTTCCTTGTCACGTTGCGTGTGGGAGTGAAGACGTTATATAAAACACAATATTTAGTTGTCGTTGTCATTTATCTGTTGCAGTGCTGCTCAATTGGCGGACCGTGGTGAGACAGCAAAGGAAAGGAAATCACTGTAAAGTAGCACAGTAGCACACATGAAAAATATGGCATAACAATCACCATGAAAATATCATAAACAATGTCACATTATGGTAGTATCAAAACGGCTTGTAAAGGTTCTTTTGACGTGCAAAACCTTTATGACATCATCCAAGTCTACAAAATTAGCAATGGTAATTCGTGGACACTCCCCCCCGGCCTTCCCTTCTGCATTCCTGTTGTCGAAAGATTGTTTTGTTGTTTGTTTACATTTCACAATATTCTTAAATTTGACATAAAGGATATATACAAATGGATTGTGATCGCTTTCACAGTCTGAACCTGGATAGTTCCTTGCTAATAGATGACATCTGCGAAATTGTGCATTTATTGCATTGCAATCAAGCTGGTTCCGCAGTCTATTTGAATGCTGCCATGTCCTTATTCATCGAGTGTGTTGTTCACACCAAGTGTTCATCATGATTTGTTGACTTGAGTGACACCGACTTATCAACAGTTCTCTTTTTTCATATCGTTCACACATTTAAATAATATCCTATATGAAGCATTAGTGAAACAAACGGTTGGTGGCGTGTTTGTCTGTTCAGATGTTTTAAAGTCCCTTCATTTGTTAACTCCGTTAGTATGGATTTTATTTGAATAACATTTTAGGTCTGGGGTGCAAAGCGTTACGTGAAATCTATTTCCTATTAAAAATTTTTGCGAATGGTTTCATCTCAGGTCAGTCGCCTTGGTGGAGACTAGTTGTTTGAATACAGACATGTGCAAGTTTGAATCATCGCAAAGCGAATACACCAGAGCCCAGCCGGTTGATTCCACAAAAGCCCGCAGCAAAGCAAGAGCTTAATTTGAAATGTCCGTTGGCATGAGTCACATTTATCAGCAGGTTCTAGTTATCACGAATGCAATGTTCAAGGTTTTTACCAACATAAATTGTTTATGCTGTCATTTTATTCGTTATGTTCATCACAGGTGCTCGCTGACTTAAAACACAAGAGGGACTTTCAGGAAACGGCTTAAGTTTAAATTCAACGTGTTTCCTTGCAGCGTTGTTGCATGTGGAGGCCAATGGTGTCTCCATTTGATGGTACGTCGAGGTTACCAGACGTCCGTGCAGTTTCTTGGTTCTCAAGGAAAACTGGAAAGGTCGCAGATGGCAGAAAAGGTCTGGTGATGACTTTATTTCCAAGTGGAGTAAAAATGAAAAAGTGAGATTATTTCTAGATGACTTCGATGTTGGGTGAAACCGGTGACCCGTATGGACAGCTTCCTTTGCACCGAGACAGGAACGAGTGAGCCATGAACATGGCTCGCGAGGACATTTTCTGCTGCAACTTCCGAACGACTGAAGTTTAGGCATTGTCAGAACGATACAAGAATAGCGCGATTTTTAATGTATATTTTGCGTATGTGTGATGTTACTGTGACGTATAACATGTGAAAACCAATTTAGGCTACTTCCAATAACTGCCGTGACTTTTTTCAAAAAGCCGTGCAGCGAAAACCGTGAAGTTTGAAAAAAATTGTTTGTATAGAAAATTGTTAGCCATATCGTTAAGCCTGCGAAATACGACCAAAACAATTAAATCATAACTTTTGGGCGATTCAGGGAGTTCAAGCCTCCAAAAATGGGATTTTTTTGTGTTTTTTGACTTTCAAGGCCCATCGCTCCGGTGTCAGAAAAGCAAAAATCTAAAAATCACAGATAAGGTTGCCACACACATCATACAACATCCTTGCAAGTTTAAAGTAAAAACAATTAGATGAAAAAACGTTATACCACTTTTTATTACGTAGTCGCAGGAAAAAATGGCGGAAATGATAAAAACGCATAAAATATCACATTTTTCTCAAAACGACAAAATGGTAACCTACCTTTCTTTTTTGTTTTTATTGGATTTTTCCTGTTTTTTCAATGGTTCACTCTAAATTCCGGTAGTAGCAAAGGTTATAGCCTTAATGTTAGGAATTTTTTACCTCAAAACAGGGACTAGTGACTTTGTTAGAATTTTTGTGTTAGATGGAGTTCTGCAAGCAATCAAAGCCAAAAAAGGGTTGGAAAAGGGTTGCGGGTAAGTGTGAAACCAATTGTTTGCTTTTGACGAAAAACATCCAAAAATGACCCGAAAATTATCACACAATTGGTTTTCCTCAAACCTTTCAAATACAAAGGCACTTTTTGTGTTAATAAGAATTATCTCAATTATGCAAGTCTAAGGACGTCTTCATTGATACTCCAGTGCAGTCCTTTCGGGGGTCATGGCCGAAAATGACCTCGCGAGCTACTCACGTGGCTCGCGCGGTCCTGGCGAAATTGTTCAAAGAAGGAATAATTGCGACATAAAAATTGTATAAGACTAATGAAATGTGCGTATATTGATTTTCAGTTTTGTCAATGGTGTGCTCTGTAGTAAGCGAATTTGAAGATTCTTTTACTGCAGATTGCAACTTTGCTGAAAGATCAGAGCAAACCAAAGTTTAGGACCACTTCCTACAAAATACTCCATACGTTGGCAGGTGTTTGGTAACACGTTTGTCAGCAAAAGCATAAACTGTCAATAACGTTATTGCAAGTTGTGTCTAATCGGGGCCGTGATTTTTCTTTGTTAGTTTTAAGCAACTTCAACAAAACAATTATAGTGCCCCACACGAATTGCATGTAGCAATCATGACTTCGTTTGCCAAGTTTGAAGAAGGGGTTTTCAGTTTCGCTGGATTCAATCCAAAAATATTATTTAAATTTTGCGGATCCATGATGAGATATTTTCCAATTGCTATCACAAGATTACGGCAGAAAACGTTCCTGTTGCTCACGTTCGTCGCATTTCATCGCGAAATGTCACGCCGTAAACCTCCCCAATAAAATATCTCTGCTGCTTGTACTTGTAATAGCACTCTTTCAATCATAACCCAAGATTCATGACCGTAGATGAGAATCGGAACACAGACTAATTTATTTTTAAAAACTGATATCTTTTCAGTGTTTAAAACTTCTGTTTTGTGACCACAGACCGATAAACCCATGCAGAACTACTTTCTTGCCGATCCGTGTATCAATCTCCTTGTTAACCCTTCCGTCACTCGTAAATACCACCCCAAGGCACTTGAACGTTTCTACCTGCTGCAGTCTGCAGACGCTTGCAGCGCGCATTGGCTTGGCTTTCTGGAGAGGCATAAATCCTCGGCCTTTTTGGTGCTAATTTTTATTCCTGCTAAATCGCACGTATTTGAAAACAGATCACGTGCATGATGAAGGCCATGTTAAATCCCAACCGTTCACTGTGTATTTTATATAACGACAATGCTGTCACTTTTCCTCTTCGTAGCCTATTAGATAGACAGTCACGGCCGAGTCGACAAGTGTGTCGTGGTTAGAAGGTGTAGGACTGTAGAATCAAATTTTTACACTTTGCGGACGATTCGGTACTGCGTGCATCCTCTTAACTCTCCCGATCCGGACACAAATTTCCGTGCAGGACACAGTCAACACTGCACACATTACACACACACACCGAACAGATCAGTGTAATGAAATCACTCCTTATTTCAGTTACCAGTTCAGTGGATAGCCTTTTTCAACCTTCTTGTGTTTGATGGTGGCCAGCCAATCCTTGTAGAAACGAAATTGAATCTTTGTGTCGGAAAGGCTGTGAAGGAAATCGTGCAGTGCCGTTCTGTTTAGCTGATTGAATTTAAATAAATAAACATTCCTTAGTGAAATCTCCAAATCTATGTTAAACTGCAATGAGCATCAGCTAAATGATGGTTGCGTTCTGAAATTTGAATGGGTATTTTGCAATGGTGGTGTGGCTCGAATCAATGACTCGACTTGACCCGAGTCGAGATTTTCAGTGACTCAACATGAGTCACGCTGAAAAACGACAGAAACGAAAAACGATGACTGGATTCGAACAGGGCTGTGGAGCCAGAGACGAAGCTCGGAGTCGGAATCTAAGAAATTTTGAATGATTTCAGCCTAAGCCGGAGCCTAAGCCAAAAAATTAGATGCCTGGACTGGAGCCGGAGCCTGAAATTTGAATTCCGACTCTACAGCCCTTCTCGAGGCTCAGGTTTGAATAATTTTTACAAAATCTCCAAGTGTCTTTCTGACAAATGCGGTTGGTTTGCATACAAGAAATGAGCTGCTTTTCTTCAGTGAGACATGATTTGTTATCTGCATAAATTTTCTTTTGTGACCGTGTCTCCACCGTGGTACCGTATTATGCCAGTTTGTTAGGATCAAGGTTTCCCCCTGACAATAAGGTATACCTAAGGCTTTGCTTTTCACTAAGGGGCTAGCTAGCAGCTCACAATAGATTGGACGCATTTTCGTGGGTTGGTGTAATATTTACATATACCGTGATTGTGGCAGACCGCCTCATACTTCTACTTTGGGACTTTGTTGGGGTAAGTGATGAACAAGAACACTGCCTATGGAAAGAGATCCTTTCTCAGCAAAGAATCAGACACTTTAAGATCTTACAGAGTATATATTTCGCCTATACGATGTAGGCATCATCAGCTCTGCGAAGTGCATGAAGCAATAGAATAAAATAAAATAAAATGCACAAACAGTAAAGATACCAATTAATAAAATCTAGTTAAAAATTTGCAACCCTAGCTGCCCACTTTACAATGGAAAATATTGCGTATTGCGTCTATATCGACGACAACATAATTTCACCGACAACATAATTGCGTATTGCGTCTACCTGTATATTTCAAATTGCCTAATACTGTAATAGTAATGAACAAGAAGGTATATTTGTTGCAGTGGGGTTAGGCTGGACATGTGGATTTGGCTGAGAGTAGAGAAGTGAAATGAAAGGTAAAAAACTGCTTTCACCAAATTCTTCGATCTATGTAGTTTGGTAACAAAAGTGCTGAAACAAAATTGGTTACCACCTTGCAGCTCAAGGGACACCACTTCGGAGCTAAAAAAATAACGGGAAAATGTTAAATGTTATTTGACTCAACATTTACTCGAGCTTACAGACCATTAACTCGAAGTGACTCGACAGTTCGTAGGGCTCGACTCTGACTTGAACAAGTCACAATTCGACTCAAAAATTTTTAGGTGGCTCTAACTCGAAGGGCTTGTGACTCGACAAATATGACTCGGCTACATCACTGGCATTTTGTGAAAATAACCTTAGCATCAGTTATCATCATATGCGAGTAAGTTTCAATCCGCAACATCACATGATAAAAATTAACATGTTAGCTTTACTTCGTAACTATGAATGATGGTTGGCAATTGATTATATGGAGTACATAAAACACACAGAGTATGCCAAATTTTGAAAACTTAGTTCAGCGCAAGCAATTTGGGGCAAAATAAATTTAGGTATTTTCGCCAGAATTCACACCTGTGAAGGCAGCAGAGACCCAAGATGATGTACGGAGCTTAATCTTTATAATCCAATATTCCTAATGGGACTTAGTGTTGTGCCTAGCCTCTAGCCAAGTCTTCCCGGGGATTTTAACTATTTTGACAGGTCGGGGACCTATTTTGACGGCTTTTACAATATAGTCGCAAGTCAGTTGTTGGGGAGAGTTATGTTCGGAGGCCGTGATTACGTCACAGTGATTCAAGTTTTGAAACTTAAATGTTTCTTATTTGAATGTTTTGCACAAGTTGAGTTTGCCCTGAAACAATTGGTGTTTTCCGTTAGGATGAACAATACATGACTCATTACCTGCGACGCAACCAGGGCATGGTCTGCTGCGGCGCATTGCATACTCGTGTGGCGAATGGCTCGAAGCATGAGCAGAACTTGGCAAGTTGCCGCAAAGGATTTAAATACTAGAAGCATAACTTTACGTATGACTCAGCATGGTCTGGAAGTGGTGAAATTATGCTGTCGTCGAAATGGCTGCTTTGGAGAGTTCTCGTGTTGTGCACAAGTGGACAGAATTGAACTTGTAGAACAAGGTTTTGAGCTTCTCATTTTGTCTCTGCATTTGTCAATATCGGATATAGACGCAATTAATTTCACAACAACTACTAAAAGACGTATGTCAGATATTATGCACGCGTGCATTATTGTTTGAAATTCCCTAATTTATTTTAATTCATAATATCTTTGTGCACTTTGTATAGTTGTGCGAAATTTGTGTCTTACCGACTTCAATGTTAAAAGTTCCAGTGGATGCTTTGAGTCTGACGTCCACTTAAAGTTTATAAATTCGCTTGATAATCAACAAAATGTGTGAAAAAGTTTAACAAAAATTGAAATGTAGTAAAATATTTCTGATCTATTAATACGTTTCATGTCATAACCATGAACTTTCAGTTTCATGATTGTGCAAACATTCGAAGAAGAAAAAAAGCACGACATTTATTGTGATTCGTAAGAGTCAAACTATTTCACAAAATGAAAAGATGCATTTAAGCATTACTCATATACTGTATTTGCAGATTGAATCTTTCATTATGGAAATGATACTTTAAACGTGAAATGTTACAAACAAATTGAAACTTTTTTAGGTAATGTGGCATGCGGTTGAAGGATTGGGCAGAAGTCGGCTTTATGACTAAGATTACTACGTATGGCTTGTGTGTTTAATTTAGGAAAACAATATATTCTTTAAAAGATCTTTTTACAACTTACAGACATACTTAAAGCAATTTTTAAGTTAGAGGGAAGACATTACACCATCCATACATCTGTCTTCACTCAGTAACTCTGTATTTTACAGAGTGAAAGAATACTCTTAACTTCGGTCAAAGATTGGTATAGAGAGATCTGAGGGAGTCAGGTTCAATGCACAAATCTGTGAAATAGTTATAGCAGAAACATAGGTGGTAAATCCACCTCGTCANATCGNAAAATCCCTAAAATGAAAAAACGTTACAAAATGGGTCTAAAAGGCTATTGGTTGCTCAAGAAAATACGTTCAGAAAGCCTATGGTACGGAATCAAACCAGAACCACAGTTTTGGACAGATGGCACTTGGTGAAACACTTAGACCGTGTAGTGGTTCTCGCCTTATTTCCGAGATGTGGGTAGCTACAGCACTCACATAATTTTTTGAACGCTTATCCAACGACCTTTCGCCTACCCTGTAGCCTCGTATTTCCTAGAGCAGGGGTTCTCAAAACCTTTTTAAGCATGTGGCCTGGTTAATAAACGAACAGAAGGTCCGTGGCCAGCCGACTGTGCAATTTCACCAATGGGGCAACTGTTGCACATGCACCGAGCAGATACAAAAACAACTAAAACAATATTTAATAGCACAACGTGCACTACAATCAATGCGAAGGTTGTGTCTGTTCGTTGTTAGAAAGCATAGATATTCGATGCCCAACACATGATAATGCATAGATCAAGTCATTTTCCACATTAAGCCTGCTTGTAGATTTTGTTTTCATGGCAACAAGAGCCGCTTCTCTATCTCAAAATAGCTTCAGCAATTGTATGTTGTGCACAGTGTGCTTGGCTACATCAAATTTCAATGTCACAACAATTTCTAACGCACAGTGACGAAAACGAGCGTATCATGACGTTTGTAGCTCAAGAGCTACTTTCGTTTTCAATAAGGTTCATCGTGCAAGATGTACTCAATTTCTATTATTCCAGGCCGTGGTCCATCAAAAATCCTTCTGTGGCCCACAGGTTGAGAAACCCTTCCCTAGAGTACTTTGTGTGCGCATTGGTTTATTGATTGATTGATTGATTGGTTTATTGTTTCATATGACTCATCTTATAAGTAGAAACAATATAAAGAGTCATCGCACAATAAGGAAACCAATTGTCAGTGAATATTAGCATGAATGAAAGCACAATGGCATAATAATTAATTAATTTAAGCAAAGAACGTCGCTGTGTCATGAAGGATTGGTGAAAGACCATATTTATCATCTAGTCAATCAACCCCGTTTACCACTTTTTGAAACGTGTTGAAGAGCAACCGATGGAGATCAAATAAGCACAGTTAAAAAAAACAAACAAGCAAACAGAGAACAATGTGAGGTAAATTTACGGCTGCAGAGAGCATGCTTATGTACACAAAGGTATGGATCCAATTTAGTAGAGAAAGTTTTGGTGTAGTCATAAATTATTTAAGCAAAGGAAAAAATGATGTGATACAAAAGAATGACAAAAAACAAACTATGCAGTCCAATTTCATGCCAAAAATGGGATGGGCACAGGAAAAAATGAGAAGCTAAATTAAAGATGATACATAGAAAATAACAAATTTACAATCTTCAATTTACTGAAACTCTCAGCATTTGATTCTTGATAAGTGAGCTTTTGCTAAAATACATAATTATGTATCTTTTTCATGTAAGAGCGCAAACATTTGTTGCCACATTTTAAGCAGCAAACTTCAAGAGCGATTGATCGCTGAAGGTTTCTGAAAATACAACAGAAACAAAACTAAGCGTTTTACCAAGCGCAGCTAAAAAGAAAAAAACTAAGCGTTTTACCAAGCGCAGCGCAATTAAACTGACAGGCCTCACTATCAGTTAGGTGAGCGTGCGCCAAACAATCAAAAATGAGAGAATCCCACAGTTGCGGTTATTTCAGTTAAATAAATACAGGCTCAAAGGCACGACTATGGTGGCCCATGGCTGTCAAGGGCATTTTTCAATTTTTGTTGCGTTTTCAGTTTCATTTTCATATTCATTTCCATTTCGATTTCAATTTCGTTTTCAATGAAATTTTTTATATCATTTTAAAATCACGACAGCTACTTACGCCACGACTTCAATGTCGATTGGCGAACTGCAACTGCTCTCTAATTCTCCGACAGCAGATGATAAAGCGTACTTACCAAAACGATGTGGCTTCCGAAGCTCATATTTTCGGTCTTTAATTTTGCAGAAAGCTCGCTGGTTCAAATGGCCGAATTTAGAACGTACGCTTAAGAGCCGAAAGCATTGCTGACTGGGACATAGATGGTGCGATAGTTTCATGTTTGCATGTGTGTTTACACGAGGTGAAAACAGAAAATCCAATCGTTTATTCATACCTGCACTCGCAGACTTTAAGGGAAAACGAAATCGCCTAGACCTGGTCACGAACTGCGCTTACAAACACAAGCTGGCAATGAAATTGTCGAGTCAGGAAAGGTGACACCATCTGTCACATGCTCTAAATTAAAGTTATGCTTTAAGACGACAGTGAAAAATGTAACAAATCCCTTGACCCTAGAAAGAGGGTGGCATGAAATTCGGTGACACAGGTGAATTCGATTCGTCGCTGCGCGCTTTTAACCGACCGGACGGATTGAGCATATTTACTTCTAACGTCATAATATCCGCAAAACATACATATGTGATGAACCACATTGGCATACTAACACTATTGGGAAGCATCCAGATTAACATTCACATTGCCAGGAGTATTCCGACAATTGGCTACAAAAAATTTAAACATGAAAGAATGCAAAGACTGAATTGAAAAACCACCAACCAACATTTCTATTCCATTGTGATCTCACAATTATGCGGATTGTCTAAGTCTAGTTAAACTGACTACAACCACTCCGTAAATGATTACAGATCCAACAACAGTATACACACGGAAAAAGATTTACAGAGGTGACAATGCATGTACATAATCTACGCCATTACGCAAATTTCAATCATATCGACACTTTGCTTTTACGTTTCAAGATTTCGACACACCTGGAGCCACAAATAGCTCCAAGAAATCAAGTCCAAAATCTGTTTCTTCCCATCTTTCACCAAGTCCATTGAATCTTTACGCACTCAACAATCCATACTTGTAACTTATAAGATCCGTCTAACACCTCTCTCACTCAACAATTCACAGTGTCCGATAGGGAGACCAGTTAAGTCAAGGCCTTTTTCTCCTGGCCACTGAACAATTCAAACTCCAAAATATCGTATGTTCGAGGTACTTACGTTCTCATAATTTCATTAATTCTAATGTTCGAGCAACTACTGACAACTGATATTACTTCATGAACAGCGTGTACAGATTAGCACATTAGCCAAAAAACAACAGTTTTTCACATATCATCTGTCTTTCCAAAATAATTTCCACAGTCAACAACATCAATTCTTTTCTCCATCAATCGTTTTCAGTTCTGCGAAGTACGTGAGGTCTTATTCAAATATAATCTGGTGAATACTGATGTGTTTGGGACAGTTTGCCAGTACTCAAAAATTTAAAATCAAAGCCGATTGATTTTGGTGCAGCTCAGACTTTTTTCAAGCTCAACCTGAAACTCTCACTCACTCACTCACTCACTCACTCACTCACTCACTCACTCACTCACTCACTCACTCACTCACTCACTCACTCACTCACTCACTC
>JGI24158J21664_10009698_pt1 | contig 12862 bp, 13 predicted proteins | sample Ectturendosymbi3_FD_21664 | JGI IMG/M metagenome (IMG submission 21664) | reverse complement strand
TCAAATTTCCTGCGGAACACCTGACGATCTTTCACGGAACACTAGTTTTCCGCGGAACACCGGTTGAAAATCACTGATGTAAGGCATGGCACGGGCAGGTAAGAGATCGCAATCGTACGCCCGAAATTCAAACTGGCGATAATAGCAAGATTCAACCAATCAGGAAGCCCTGTCCTGGCACACCGCAGGGTCACGTGCGAAGTTCCCCAACCCGAAAGTACCAGCAACACGCAGCTGTGTTGAAAGCGACGTGTCGCTTGTCTACGTGTCGCCGCGACCCTTGCGAGTAAAGTGCGCTTCTGCGGCGGAAGCGCGCGGCTGCTTTGAACAGAGGGCGCGCGTCGCTGCATGGCAGCGGTTGCNACGCACCACGTGGATGACAATCGTCTCAACCTGGAGCCATTCGTCAATGGCGAGATCGCCCTTTTGCATCGGACATAATGCACGCATCAAACNCTAAGCGATACCCAACTTGTGATATCAGNAACAGCAAAACTTTGTCCAAATTGAAACGCAAAAGTAAAGACTTACCCACTCCACCATATTGATCAGAGCAGAACTCGTGGGCTGCAAGAGGCAGGTGCTCCTGAACGGGACTCCGAAAAACGAGAGCTCGCGGAACGGAGAGTCGAATTCGACTTCACCCTTCGATATTGTCTCGACTTTGTCCACGAAGTTTTTGAAAACTGTGTTTAGTTTGTGACGCAATTCCCTCTCAGCCTGTTGTAGATGGCATTTGCAACAAGGCAGTATAAGAAACAGTTTATGTTAATCCAAGCTCAACGCAACCGACGCCACAACTCAACGCCGACGCAGTTTTTCATTGCCGATGACAGGGGTGCTGTTTTGTGAAATGTTTTACACGTATTCGGGCAGACCCAAATTTGCTAATAACCAAATATACAGGGTGTCTGTAAAGTCCGGATACATGGTAAAAAAACACATGAAGTCTGGGAACATCCTCGTCCCTGTTAACAGTACCAACTCGATTTGTTCTTCCTTGGATAGAGCCATCATCATTTAAATAAATAAACATATGGGGAGGAAAAATAACGTACGCAAATAATAATAGGTAGCGAAAACCCCTATGCACCTAGACTTTGTGTACGTACACCCAGTATTACGACGAATGTTTATATAAACAGCTTCGATGGGTTTTGAGTGCTGCGGTGCTGGACGGATAGCTACTGTATCATGAGCTCAAACTACACGACAAACTAAGTGCATTATCACAAAAGTGTAGAATGTAGACGAAGACGGTCTTATGCGCAAAAGCATCGCACTCCGACAGATTCGAAGTCATGCTTTCCGCGTTTACACGCAGGACATTTAGTTGCTGTGCATTCGCGTCAAAAGACAAGGTTAGATAATTCAGCAATCTGTCACACTGGTGCAGCAGCTTTGCAACAAACGACCACTGTTCAATAATAATAATCCCGCGCGCGCCCAATCATCAACGATCCAGCTGCCGCGAAACTGCTCGATACATTCATCACTTGTCAACATTAAGCAATCCGCCAACAGATGGAGACGCGTTCAGCAAGCAGCTCGGTGTGCAGACCAGAAACAGTTATGCATTGCAAGATTCACACAACCAGCCACACATCCCAACCTGCTCGGCGTACAGGTCATCCCTGTCCCTCATGTGCTGCAGTTTGCCGAGATCCGTTGTCAGCTCGCCGACTTCGGTGTAGAACTGCACGTCGTTCTGTCGCTTCTTGCCGAACATCATCGCGTTCTGCGCCAAACCATTCTCTGCCTCACGATGAGGTCATAAACAAACGCGCGAGCGTCCAGGCCACGTGGCAACGATCAATACTTGCGTACCAATTGCCGGCCGGCTTCAAAGATTTTAATCACAGGCATTAGCCTTTGGAGGAAAGCATGGGCGGGAACGAAGAATGTTAACCGAGAAAACACTACTAACGCCTTGAAGGAGCAAACAACGGCAGAAAAGTCCGTTTTGGTGGAGTTAGANCGAATTTTTCTGATCTACAAAATATAGGAGTTAGTTTCTGCGAAACGTCAGTGAGAAATCTGCATTTTAGAAGGTAAAATGTTTGCTTTGGCAAGTAAGTTATATTCGAATGAGAGCTGATAAGAGTTGAAAGTAGGTTCCATTTGAATAAGAGCTGATGATGCCTACATCGTAGGCGAAATATATACTCTGTAAGATCTTAAAGAGTCTGATTCTTTGCTGAGAAAGGATCTCTTTCCATAGACAGTGCTTTGAAAAGTAATTTTTAAATGACAAACTTGGGAACTTCTGAATAAAAAATGACTTCTCACAACTTTACTAATAAAGCAAACAGCAGTTTTTACCCGAGCTATTTCACGAAGCGACAAGACTGCGTTAATAAGAACGCAATATCGAATTTACCCACGACAGGACATCACCACCCAATGTTAATTCCGCAGAAACGGGCGTCATTTCCGCTTACAATACATACAAAAAACGCCAACTTGGCCAAGCATCACTGAAGAAGGATTACATAGATCAAACAAGCGATACATTTGGTGACACAAAACAACCTAAGTTCTTGAAAATCTATGCCGAGTTTTGTTCCGCAGTTCATAAATCCAACAAAAATAGCACTGCGATGTAGAACTTTCTGTACACCTAGCAGCTACACGCATGTGTTAGGTGAAAGCATTTTCATATCATGTTCATAACCGCATCGAAACCAGGCGGTTACACAGTAATCGAAACGATGAAAACAGAAAATATCACTGCACCGTCAGTACGCGATGACTCCGATCTTTATGCTTCTTCCCGGGGACTGTGGGTTATATTTATTAAAGAATGCACAGCACGACATGGAGCACATCGATCCTCAGGTAAAAACGCATTCCCACCTTGAGGTGCACATGAAGCACAATGATCATTTCGTGATCGCACGGCTGAAAGATGGCGTGTCGAATGTTGTTATAAAGAATGTCGACTTTGTCGCCGCGAACCGATGTGTATCGGAAGCCTGTGTGAATAAGTCGCAGCCAATCAGAGCCTGTGAAGCCTGCATACGTCACGCTCTGAAACAAGGCTCTTCAATTCTATGACAGCATCGAAGAACCACTTTTTTGGTTGAATTCGTATTCAAGCAGAAAAGGACTGGCATGTTTTGAGAATACCTAGCCATGGAATTTACTGAATGAAAGCGTTTTACGGTTAAAAGCATGTCTCGACTTGTGCTTGTTCAGCATAAACATCAAGAACCCAAAGGTACAAACTCTGACGAGTAGGCCAATGACGATTCATAACTGCTAGTCAGCTTTCCAACACAGTAACTGTTCAACAGATACGCCATGCGAAGCATGAGTCTTTACCGTTTGTATGAGCCTCCAAATGTCCCTGCATTCGTTTCTGCGCGATGTTGGGTCGAATGTAGAGGTCCTTCAATTTGGGATTGACTTTGTTTGGGTTGATGACCAGCTTGTCTTGCTTCACTATGCCCTGCAAGCGAAAGATTGGAATTACGCCATTTGATTGGCATTTTCAAGCTGGACCGACATTCACTAAGCAAAACTCTGCCACCATCCAGCACAACTAATGCAGCAGAGAAGCACAAGCTGCAGAACACAATGCACGTTAATGACGCAGAGGTTCAAAACGCCAGAATGGAAAATAAGCAATCAGCCATTTTAGTGGCACGGGACCTGTCCGAAAAGAACACGCAGGTTGAATGCTGGGGGTTGCTCAACTGCTTTCTTGCATTGTTTAGTAAAATTTTGTAAGAAAATCCCATTTCATTCTGATTTAACTGTCCCTGCAGAACGGAGCACCGGTGAATTATGTTCAATATAGTTCGTATGCTCCTTTCAAACATTTCTCGTTCCCTCCTATTCCACCAAAAACTGGAACGGTAAGTAAAGGTTTCACGGCAAAGTATCCTCGAAAGCTTCAACATATGAAGACACGAACTTGACGATAACAAGCCAGTTTGACAGTTCGAAGTTTGTACAACAGAGGAACTCATACAGAGAAGTCGAAAAAGAAAAATGACGTGACGTTTTATTTTTTTTAATACAAATAATGTGATTATTAGTTCGTGCAAGCAAATACTAATGATTTTTTACGCCATAATTTCCGGGATAAAGATATTTTAATTTCCTTGCATTCTATCACTGATACACCACAAGAAAATGAAGTTTGGTAATTATTGAAAGGCGAGCTCTATATTTTAAAAATAAGATCTATGCAAAAATGTTCTTGCTTAATGCTAGTCAGCTGGTCATATCGGAAAAAATTTACCATTCACAAAATTCATAGTTTACACTGTCTCACAAAAACACTGTTGAAAGCACATTTCACAGTATTTTCAGATTTATTTGCAAGTGTATTTCGATACGTTTCACTGACTGACCTCTCTTTCACGCTCTTCGTCTTCCCGGGCCTTGAACTTTTTTTGCAATTCCTTGATGAGCCGAAAACTCAACTGGAGGTTGGCCGCGGGGGGGTCAGAGCGGCCAGGGACCCGGCCAGCAAGTGCCCGATAGGTTCTGATACCAAAAGCACATCAGCCTTATTCACAACAGCCAATCGACAGGTCAATAAAAAAGCGCCTAGCCACGTCATCACGGACCGCCGCACCAGTGCAAGCTTTGGCGCCGACGTGGAGTTACAGACGTGACTTCGAAAAACAGGAACGGCTAGAAGCACTGTTTTTGTTTTTTTAAACAACAAACCATCTCAACGCTTCATTTGAAGTCAAGTGATGCCTCTGAAGCTTGTTTATATGTTCAAACGTTATCGTAAGATTCAAACTACTTCGTGAAACGCAAATTGCAAGTACTTACAATTCTTTAATGAAATTGACATCTTCCGTGGTCGGAAACTTTTGGTTTTCTTTTCCGATCGTGCTGCAAATATCAAAACACGATGTTGCGATGCATGACTGCACATGGTGCAGCAATGAATGACTGCTCAAAACAAAGTGAGCGACTGGCGGTTTGACCAGAGTTGATTTCTCTTGCATTGAGACACTGGCACGCAATATATTTTTTTTATATATAAGACGAAANTGAAAGCCATGCACGAAACAAATCATAGGTTACACGAGTCCCTCAGCTCCTGAAGCTCAATAACAGTGTCTTGCAAGGAGTGTGTAACCCACTCAAACTCATTGAAGCAATTCATAACAGAGAGAAGCATGAAGATTGCGCTACTGTTTTTATTCGCTACTGGTGTACTTCGACCAACAGTGAAGATGGCTTTTGACCTATTTGGCATGTGGTGCAGTAAGATTTTGAAGAAGAAACCAACAACAAGTTTAGTCCGCCATGTCTGCCAACCCCTTCACGTTGCACGAACATACCAACAAAACATTTCATCTTTTACACATAAAATGCAAGTTTTCAAAACATTTTGCCGCTCCTTCGACGCGTAAAAACAAAAAAATCAATTTTAAACTGAGTAAAGTTTGAATTCAGGCAAAAATATGATGAAAAACTGTTGGAACTGAAAGCATATGTCCCGAGGTCACTTAGAGCTTTATTCTATCACGTGATGAACAACGACCAATCACAGTGCACCAGGCAACAACGAGATGCATTCCACGTGCAGATCTCACCTTCCGGGGCAAAAGAAGTTGATTCGGAGGTAACAATAATCGCCTTCCGTACTCATGCTTATGTTCTGCAAAAGTAAAGTAGTGCAAAGCATTGACATAATTTACGATACAGGTTCTGAAAAGGGTTTGTGGTTAATTTCAAAGCCGGCGCTGTCACAATTAAAAATAAACATCAACGGAACTCACGTAGCTCTAAGAACTGTCTACTACAGAATTCGTAGAAGTCTAAGAGGTACAGATACCCAACAACGCTCGAAAATGGAGAATGAAACACGTCTATCAACTTGCAAAATCAAAGTATCTGACATAAATGAAGCTTCAATACTCTTATTTTAGCCAATTACTGAGAACGACTTTATCAAATCTATATGCTTACGGAAATGCGTGGGACAGACTGTAAGCTTAAAAAGCGATTCGATTGATATAAACGTCTGCATAAAACTCCTTGCAGTGAAGACCGAACGAAATGCAAGGAACTAAGGATTCAAAGCCCGACATAGCCCAAGCAAGAGGTCAACGAACCTTGATAGTAGATATATGGAAAGGTGTGGGAATGCCGAAGACTGGAATGACGACGGTCTCGTACTTTTTGTCAATGAAAATCTTTAAATCGTAGATGTCCGGCTCTTTTACGGGAAGGAGGGAGCGCGACTTGTACGAGACGTTGGATTTCTTGACTCTAAACAAGCAGTACGAGATTCTTACACGACCAGCCATCACCCGAGGCGAAAAATTGCCTCCGGGACATGACAACAAACACCGGCAACGCTCGCTTGAGAAAGAGGCAGTAGTGCATGGTTGGAATTACCGTATTGTAAACGAACAACTGCCTTCACGGTCTTTAAAGTCACAGCGCTGCTCATGAAGCCGATAAACCACGATCAAGAGCTTGGCACACGTCGGTAGACGACGTTTTGCGCTGATTTCTACTTGAAACAAGACCGAGGATCTTTTCTCGATCGTTTGAATTGAGAATACAGTTGAACAGATGTCTTTCTTAAGCTGCTTTCGCGTAGCAAACCAAAGGAAGTGCTGTAATGTTAAGTTTCGTCTGAATGAGGAGTTTGGAAATAGCTTTCAAATGGAGCCCTAACGCAGTTCGTAAGATTACTTTTTTTCTGATTTCGCTTCAACTCACGACGGAAAACTGTAGATTTCACAACAGGTTATGCAAATCCAGTGACTTTACCGATACTGGAACAAAAGCGAGGTTTCAGCAATGCAGGGGAAATGAAAATCTAAATCAAACGCTCTAGCAGTCAAAGCGTTACGGGCGGCTCTCTTGGTTTCCAACCTGCACCCTTAGCGCTTTTCAGGAAAGTAGCCAACAAATGTTACGCGTGCTTGATGATGCAACCTTCGTTGTACGCGCCTGAAAAGTTTCTTCGCCTACAGCACAAAGTATTTTAAGATGACAGATCAGCCAAGAATTGCTTGTTACGCAAAATCAAGTTCAAACATCAAAGACACAGACTTTGACGATTCGACAGATGCGCTGTTTTTCATGATTCTTTCTTTGGCAGCTTCGTTGAGCTGATTGCGAAGCTCGCGCTGGTGATTGTGTCGCTTCATCTCAGTGCTGATTTCTTGCTGCGAACACCACAGCGACACCAGTGGAGGCGGGTCAGCGATATAAACCAACACGCGGTGGCACAAGTCACACCACTATTCACGTTAAAAAACAATTGCGTTTGTCAGCAAAGCAAGTGAAAACTGAACTGTGGAAACAAGGGAACAACCGTATCGGACGAGCTACCTTTATTTCCAAATGCAAAAAACACTCACATTTAAACTCAAATTTGATTCCATTGGCACTATTTCATTTTGGGCACTCACTGCAAAGCAGTTTTTTTGAATTTGCAATGAGAAAAGTTCACAAATCAAAATCAACCAACACGCATTAAAACTTATCAAACACACTTACTCGTGTTTTATCTTTAAGCAAAGCTCCTCGCGCTCCCCTTCCAAGGAGCTCATCGGCTGCTTCCTGTTCATCGCTCTCTTCTTCACTCTCATCCTGATTATAACGTAACAAAAGCATTGCTCACTGTGGTTGAACAACCACTCATGCGAAACAATGAAACAATTAAATTACATGGACAGTTGCACCACGACACGGAGAGCAGTTTTACATTGCCAAGTTTTTCGCCGATAACACGCCTGGTTTTAACGCGCTTGCGATCAAAGACCAGATAAAAGTGATCAATTTGCAACAATGAACTACGCAATTACTTTATGGGTTATGTATGACATTTCTTCTAACTCTGTAGCTCGGTCAGCATTGCTGAACAGGCAAAACACTGCAGTACCTTTAGAAAGATCGATATGTTTCGCGCTTTCTTCTTGTCCTTCGTGATCAAAGCAGCTGGTCCCTCACCAACCGCCACCATGTCTCCGACAAAAAGCGCATAGTTCTTGGCAGCATCTTCAGCACCATCCGGGTTGGTCAGATTAGCCAGGCCGATGTTGATGTTGAAAACCATGCCTTGAAAGAAACAATTTTTAAATGGCAGAAGTAGGAAAGAATAACCCGCGTAATAACACACATACGTGGGTAAGCAAAACAGTCCAAACTGTTTCGGGTGTCAGTGAATTAAAGTTTTTGTTCTCAATGGCAATTGTATGAAACCAAAGGAGCGGTATCACGATTTCAACGATGAAGCGAAGGTACTAGAAGCGTGTGCAGCGAATACCACCACATCAAAGAAAAAATATTGGGAAAGATTTTAACACAAGAAGCAAATGTTCGACGCCTTACCTTTTTTGGCAACAGCTTCGTTTTTCCCGTTGATGAGCAGAGAGACTTCGCGGAATTCGATTCCGGAAGCGAAGCCGAAACTCCTGGTCAAGTGATTCAGCAGTTTCGGCTTTTCTTTTTTGACTTTATCCACGACGGCGTTGTAGACATCCGACAGTCTGGCGCCTGAAAGTGAAAAGCACATTCTTTACACGAACCAACACAACGTACATTGGGCGCTTACACAAAATAATGTTGGGCGTAAACGGCATCAGAGTTTCTTCTGGCAGGGCGACGTTTCTCTTGACTTGCTTACGCAAAGCAGATTCGAATCAAAACTGATTATTGAACAAATACAAAACGAAAAACAAGTAGATTGTTCAGGTCCCAACTACTCTAACCCGTCAGGTGATTGGCCGAACCAGCCTGCAGTGACTTTGAAGCCATCAAAAAGTGTGGCAAGTACTTTTTATGAAGAAGTCTGAGCAACTTTGATACTAACGCAAAAAAGTCGCGATGGTTTCAAAAAATTGATTCACTCTGTCTATATCCAAATGAATCTTTTTGTTCCAAACACTTCAGCAAGATACTCGCATCCTTTTTCAAGCTTCAAAAATAAGACGCAGCAAAATTAATGCGAAACCACACAGAAACCTCACCAGGAATGAGCTTTTGAAAAATGAGCTCCTCCAGATCAAGCAAGTAGGCATATGTCTCTTGCATCTCGTTCGTCGGATTGACCATAAGAGTGCGAACGATATTCGAACAGTAGGATCGGTACCTGACGCCGAACATGCAGATGATGCAGCCGAAGTGGAGAGGATTCTTGTCGCTGTTGGAACAAGGAGGGAACTTGTGCTTTTGTCATCGTTCTTGCGCAGCACGAAGCTGAATTTCCACACAAAAACTTACCATGCGACACACAGCAGCCCGCCACTCTGCCACGTCAAGCTTCTGACATGGTAGCCTACTTTGCAAGCAATAAACACTACTTTTTACCAGGCAGTTAAGTTTGATAGCACGTTGACGCTAGCTAAAATTTCTCATTGGGTTTGCTGCCTAAGGCCGTTTACTTGCTTTGCAAGTGACTGAATTTAGATGCAGTCGATGCGCAACTTGGAAAACGAATGACTTCTCTTTATCAGATGAAAAAAATTCACAATTTTATCTTAGACGACTTCGCCGATTCTCTTCCCACCATACAACCAGGCTTGGTCGCCTAGCCCTATACAATCAAACACAATCGACACCGACGACAAAAATAGCGCATCAATGTTCTGATTTTATCCACAACGTTTTCTGAAGAGCTTTCCCTCAACAGCAATACAACTTTTGGCAGGTGTGAGTTTCATAAACGATGACACATTTTTGCGCTTTCCACGATAGCGGCGCTGCATTGTTAGTGCACACATCATGTTTAGTAACTGACATTTACTTCATGGTCCCTTTGCACAGCTTCTCAGCAAATGCCGAACTGCTACCAACACGTTGCATCCGCTAACACGGCGGTTAGAAGGAAACTTTAATTGTACTCGTTTTCTACCGGTCGGGCGTCTCGAAGCGCCACCGCTACCAACTGGAACTAACGTCATTGCTAAAGCCGCGCCATGAAACGCGCGACCTTTCTTGCAGCGGTTCGATGGTGCTAGCAACACCCGAGCGTGAATTTGCCTTCTGTACCAATCTATCGATACGAACCGGAAAGGCCGCAAGTTTCGTAGTTTTCAGTGCAACCTGCTGGCCCCGAATCGAGCTCTGTCTATTAACGTGAGAGGAGGGGTGGCGGAACCGGGGGGGTCGCATCGGCCTAGGCCTTGCCCCCACTTTCAAATTTCGAATTTTACTTTTAATAGGTTCAAACAACACAATTAGTATTCGGTCCATTGTTACAGTAAATCGCTTCATGAAAAAAACTTTTCCATAGTTTTTTGACGTGCACTTGTGCCCCGTACTTTGAAAAAGGTTCCTCCACCACTGCTTGAGAAGCGTGTGCTTGCGTTGCTTGGTCAGCCACGGTGGTCGTTCAAGTCATAAAGAAATTATAAAAAAGCTGCTCTGATGTGTTCAGGGACGAAAACTGCAATTAATTAGCAAAAAATCAACGACAACTTTTCGCAGCAATAAAGTTCTCACAGAGTGAGAAAGGTCTGACATTTTGCTGCAAAAGAAAAAGAATTGCTCCACCACTTTGGACGTAATCGCTTGGGTCAAGTTCTTTATTTCGATACATTCTTTGACAATTTAGGTAATCAAAAACGACAAGACTATATACACAGGGGCGTAACGAGGGGGGAAGGGGGCACAATTCCCCGGGCGCCGAATCACCAATCGCTGCAGGAGGCGCCGAAAAGTCCCAACAATGCCACACGTACATTTGCTTCCGAAAAACTCTGGTTCGAACATGGGGGCGCCAAACTTGCTTCTTGCCCCGGGCGCCATCTAACCTCGTTGCGCCCATGTATACACATAGTTTAGGAACTTTAGGCAATGTCGATAAGTCAACCCCTAAATAAATTCATAATCACACCCAATGATATATATATCGACATACCTGACCACACTGAACTTCAAACTGTAGCTGCCCCCGCTTTGAATAATGGGAGGATAACAAGTCTCCACTAAAGTTGGGTCAGNGCCTTTCAAGTGAGTTTTGTCTTCAAGCGATTTTTCAATCATCTCTGCAAGTTTGACGTGTTTCACTTTCTGAAAAAATGTTCTNTTTGATTAATTTCAATTATTTCTATTTTTTAAAACTTCACATCGTTTGACATCACTAGTTGCGAACACGTTTGGCATTTTAATCTTGCTTGTCATAATTAAATCGATAATAGTTAAATCAAAGGAATGCACGAATTTAGAGAACGAACCGTTCGAGCAAGGTGATCGAATCGAAAAACTAAGACACTACACTACAACCACACTAACAGCCAGTCAGGAAAAAAGGTGGCTGATTAGTATTATAGCCGGTTATTCGGTGCATCCATTGACAGGAAGACGCTACGGCAGAAGAAGCAGTGGCGACCGCCAGCGCCACCCACCGGTTACTTTAAAGCCCCTGTCTTTATCGATGAACAGAAACTTTTGGAGCGGTGAAGCAAACGTGCCTTGCCATGACCGTAGCAAAACTGAGAGGGAAATTTTAGAAAAATTTCCAAAGCTAGAACGGCCTATCTGAGATGCTCTTCGTCCCTACCAGCAACTTTTGTAGAGCAAAAACAGGCCTGCACGAGTTGGCTTACCCTGTCTGCATCGATAATGTCTTTAATATTTTCTTTAAAGACTTTGCTGTAGATCTCAAGCGTCACGCCGGCTGCTCGCTTCATCAGCCCGAGCTCGTTGTCATCTTTCTGAGCCATGACGGCCGCGAACGATGGACTGACGTCGACCTAAGCGACAAGTAACAACTTTCATGTTTCAAAGACCGGTAATTTACGTCATGCACCAGCAGAAATGTGTCGTTGCAGACTCGGGACGTTTCTTACGGGGGCACGCTTTCGAAGAGGAGCCCCTTTATTGCCCACAAGCTACTTCAGCCGGCAGTCGCGACGCATCAGCTGGCCAACACCGGTGTGAGTTTCTTTTAAGCGGGAGCAAGCAAACTCTTTAAGTCCCGCGCGCGCAAGTTTGCAACGCTGTAACTCGCCACCCGATTGAGCTAGAGAGCTATCCAAACCATCCTCGGATTCAGCAAGTCTTCTGCTTGAAATCGAAAAAACGATTTTCGTTTTCGATTTGGGGTTCGCTCGGGGGACCGCTGCAAGTGGGGGTGTTTTTGCTTTTTTTTGGCCACCTTTACCTGGCCCTGGACCACAACCGATTGGGCCATTATTTTGGCTCAAGATTTTCTGGAAACTAGGCCAAAATCCGCGTGTTTAGAGCCCTTGACTGACTTTCTAGCACATCGGGAGCGAAAATGATGGCTCATAAACCAAAAATTGACCAAAATTTTGCTCCCTCAAAAACCACTCTGGGGGGCATTTCGCCCCCAGGCAATAACTCGCCGTCAGATTGAGCTAGAGAGCTGTTCAAACCCTCTAAAGACTCGTGAAGGTATGTAGTTTGCAATAAAAACACGTTTCAGTTTAGGATGTCAGGTTTTTTTAATGCTTATATAATAATAGGATGTTCATGTTATTTTTTGCTGATGTCAGCATTTTTGCCTGACCTCCCTTCAAGACCCGCAGGAGCCATTTAAATGACAAAAATTTTTTTTAGTTTAGCTGTTTTTTGGCTACATTTCAGGACTTTAAAGGGTCTGAATGGGTTTTTAGCGTTCCTGGTTCCAAGATTAAGGCCAAAAAAACTTAAAATTAATTTGGGAAATCCCCAAAAGTATTGAGAAAAGCCCCTTACCAATTAGCTGTTTTTTGGCATAACTTTTGAACCAGAAACGCTAGAAACTCAATCAAGGGCTCTAAAAATGCGTATTCTGCCCTAGAATCCAAAAATACAGCAAGCCAAAATATTGGCGCGTGGGATCGGATGATGACGTCATATAACTAACCAAAAAACATGCCCCTGTCATGATCCCATTGGCCCAAAACCCCCCAACCAAATT
>JGI24158J21664_10009695_pt1 | contig 12863 bp, 7 predicted proteins | sample Ectturendosymbi3_FD_21664 | JGI IMG/M metagenome (IMG submission 21664) | reverse complement strand
GCATCGTCCACATGTGTCGTGCGCATCGTCCACATGTGTCGTGCGCATCGTCCACATGTGTCGTGCGCATCGTCCACATGTGTCGTGCGCATCGTCCACATATGGATAGTTTTACACGTAGTATCGTTTTAAAGTTTGTCGTAAAAGGTTTGACTGTACGTCACGAAACACGTCGTACTTCCTCTGGAAAAGCAATGAAAAGTTTAAAAAGCTCTGCTATGTGTATCTGTAGGTATCAATGACATGGTGAGGAAGGTGAGGTCCCCCCCTGGCCCGATCCGCGCCCACCAGCAGGCGAGGCGGCACAACGCCTTGATCCGCACACATTCCGCTCCGTCCTCTGCTACGTCACAGCTGCAGCAACATCTTCTGCAGGTACATACTTCATTTATTAATGGCTGTTTCTTGTTGTTGCTACACGCTTTCGCGGCTTTTCTTATTTGCATATAAGTTCTACACAAGTTCAAATCATCTCCGCTTGCTTGAGTTTCAAATTGTACCTCACCAACAACGCTTGAACAATCTGCCGTATGATGGGTTTTTCGCAGCGCTGGCTTCCTGATCTAAAGCGCAGCTGGTAATGGAGATTTTAGCAAACAGTTCAATGATTACGCGCGATATTGCGATGGGATTGTACTTGGCCGAAACGGTGTATGTGTCGTAACCATTGTCTGTCCTTGACATCTGTCCAATGTATTCCACAATGCACGTGGCCTGCCCGTGCCACTGTCGCATGCACTCCCGGTGAGTCCCGTGCCATTTCAATGCAGCCGTCCCACCGCGCTGCTTTGGACAGAATCTCATTAAATTTTCGCTGCATGTACATGTGCAGCAGTCATTGTAATCAAAGCAATAAACTTCTCAAGTTAGTCTGCAGTACAAGCCATACCTGCAGAGTAATATGTTTCTAGAAAAGTTCTCGTAAACAGTTTCGAAAGTTGCAGCAAAAACGAAAAGCTACTGATTTCAACGGCGTTGCATATTATTTGCCAGCAACCAGGTTGGGTGGGGTTCAATTCCATAATCCTTCCCGGAGCACTTGGGTTACTTGTGCACATTGTGTTATTCTTTCGTTAGAAAAAGCACCAGAGGATGTTGGAACAGATGAGGAAAAATGCGCCGAAGCATTCCTTGCCACCAGAAGCGACTGGCCTGGAGCGCTTGGCCAGTCGTGATGATCATTTCTTCTTTGCTGGCCACCACCTGCTTGATACGATCGAACAGTGCGTTTCTGCGTTTCTTGGCATTTCATGACTTTTAACATTTAAGGGACAGTTTTCTTGTGACCTTGTGACAAAATTAAGATGTGTATCAATTCATCGAGGAAGATAACATGATTGACTCCTAGTGAACCTGTATCTGAAATATGTCACATGTATGCAAACATTTTAAGGAAGCAGAATTTCAAATTTTTTGGGAGAATTATTAAACTGTGAGACGTTCATTTCCGTTTCTTTTAACCTTCACATCTAAACTTCTTTGACGCAAAGCTCCGGTTCAATTAAAACGAACCGGTTCAATTATCATGCTCGGGTTCAATTATCATGCTCTTAACGGTGGTTGTTTAAGCCAACGCCTTCCCTTAAGCTGAAGAAGAATGCCTGGCCCGCTTGTATGTCAGTAAAATAGGATATTGACCGCGAGAACGAAAGAGTTACATTCTATTCATCACTGAAGATGGCAGCCCGCCTATCATCATGGTTTACCGACGATTGGTCCTCAGCAAATGCATTTATCTTTAAAATTCCTGTCAGCCCCACGGTTCCAAGCTTGGTATAAGAACCTGAACTTGTAGCTCCAGGATTTGATAGAAAAACGTAAGTATTTCTTGGGATGGGTTTTCAACCACTGGAGCAATGATCATTTGGATGGCTTGCAAAATTGTGATGAGTTAGCTCAGGAAAAACTAATGGAAAAATCGTGTGTAAAGTTTCTGTTTATGTTGACCCCTTGAAACGCCTGTAACTGCTTTCCTGATTGCTCTGCCCTTCCCTTGAGGTTAAGCATTCACGGATAACACCACTTGTTAGTGCAGTGTTTCTAACTTACGTTGTACCCTCAGGAGACTAAAACTACAGTTGGAGTCGAATGGAATGGACTGTAACATTTTTTCGCAGATATTAAGGGATTCCTGAAATTAACTTTTAAATAGTGACATAATTGTTTTTAAAATGCTTCAAACTTTGATCCAGACACTGGTATTTGGGGCTTTATCCGTTTCCTTGATAGTTACCAACCAATAGTCTTGGCCTACGCAAGCCAATGTCGAATCCGCTCCGACAGCAGTGTTTCCACGGACGATTAGAGCGACTCCCGCGCTTTGTCGCTGTGTGAAAGTCGAGCGATGTTCTTGTCTGATTTTTGCCACACCCCCAACCAACGCTGTGTCTTATCTCAGTGTTCGGCCTCCGCAGGGAACCGTACGACTCAAGCGTGAAGCAACAACTCCTGCTGAAGAGCCCGGTTTCTTCGAGGATCGTCCCTGCCGTGCTCCGCAGCCAGGATGGATACAACCCAGGTCTCCAGCGCGACGTGGAAACGACGTACACGCGCATCCCGTACTACCGCGGTCAACTGTATCCGGTAAGTGTTTCAGTGTGCTCGCCGTCCGTCTCAACAACAATGTTGCTCGATAACTTTTCGCTGAGGTTCGAAATCTGTCTCGGCTTAAGTTGAACGCGCTTCGTTCGCGTCAGTGTTGTGTTCTATGCAGGAAACATCCAACGTTCCCAGCCATCTTCTTGCTGCCAATCAGCTGCCGGCGCATAAACCACTGAGCCGGGCCAAAAGCTCCCCTGCCGCTCCGTTCCTGAAAAAGCCCCACGTCCAAAGAGTAAGTGCTCGGGCCGCTTTGCCTCGTGTTCTTCCGCTGAGATTTAACGTGAGAAAGAAGTGCAGGCTTGGCACTTCATTCCAGGCTTGTCCGAGTGGATAGCATCCACATGAGATTTGTCCTATCGTTAGTTATTTGCCGCCACAAGACAAGAAAGAGGCTCAGTGCCATGACGTAGTGATGTGTGTCATGACGGAGTGATGCAAGGTCCTCGAAAATAAGATTGTTGGGCCCTTTTTTCAGGTGTCAGCTAAAACACGGTCACCCAAATTTTTATTCGCCCTCCTAATTGGGGTTTGGGAAACTCCAGCCACGGCCCTGTACAAGCAAGACATTAAACGTGAACGTGATATGCTTCTTATTAATAGTTCCTTGGGAATTTCATGGGCTGAGACAGGAAGAAGTGTCCCAGGGACAAACCTGCCATCGTCATACCATACCAGAATGAGCAATGTTTGAATAGAAGTGAGTGGAGTGGTGACCTGTTCATCACAAACCAAACAACCGGACATTAGAACTGAGTCCCACGCAAGTTGTCCGTGTGCGATCTCAACCCCTGATGTTGTTGACAGGCGATGCCCCTCGCCTGGGCGCCGTGGTACTTAATTAGGACTGCATTGTGGGAAACGGTTTAGCGTCTGTTCCCTTACGCCTTAGGCCCTGTAAACACTCCGGGCCAGTTCTTGGGCCCGCGTCTGTAAAATCCCGGTTCCGGGGGGCAGTGTTACTCCTTGTCGTCGTAGCAACGTGGCTCAAATATACTTTCTGCAATTTCAGTTGCAAAGGGCCGTCCTCATTCGTTGTTTCACAACGATTCCTTCACTTGGCTTCGTCTTCTGCTCACCACTCCCTAGTTTGTTATTGTGTTGTGTGTTTGCTTTCAGAGTTACCGCTTCACGACCGGCATAGCGTACAGTCCGATCATGCTGAAACATGGCTGCGCCTGTGGAGACGAGCATATTGAGCACGCTGGCCGACTCAGGGCAATATGGTCGAGATTGGTCAAATGTGGTCTGGTGAACGAAAGCGAACCGGCAAGGAATGTGTGCGAAATGACCCAACCTCGCAAGGCGACCACTGATGAGCTACAACTAGTGCACACACAGGAGCATACACTGAGATACGGAACTACTTCACTTGCCAGGAAGGAATTGGGTAGGAGAGATGTTTAACACGCTCTGCACGTTTCAAATAATTGTTTTAGGCAGTTGTGTGCGCCTGAGGCACACCCACAATTCTTTTATTTATACATTGTGCCGACAAATAGAGTTTTCTAAATCATTCTGTCCAGAATGTGTGCCTTGTGAAGCAACATGTTGTGATGACAGCCGTTTACAGAAGGTCAGGCAACGAACATCGTGCCAGAGACATATGTGTTGTAGCACAGGGGTTCCCGGCATTTCCCGGCCACGTACCCCTTCAGCATTTCGACAGATGACCATGTACCCCTAAAATTTCTTATGGCAAAATATTTTATCATGATTAATCATAGATATATTTAACAACAGGCATATAACGGTTTTTGAGAATAATCCTCGCTGATATATGTATAAATATTTGGAAATAAAAGATATATAAATATGTATTTCACTTCTATTGCTAACCTCAAATGTACGCCAGGCTGGGAAACTCTGTTGTAGCACATTTTGAAGCTAACACTTTCGGCGAAGAAAGAAAGTCCGACACATCTGTGAGGGGTTTTGTCGTGTTGTTGTTCCCGTCGAACTGAAACTGGCGAACTGTGCGTAGAATGTCGATGTAGGGGGGGACCGCCAGGTCTACTCTCCTGGAATGGAGATAATGGTCTATGGTGGAGCCTAAGATGACACAGCGAGAAAAAAGCGGGAGATTGAAAAATGTTTCTTTAAACTGTTCGGTATGGAGTAGTAAGGACCACAGAGACTGGGTTTGGGTGAAATTATTGGTAACATGGTACCTCAACGAAGAAACCAAATCACCGAGTTGTCGGTGGGGTGACGTCATGAAAGTGCGACGCGATCTCGAGGCGACAACTTCTTGCTTTATTCGAAAATAAACACCAAGGCGAGCCATTGTTGGGGTGGATTGTTGGTAGGGAGTGTTAATATCCTGCCAGAATTTCACAAAACGAAATAAGGGCAACATTTGAGGACAACAATTTACCGCAATCCAGGTGAGACAGGCTCCACGACAGGGATTTGTTGACATCCGTCACAGAGTGCCTGAGTGTTGGCGAACAGCGCTGGCCCTGCATGGAAGTTGCACGACCGCGGGATTTTCACCACCCTGCCGGCAGTTGTTACGTAACCAACGTCATAGCAGAATGACGTCAGTGATGCGTGGGCGCACTGTTCACATGGAGGCTACGGGCGTCTTCGCAAAATGTGGCAGTTTAGCGGTTGGAAAGCAAAACATAAGGATACCCACAGCCGATAGTGATATACTAATAAATGACCACCACTCAGCTATGCTGCTGTATTTGGTTTCTCGAGCAGAACTTCGGAAGAGCATTTGTTAGTAGCGAGTAAAACCTTGTATTACTTCAATGCTATGCACACACTACATGAACAAAGGTTTCACTTGATCTTTGACAGTAAATTACGGTGAAGTGCTGGGATTGGAGATAAGTGTTAACAACGTATTTAATTTTTTTACAGTATTTTACGTATTTTATGTGTATCCATCACATTGAGCAAGTTAGTCGAAATTAGCAGAAATCCGTAAATGCAGCCGACTCCCTGTTGGAAAGGATCTTCTTGCTCTGTTTCTGTTTGACTCCCCACGAAACTCAAAAAAATTTATGACGAAGGAACCCTCTTTCACTTTTAATAAATGTGAAGTGTGTTCACATACGTGTGTGGGTGTAAAATTGGCGGGTTGTGTACGAAAACCTTGCTGGTAATTAAAAATAATAAAAACTTTTTATCGTTACCCACCGATTTCGCATGTGAGCTAATGAGCCAACGAATCGTTCAAACAAAAGTTTCATATTCTGTTGTCTTTGAAAGCATTGAAATGCTGAAAAACATTGCTTTACCATACTGCAAATGATGAATTTTTCTTTAATGTGTGTAGTAGCCCACATGCCACGCAAGTTAACAGGTTTATAGTAGATGGGGTGAGGCCTGACTTCCTCAGCCCCTGCTGCAGCGGGTAAGGCAATAGTTCATCTGCGTTAAAACGTCTATGAAGCAATGCATTCGGTTGACTTTCTTGTGAACAAAATTTGGGCGGTAACAATGATTGCAGTATCTGGTCAAGTCAAAAATCAACTCAAATTTATAGTGTTTGCCCATAATCAGTGTCATTAACCAGCTATTAGACTTGCTGATTTCCACGAGAGTAATTTTTCTACCTTTCGACACTGAATGGCTTATAAGAATTAAGTTCATCATCAATAGAACACGCGTGTTGCTAACTTAACTTTCTAATTCTCGAAACAAGAAGTTCAACTCTGAGGAATAAAAATCTTGTCATTGCTTTACCCTTCATGAGTGGTTTGTACAAATTCATTTGCATTTTACAACGAATAGCTGTCTTTAAGTAAAAGAAGTATGATATTCTTTGTTTGGTGCTGTGCCGAGAGCAATTCGGTATAGTGCGACCAACACTGCCTTACTGTGACGAACAAAGTTTTCAACGTCATAAATACGACCATTTCAAAAGCATTAAGCCACTAACGACGTCAGACTTCGCATCCACCTCCACGACCGTCAGATATTCATCGGGGGGCAACGAACTGAAGTTGAGAACCACTGCTCTGAAGCAATTAAACGACTTAAGGCAGTGGTTCTCAACTACTGTTCTGAGAGTTGAATGCGGTCCCCAAGCAACTTTTGTGCGGCTCTCAGCAGTCTTTCAACAACTCCACTAATAGTTTGTGTAAGACTTCGCTTTTGCAATAAAACAAAACGTTTGAATTATTTGCGTTAAACATTTTTCAGTGCGGCTCTCTAACAAAGATGTAAGTCTGGAGTTGGCTCCCTTGGGCGAAAAGGTTGAGAATCACTGGCTTATAAAGCTTCAGAGTTACATCTGGTTTGCATTTTGTGTTGTGCTGTCGCGGCTGTCATTGGGTGTGGCGGGGGCCCGGGCTGACGTAGACTGACCTCTAGCGGGATGATGTAGGTGTGGACACAGGCCATGCCGGAAGTTTACAAGTGTCAAGGGAAAATTCTATTTTTTCACCCGAATTAAGTAACAATTCAAATCTATCCGTAATTTTGCAATCAGTATTACAGTGCGATTATTTGCCTTGTCAACACCGTGTGCCGCATGTCGGTGACAATTAGAACATGTTGCCGAACACACTCTATTGATGTGCTGCTTTAATGAAGACTTTGGTCACTGTGTTGTCGTTAACTTAGTGTGTTGTTCCAACACGAACTGTCGTGTTGATCCGATATCCTCTTGTTCAGACCTCGAGAGCAAGTTCATAGTACTACCGTGCGGTGGCGTGGGTGTGGACAACGGCATAGATGTGGACACTGTCTGGAACGAGCTTGATACAATCAATGCCGGTATGTTTGGCTGTGCTGTGGGAATGAACAAAGCCACCTTTGTTAAGAGTTTAATGTCAAGCGTTATTTTTATCAATGCTTTCCTGTGTTTACAGACACAGACTAGTAAATAGACCTTCGCTTTTTTCCTGACCAGTAACTCGATTAACCTCAAGTGTACTTGCAATGAGAATTAGTTCTTCAGCGCGAGTAACTACGCTGCTAACCGAAAATCGCCGAAGCTAACCGAAAGTCTCCGAAGTGGTGAAGCCTCCCAAAGTTTACAAAAGAAATGCCAAAATTAACTGTATTGCCCTGAATATTTGGTCGATGCAGCTTTGAGAGAAATAATAAGTAATGGCCTTGAAGTGGGGGTGTGGACCATGTCTTGGCCAATATCTGTTGCTGCACAACGCTTAGTTCGTGATGGCTGCATAGTTTGGTATACGATTTCTGGCGAAGCTAATAATGTGACGTTTACTGCCGCAGCTCGGATGGCGGTTGGATGCACGGTGGATCTAGCGATGCTGGTCGCTGAGGGCCGCCTCAAAAACGGCTTCGCCCTCGTCCGCCCCCCTGGCCACCATGCCCAAAAGAACTTGGCCATGTGAGTGATCTGAACTTTTCTCTGATCGTTTATCTTTAAAGGAAGCAGCAGATTTGTGCATGGCCGACGTGCAAACAATTGAAAGCGATTTCCAGTTTTCCACATTTCGATGCATTTGATGTAACTGGTAGTGACGTATACAACTTCTAGTAGATTTTGGTTAAAAGCATGGAAAGGATGACGTAACTGTGTGTTTGTAACAACAAACCACACTGCCATGGGAACGATCGACCATAATATATGAGATGGACTTCCTGATGCATCCTCTACGTTGTATCGTGCGGCACAAGCCTTTTATTGCTTATCATGTCACTTCAAGTCGATGATATCATTCGATGTATCCAATGAGGATGGTGCAGAAATCCGAGGCGTGTGGAGCTAATCAAGAATGCTGATGTCCTTCCCTGCTTGAACTCCATCACAAACAGCGCAAAATGCAGTGACGTTAACGATGTACCGCAAGAACAATTCTTGTGGTGACAAATCTGGCGCAGTGCAATAAGCAGCAAGTGCTTGTGGTTGAAATAAACTTTTGTAGCGATTGTCGTCACTCACACTTACCCATATTCCCAAGAAGTCACGAAAATGAGTGCATACTCGTACCCAATGTTTCCTGTCTTTTTAACCTTATCGTCCTTTTATTGGCTGGTACTTTCCATACCTGACAAACCTGAAGGTACAACTGCATTTGTATGCGTGAGTATTCCACGCAGACCCTTTGCTAATGTCTTGACATAGGTTGATTTAGGGATTTGATGATGACCCTGACCAGTTGTGTGCAGAGATAACCTCCTGGTGATGTCTAACCTCAGCTTCAGGCCAAGCATCATTCAAATGCGCGGTCGGGTCAAACGCTAATTTACATCATCTGACGTCTGCCATGGAATCTGAACTAAAAGCTATGTTCTGGTTCTTACTCATCACGGCAGGCCGTTGCTACGTAACAAACATGACTCAGCACAAATGATTGTGGGACAAATGATCGAAATGTGTCAGCGATAAAAGACACGCTGTGAATGAACTGAAAGTAGAAACAAGTACTAATGAACGATGTGCCTTGAGAATGGGTCTACCACATCAGGTGTTAGGTGCGAACTAATTCTTGCCAGATTTTATTGTTGTAACACTGCCTCCGCATCTTCAATTTTAAACCTCTTACATTGTAATAGTGCTCAACCAAAGAGTTTCAGGTAATTTCAAAAATTGATATTAGAAGATTTTTCTGTGGTTTTAGCCACTAGCCAGCGCATATATAAGTTCGCAGAACAGAGCACTAGTTCCAAACCAAAAAACATTCAGGAGTCCGCGGTAGACAAGTTTAAGAATCCCTGAGTTAAGGCAAAAAATGTCACAGAAGGATTTCAGTTCCTTTATTCCGAATCTAAAATAAAAAGTGATCCATTTATGGGGTTTAGGGGTCCGGGCTGTGGGGCGTGCTTGCCGCCTCTACGCTTTGCACTTGAAACACTATGACTTTGACAACACGAAAATTCTAGATTGTATGTTTCTCTAAATTGTTAGAAAGTGTCGCGTATATCAAATTCGAAGATGGGACTGTAACCTTTATCTGCCTTGCCCTGCTAACGACCTTGCTATGGATATGCTCGAGTGCGCTCAAACTCTGCTGTCCTTATTTAATTTCCTTAGAATTGGGGGGGGGGCTGTGAGGGGCGTGGAATGGGTGGCGTTGTGGAGAAGTCTACAAAGTTAACTGGAAAACGCCTTTGTTCTTCATCTCTGAAAAAGCAACTGTCACTATAAAATTCAGTTCCTCTTCAAGTGTTACTCGTTGCTTGAAACCTTAGTTCTCTAATGATATTCGGCTGAGCTTGGTGTGGCATCGGCTTTGTATTCGCCAGTGTTCAAGTTCGATTTTCTGTGACGTTTATCTTCTGAAATGTGTGAAGTGTGGCATCAGGGTGATGACGTATATGATCAGCTTCGCATGTTGTATCCTTGTTACGTATCATTATGCGCTATGACGTGGGGACCTTGATGTGTAAGTGACATCATACCTGTGTTTTATCGCACATAAACCCATACCGCTGCGTGCCCCCCCCAAACAGAGACAGATTTGATCCGAAAATTCCCGATCCTCGTCGCCCCACCGTTGTTTAACGTAGCAATGAAATCCGGAACAGTGCGAAGCCTCAGCCATCAACGTGCAGTGAAACTGTGTGGAAGGCAACGTAGCGATCTTATGTTTGAATGTAATGTAACATTTCCGCTATCAGACATCCAGTTTCGCCCATCTCATCGCCCTTACTCTGTCCTGGTAATTGTAGCACAGATTAAGCCTCAGCAGGAACTCTGGTGGTCATGGGAAACAGTAGAAAAAATTTTAGTGTCGGAAGAATGAGACAGAAAAGACCTGGGCGCTGCCTTCAATTAACTTTTCAACTTCCACCAAGCAAGGCCCCTTCAGTCGGCCCTGGAAATGTTTGTTATAACCTTTGACCCTCACCCTGTTTGAAAAAGGTCCGCCTTCGTAACTTTCTCCGGGCGAAGCATGCATCACTTCACATTTCTCCTGCGTGTTTTTCCAGCCACGTGGTGACTTTTCATTGGTCGTTTTCTCCGTAAATGCAACTTCGTATGTTTTGTATGTTTTTCCATTGCTTTTCAACTTCTTCATCGTTTTAAGAACCCAGGCAAGTGTGCGATTATTTAAAAACCTCTTTGTTTTGCCGCTTGGTCCAACCGGAGCACTGCTTTGTCATTATTGTTCGAGCATCTTGCTGGTTTCCAGATGGTTTTAATTTACTCCTTAACCTTGCCATGACTTTCACAACTGTATTGTTTCAGGGCGTTCTGTTATTTCAACTCGGTCGCAGTTGCCGCACGGAAGTTGCAGGTGGAGAAACTTGCCAAGAAAGTTCTCATATTGGATTGGGACGTCCATCATTGCAATGGAACACAAAATATCTTCTACGACGATCCATCAGTGCTGGTCATATCCATTCATCGTTATGACAACGGCTCGTTTTTTCCTGGAACTGGAGCCCCCAACGAGGTTTGCTGTTCAGCACTGTTTATCACATGGTGATGTCCGTTGCAGAAAGCATGTCTTGTTGCTATGGTTACAACCACGAGTTGTCCCAAAAGTTCGCGAATATAATTTTGTTCCAGGTGACCGGTTTTTGTAGAGCTCCCACACCAAAGTTGCCACTGTGTCTTGTTGATTTGCCACTGTGACTTGTTGATTGCCACTGTGACTTGTCACATCTGCAATGCAGTCTGCCGTGTGATGATGTTGCGTGACAGAAACCTGTGTCTCTTTTAAACGAAAATGTGATTGCAGTAAATAAGCATTGCGATCCGGACACACATCAATCAACCCATAACTCCTCCCTCCCACCGCATCCACGCAATACGCCTGCTTGTGTCTAATTCGGTGTGTACTTCAAATGACCAAGCTGAGTGAACGCAGTGACAGCCACCAATGGTGGAGTCAATTGTAATAAAACGTAATCACTCTTGGGAAAAGCAAATGATAGAAAATGTATATTGCTGTGCAACTGAACTTGAGGTAATCGAAACGTAGAATAGGTCATTCGCAGCAGGCTGCATGCGACACGGCCCACCTGCAGCAAGAACTTATACTGTAAGTAAATATATTACTAATAAAAGATGTTCTTATTGTACATTCGCCAGTAATGGCGAATCGTTACAAATATGTGGCCGCGAATGCGTCCACGTCATGCGTTCTTTCACAAAATAAAAGTTTTTACTCGATTCGGCGATTACTTCATCGCAAGACACGTCGCTGACATGTAGTGTTTTCGGGAATGTGTCTATAAAATCTTTCTGCTCCTGGTAGTTATGGATGGTTAAGTGCGCGAAACTCCATCAACCTGATTTAAAACTAATTGTGACGAAAGGTCAGATGCAGTGCGACTGCGATTTGAAAATATTGGTATGCGTCATCACGTCACCGGGGTCCGTCAGCTGCAACGTCACTTTCAAACTGTGTTAATCTCTTCCGACCTGAACAGAATCCTCCCTTTTCACGCGCGCTTCTCCAGGAGGCGTACTACTCGCTTAAAGCATGCGAAGCTAGCGCCAAATCACCAGGATTTGTGGCTTTGTAGACAACCTCAATGTGTTTTAGCGCTAATTTTATCGATATCAATAGTTGAGCATGTTTACAGTATGGAGGCGAATTGCTCCGAGTGAGTAGTGGGTTAAACACGGCCCGGTGGGATGTATTTCTGTTGTGTCCGTGGCAGACGCTGTGGTGCGTTCGGTCATGTTAGTTGTAACAGCTCTTCACTCAACATATTTACTTAGAATTGTGCGTTGGTTGGCTGTTCCTTGCTGGGGAGTGCACCTAGTTTTTTCGAACTTCTTGACGTCATTTCCTGTTCCTTGTCGACACAGGCCGGCACAGACCTCGGCCGTGGGTTCAACATCAACATCGGATTCTCGGACAGCTTATCTCCCCCCATCAACGACTCCGACTACCTCGCTGTCCTGCGTTGCGTGGTGATGCCCGTTGCCAAGCAGTTCCAACCGGATTTCGTTCTGGTTTCAGCCGGTTTCTCGCCAGCTGCCGGGCACTCGTCAGGACTGGGGGGTTACAACGTCTCCCCGGAATGTGAGTGTTCAGCGTGTACGTCATCCGTCGACAGTTTACAGTTTTATTGATTTCAGCCGCAAGTCCCACAAGACATGGCAAGCTCACATATAAGACAAAGTAAGACACTTGCGTAACTTCAACGCACTACAGGCAATTATGCACGCCCCAACACACACGAGACGAAGCTATCGGCGACGTGGATAGAAACGCATTTTAACAATCTAGAGTCGTACTTCTTAAAGAAAACAAGTGAAACCTTGCAGCCGGGGCACCGAAAAACCTTGCGGTTATCGAGTCGAAGTGCCCCAGCACAGCGAAGCATCTCAGCGATTGCCAAAAGTATAAACGAAGACAATTGCGTAAAAC
>JGI24158J21664_10009690_pt1 | contig 12867 bp, 14 predicted proteins | sample Ectturendosymbi3_FD_21664 | JGI IMG/M metagenome (IMG submission 21664) | reverse complement strand
GGCCGCGGCACACCTACTTTATAAAAACCTACTCTTCACAAACTTTGTAACGGAAATGATGTAACATACAGAAGGTTTTGTCAAAACATAAAACATTCACGTCACACTTCAGCCTCATCAGCGGCACACCAGTGTGCTGCGACACACAGTTTGGGAAACACTGAGCTAGGCCGAGCGATGGCCACAACAATGTCGCGCTTCTCGATTTGCACTAAAATCTTTCTGTTTCATGGCCATTGCAAGTACGAAAGTCTGCTGTTTCTTAACCGCAGATTGGTGACAGCGCCGGTCAGACAACCGCAAAGAAAAGCGTGGAAGAGATCGTGAGCTCGATGCAGGGGAGCGCTTCGAGCTCAGCCGTCGCTCAAAATCGCGTGCGACGTCTCAGCATGGAAAAGATGGAGCTCCTGCGCTTGACGCCCGAGCAAGCTCAGGTAATAACGGTGGGGGGCATGCGACAGCGCGTCGATTGCTGCTTGTTGTAGTGTTTTGCAGAGCCCTGCTTTGAACAGAGCGCCAAGTTTCAAATTCAAAGCGTTTTGCGTTTACTGTGCCTGCCAGCGGTGGCGGAACTAGAGGTTTGAGCCAGGGGGGAAACTTAGCTGAAAGGGGCCCACTGGCCACAGTATGGGCCCCACTAGCCAACACTCAGAAAAATTTGAGAAATGATGGTGAATCCGGATATGGATAGCTGTAAATGACTCCGGAAAGCGCATAAAAAACGACAACCTACTGAAAACCAAAAAAATGCTAAAACCGAAAGATAAGCCAAGTTGGGGCCCGGTTTTTACATTTCGTTTGCCGGGGGGAGAGATTTGCCCCTCAGCCCGCCGTCACTGTTTGTCAGATGTTTCCAGCTTACGCCCAACAACAACAACAACAGCCAACTCTTCGCGATACCGCAGCAATCTGCCGATGGTCGCGATTCCTGGTTGACGCCGGTCTTCCTCAATTCGCGTTTAGGAAAATTTCAAACACGCCCTGGTTTGTTCCCTTGCAAGGGGTTTCGCGCGGCTCGAACGTCTCTTTTTTATAATTTATTTATCACCGTGTGGAAGGTCGGCCGTCGTCGTGTGTAGGTCAGTTCGCGCTTTCCGGGCCACAATCACTGTCACGCCCGGATCGATGCCTTCTCTTTTTACAAGAAGCAAATGGCTTCGTCTTGTCTCGACCGACCGCACGCATTTTCCGTGGTTTGTGCAGGGCTTGGTCAGAGCCCAGGCGCCGATTTAACCGGCTGCTGTCGACTTTGCCTGTCCGAACAGCTTTACCCGAGCTGCTGTTGTAGGGCAATGAGGTTGGTTTAGCTCCATCATTTAAGCTGCCTTCGCGTTATTTTCCACGTCGCTTCGCACGATGCGTTTATTATGATGTTTAAGGTCGTCGCGTGTTCGCCAACTGGCAGCTTTTGGAGTTCAGCAAGGCGTCGCGCAAACTTCGCTGTCAGCGAAATAATACTCGACGCCGTTCGAGATAGAAATTCTTCGTCCGATCGAAAATCACTTCCTCGTTCGAGCAGGCCCGCCTTTGTCAAGCAGCCCGGAGCGACTGGCCTGAACAATTCATTTTAGCGGAAACTATTACGTAAACTTCATTTCCTGCTAGTGAGAATGGGTTTGCACGGGATCACTCGTGTGCCATGAGGCGAAGAACGATCACGGAAGACGCTTCGGCCACCGCCCTTTGTTCGACCTTCCAGCCAGCGCGCTTTGGAGCGCACTCGAGAGCTGCGAGTGATTAGTAGTCGAGACGCTCGAGGCGCGTTCGCGTGTTTCAAAATTTTCGTTTCCTAGTGGACCGCGTTCGGTTTCGATTCTGAGCAGCTTCTCGCTGCCGCGCCAAACACCGTTTGTCTGCAAAAATTGCGCTGAAGTAAGACCACGAGGTCCTCCACGCCAAACCGCAAGGCCAGGTTCTCGCCGAAAACGACAGTGATCCGTCACGACGAGGCGCGAGTTGCAAAAAAGGATTGCATCTTTCATTAGTTACCAATACCTTCTTGCAGTTATTAATGACTACGTCTTCGGCACGGATTGTATTTGCGACTGTCTGGACCAAAACGTTCTCCGTTGCCGCTTTGCTCACCGGGGGAGGAATTTTTATTTCCAGTGAGGAAGTGGGGAGGAAAAGTAATTGATGATAAAAACTAGTTTTTATTAGTTGTTTATTCAAAACATAAAAACTGCGCAATGAGGTTGGTTTGAATGGGAAGGTCTACAGTGACTGCAACGACTGACGTTATAAGAGTCTGTTTCGTTAATAATCGTCTACTTTTTCTTCACAGTAGGAAGTGTGAAACATTTGCAATTATCTTTTTTATGATTTTTGTTGGAGAGGAATTGACAGTGTTTGGGTTTCTAAGGGGGTAATCTGAAGAAAAACTTTGAGCTTGATCAACTGGCCCCTCCCTCACCAATACGTTGTCCCTGAAGCGCACAGTTACACGCTTAAGCTCGATGCGCAACACATTAGTTTGTTTTAGTGTTATCGCCTCAAATTCGTCTTTTTGCTTAACTTGCTGCACGCTGCGATACACATCGTTCTAATTCATTTGAGCTGAGCTCGCGGGTCGTTAGTTTTCTTTCCAGTCAAGTTTTTTTTTTTCTGGTTTCAAACGGTAAGCTGTGTTCAGAAAACGACAACGCCGACCGTCGTTGCAAGCCATGCGCCTTTGCTGTTCGTTTCGTCGTGGGTGATACGGCCACTTCAACCAGTGGTTCTCAAACGGGGGCACACGTGTCCCTTTGGGTACAGTGCTCCAAGGGTTTATTTAAGTGCCTTCATAATGAAATTTTGACGTAAAAATTATGGGTGCATTTGTGATAAATTGTGCTCATGATCACGAGCGCAATTTTGTTGCAAAATATAAGAGATATTACGAAACCTGAAGAGTGAAATGTGGGGGACATGGCGTATTATATCGCCACTGTCTGAAAAAGTGATTGCGCCCATGCCCCCCCACCTCATTGGTAATTGCGCCCATGCTCATGATTACGGTCAAGGGGCACTTGACAGACAAATATTGTCCAACGCGTACATCACTAAAAACGCTTGAGAACCACAGCGCTATAAAAGCAAAACCTTCGTCTCTCGTTCTTTTAAAAGTAAGCTGCTCGCCGGCAGCAGGACTTGGCGCAAGCACAATATTCGATCGTGGTTATTTTTGCACCGCGCGACACTGAACGAAACCGAAACGAAACGTGACGCGACTTCCCGCTCCGACCACTGTAAACCGTGCGCTTTGTCACGCAGCAGACTGCCGTCGCCGATGGGAACGCGAGCGCGCGGAGAATCGCCAACTACGGCGGGAAGCGCCTGTTCTGCGACGGCGCGCAGGTAATCATCCGTCTGCTCTCCCTGTGTTTCCGCGATGTGCTGCTGTGTGTCCGCGATGTGTTGCAGTAGAAAACGCACGCGAGGTCCTTGAGCGTGCGACGACTTCAGGAAAGGTATCGCTGTTTCGAACCTGCTTTTTTCCTCAAAGGTCGACGCGCAGAACGGCAACCACGCGCAGCCGTTCCCGAGCGGCCGGAGCCGAGTCGTCGCTGCAGGCTCGGTCGATGGCGACGTGAACCGTTGTGGAAATACAGTAAGTAGCGTTGTTTTGGCATGATACGCATTACGCCACAAGCGAGGGCAAAGTCGCGGCGACATACAGAAACCTCCATGCATGGGAGGCGTCGGAAGGTTTTTTTTCGAGTGGGGATGGACGACACTGGTGAAATTTTGTTTTACCCGCTCGAAACTCAGAGAACAACCTGTTTCTGCTAAAAATTTAACAGGAAAATCTAAAAATCGTAATGCACGGGTCTTTGGTCCCGCTCCCGACGCCGTGCTACCATTGTCTGTTGTCTGTTTGACAAGCAGTTGGAAGTTTCCGTTGAATTTCCTCAACGGATCTGTACGAAGTCAAGACGAAAGACCACCTCTGAATATTTCATTACAGCATGACTGTTCAGAAATCCTCTTCGCGGAAATTGGCGACTAAATGTCATTCAACTATGCGCGTACGATGAAAGTGTTTTTTTCTGTTTGCGTTAGGTCAGGGCTGGAGCTTTTCTCTCTTTCACCACAAACGTCTCTTGTCTCTCGTGTTTCCCTTCGAAAGTTTCCGAATATTTTGTTTACCGTCAGTCGTTGTTTAATGTTTGTAGAAATGCTGCTGTGATGGGATGGGCAGAAAAACATTCGATATAAGAAAGATTAAACTAGGTTCTTACAATCAATGGCTGTAAGTCTAAGTAAGCGTAATAAAAACGCGCATATTTTTTTTGTGTACAATGTTTAAGTAATTTAGCGCTGTAGAAGATGAAAGTTATACCCAAGATGTAGATGCAGATGCAGTGATGAATCGCTGCATTAGTGGTAGCTTCGTTCACATCGTTGGAACACTTTAAGACAGTGGCTCTTTAACCTTTCCAACCCCAAGGACCCCTATTCTAAAAAATGTTGGCTTGGGGGCCCAACGCCCGCACAATCCGCGTGGAGGTGAAACGTGTATGACTCACAACTGCCCACAACAGAGAACCGTCTTCATTCTACATAATACTGTAGAAGTGTTTCATGTTCGCTGTGATGTCACAAAACGTATTTTTCGACAAGAGGCGACATACCACGCAGCACTTGATACACTGGTATGACAACGAAACAGCAGCAATTGAGGTATTACCAAACACACTACAAAAATGGTGATACATGTTGCATGACGACTGAAACAACAACTTAAGACAATTAATTTAGACAAGACTATTATTATGATATAAGGCATGAAAGAAAACACTTCGCATTCCCTCCTGGGGACCCCGTTAAGAAACACTGCTTTAGGAGAAATTTACAACATCAAAATGTTTTCTTCCAATTGATTAACTGGTTAACGTACCCTAAGGCTAAACTTGGTTAAACTTAGGGTAGAAACCTGTCACTGGGGCTCTATACGATATCTGCGTCATTAGGCATATCTCTTGGGTAGTTCGCACATATTGATTACGATTGTACCTCTTGTGCCAGCGTCGATAAACTTAGCGGCAGCCCTGCGAAATGTTTGGGAAGTTCTTTTGCTCCAAGTATGATGAAAGCGCAAACACATGACGTTGCAGTTTCTTTGCCTAGAGGTGTGTTATCATCCTTAACAAACAAACAAACTTAGAGAAACGCAAATGTACAGCGTGCTCGCTTTTTTTCGCGAATTTCCGACGTAGAATTGGCCAACAGTTGCAATCCACGCTTTAAAACCCGGGCAAAATATCTGAAAACCTTTACACACTCCCTGAAAATATGAGCAAAAATGGCGCCCAACATGCTTCGATTTGAAAAAAAAGTTGCGCCCAAAATCACATGCAGAGTTTTTTTTGGACGTCACTTTTTTGGAGTTTTTTTCGGGCAAAAATCTTTCCATTCCCCAAAAATTTGCCTGCTCCTACACCTATGGATATAGCCAGAAGGTGGCGAGTGGAATAAGAGCCAGTTTGAATGGTTCGGAGTTCATTGGACAGTATGAACGTTGGAACACTGTACTTTTCAAGTAAGCGCATATTGACAAGAGGGAGTTTCTCTTCGATCCTACCCCGAAAATGCAAGAACAGTCATAAACCAGTAACGACTAACGGGATTTTGCTCGAATTTTCACCAAATCAAAACTTTAGGGGGGGTTCGCTTACACCCCCGCCTCCTACGCCGGCGACTATATCAGTATCGTCAGGGCATTGAAAATACGCGAACCACTGCAGGGCTGCGAAAACTTCTTCGACCTCCTCGCCCGGCTGCAGTGCCGCCGGATGGACGACCAGCGCGCCGAGATGCGCGTCGACGACGAAGAGTCGGAGGAGGACCTCCCCCAATTTCTCCGCCACCTAGCCCGGGAGCAGCCCGCTGCTGATAACGGCGGTGGTCAGCAGCCGCGAGCCGAGAACGGAGAAGAAGCAAACGACGCCGAAACAGGTCTAGTCTCGCAGTGCTTTTGCCCGTGTTGACGCTGTGATTTTTATTTTTTTTTTTTACATATTTTCTTTTTAATATTTGCTCCGCTGTTGTTATTTTCATGTTCCTTTCCGCGACGCGCAATAAAAGCTCATTGTCAGCGCACTCGCGTTATTCTTACCGCAGTAAACACTGGAGGTGCTGCGACGAGTTTTCGCCGACCCAGCGCGAGCGCTGGGGCGACACGGCGTTCATTGTTGCTCATTATCATCATCGCTACGCGTCACGTGCCTCTGGCGAGCCGGTGACGTCATCTGGAACCGGAACCGACGTCAGGGTTCTATCTTTTACACACCTGCTGCTGGTTCATCCCTGTGCGACTGCAGCGATTCGCGCACTTCGAGCGGGCGCGCTGTTGTTGATGCTTCGCCGCGTGTAGGTTGCCATTGTGACGCGAGCGCTTATTTCCGTTTAGTTACGGACGCACAAACACATATGTGTTGTTACATGTTGGTGAGACGGCACACGAGGCTCCTGATGTACGTTTCAGCAAAACGTCAATGTTTAACTAAACAGCATATTTGGAATAAAGACGTCGCGCTATCTCTACAACCTTAGACTTGGTCTTTCAGCATTTGACTCAGTGTATGTGTTTATCAGCGAGAGCATGCGCGTTGTTCAAAATCTTTACATGACTTCTGGAAAATATTTTTTCTTAAGCATTTTTTTGATTTGTTTAATGGATGAGTTATGTAAACGGCGAAACGTCCTTGACGCTGAAAGCAGAACATCGGCTCAGTGAATCGCTCTGTGACGCAAACAACGATGGCTCTTGCTTTGGTGAAGATGATGTGAAAACTGAGCGTTGCCATTCGTCTCCGCCTTGCTACGTGAAGAGCTCCACCAGTCGCGATCCGCGCAGTGTTTTGCTTTTTCTAAGGGGCCTACCGAATTGCAAGAAAGTCCAGCGTCTCGTTCTTATTGCATAATAGCACGCAACAAAGCAATCGTTGTTTTGCGGGCTTTCGAATGATGCCGGACATATGGCGCGGGTGTGGCTTGCGAACTATAGCTTGAATTGCTAAGGGCAACTTAACCAGCAACAGAAGAGCATCAAGTTCACCACCTGGTGACGTTCCAATCAAACGAATTGTTTCTATGCTGGGCGCAGTCGACGCTTCCAGCGGGCAAAGCTGGCCTTTTTTGAAAAAAGACAGACTTTGATACGAGGAAAATCAGCGGCTGTGAAAACGGACAGTCACGTGACGTCTGACGTACTTTTGTCGCTTTTTTTCAGCAGCTGCGGCAGAAGACCCGCATCACGACAAGATGAACGACATGATAAGCATGCTCGCGCGGTCGCAGTCGAAACGCTTGAACGAGCAGCGGGTGAGCCTGTCCAGTCTTCCCGGCCTCCGGTTGAACGACGCCGGCGATGTCGACGCTGCTGCAGGTGATCGCCGCCCCGCCGCTTGATAAAAGGGGCGTAACGAGGGTGGGCAAGGGGGGCACACTGCCCCGGGTGCGCCGAAAAGTCCCAACAATGTCGCGAGTACTTACAGCTGTACATTTGCTTCCGAAAGAACTTAGGGTTTGATCATGGTGGTGCCAAACTTGTTTCTTGGCCCAGGCGCTATCTAACCCCGGTACGCTCCAGCTTGATAGACCCTCCATGCTTTTGCTTACTTCTGTTGCGCGTAACCGGTTGTGATGCACCGATGACGTAATCAACAAAGCGCGCTCCTGTTTCCGCCGAGCCTTGCTGACTGTTGAGGATGCTTTGCTGGGGCTGCTATCTCCCAAGCCTTTGTTAAGAGTCACCGTTTCGTAAGTCTTCGATATGACCCGGGAATCGAACCTTTATCCCACCGACTTCGGTGGTCCACGCTCTATCTCAATGTACCATTTAGGCGAACTTCATAAAGGTTTGAAACAATAGTTTTCAACCTTCCTTGTACCGCGACCCATTATAGCAACCCACTGTAACCCAACAATCCCATCTAAAGCTCGAATAAAGCAAATGTAATACGGCTGTGTGCATAAAACATTAACTCGCGACCCCTCCAAAAATGGTTCGCAACCTCCAGGTTGAAAACGCCACTGGTTTAAAGCTTTGTACGTGATTTTGATTTAAATGACTACGCCAGGCTGAGACCTGCAGCAACAGGACTGCAGTGGTTTGAACAATGCAGCAACAGGCTTAGGCTGAAAACCTTTATCACGGTCGCTGGTTTCCCGTCAGACCTTAAGCACTGTTGGTGGGTCTTAAGACGATCACGCGTCGTCACATGAAAACCTTTCCAATCTGCGAGTGGACGTTAACCTCTTCAGCGGATAAGCACGTGTGCTTCTGTCGTCACAAACGGCTTACCGCGCTTTCGCCCGGTTCGCACCAGGATGTGACTCGAGTATGCACAGCCATCGGGTGGTGGGATTTCATGCAAACGAATCTAAACGCCGATGACCTTCCTGCTGTGACCCTGAAAGCGCAGCCCCACCCCGCGGCGGTTGAATATCGATGTGGACAGAATCTCGCGCGCTCCGCGCTTAGTAATGCTGTGTGGTAATAATCCTTAACAATCCGCTCAATAATGCTGCGTGGAAAAACAAGCGGGTGCACTGAATCACAATTTTTGTTGCAGCTGCGCATTGCTGCGACTGCGCAGAGGGATCTAAACAGGCGCGCAGCTTAGAGGGAACATTGCCCGACATCATCCTAATCCGTCGCGGGCCTGCTCCACCGATAACAATAATTACTTGTTTATTTTCAAACGGAAGGTGCAGAAGCCGTCGCTGTGATGGATGTCGCGCCCCCCGTTCCTGCTGTCGCTGCCGAGCCTGCGAATAATAACAATCCGCCGCCGGACAGGGACCATCCGCAGTCGACCCTGGATGATAATTTCTTCGAAAACCTCATCCGATGCCAGGTACTTCGCGTTTGTGCAGTGTTTCTTTTTATAGATCGGTTGCGACGGCTCAGAGTTATATTCCTTGCAGCGGTTTCGTGCGTTTCGACGCAAACTTAATGTGCCGACAAGTTAAGTTCACTTTTGACCACAATCTTAAACAATCGGACGTCGGAGAAGTCGCTTTCATGTGTGAGGTTCTCACCAAGCCCGGTTCTTATTTCATTTTATCGGCGAATTTTCGTTTGTTCCTCCAATTACACTTAGAAGATGAGCGCAGCTTTTTGACGTGGATGGCAAACGGTGTTGTTCCCGAATTACGCGATAAAGCGTGCGATTAGCAATTGGTGTTTACCCCCATTTTACTGCCTGTCCAGTGACTAGTCGCTTTCGTGCGCTTAAATGCTGTCATTTGAGTCGACTGCGATGCCTTCATGCGATAGCACTGGTGTAAACACAATGACGACAGCCTCACGTAACCCCCAACGTCACAGCCTTGCGTCACCAATCTTAATAATAGCGCCCGCCGGTAATTGTTGCGTCACCACCACCTCGTCGCCGATTCGCACGCGCGTCCTTCACGCAGGGCACGCGGCTGAACGACCAGCGAAGTCCGGCGCCGGACATGTCCGGCGATCCGTCCGCGAACGCCTCCACAATCCCGGCCGAGGACTTCCTCTCCCTGATCGTCCGCATGCAGTCGTCACGCATCGATGATCAGCGCTGCAGGTAAGCGTCCGAACTTAGAATCGCTCGTGCGTGACCGAGCTTCGAACAGCGGACTGGGGTGTTGCTTTTTTTCATTTTTATTATGGTTTGCCTCAAAACGATCGTTTTTTTTGCGTCTGTTACCATCTGCGGAATGTTATATAATCCGAGAGTGATCTGACGTGCGAGAAATTAGCTCTAGCTCAAGTCCAGGCTTCTTTGTTTTTTTACAGGCTTTGCATTACTGCCCTACAGTTACGACTACAATTTCTTCATGCTGTTCCTTGGCACTAGATCAGTGGTTTTCAACCTTTTTTGCACCGCGACCCATAGCAACCCACTATAAACCAACGACCCCAATCTAAAACTGGAACAAAGCAAATGTAATATAGCTGTGTACATAAAATACTTACTCGCGACCCCTCCAAAGCTGGTTAACGACCCCTCTGGGGATCGCGACCACAGTTTGAAAACCACTGCACTAGATGGACGCCCGTATAAAAAAGTTCGTTAAACTTCCAGTGTGGTATCAGGTTCACGTTGTAATCGGTTACGTACTGTACGTGGCATTGAGGCAAACGTTTTCGTCACCGATAACAAATTGCGATGGTGAACGGGAAGAGGGGAATATTGGCAGACACGTAACCACAGGGGAAATCGGGGGCAGTTCCTCCCAAATTTTGTGCTTGATAAAAAGATTTTTTTTCAATATACAGTATGACAAAAACAAAATTTTTGCCCCGTAAAAATGTATGTTTCCCCACCCAAACCTTAAATCTGGCTTCGGACCTGGACGCGACAGACGTGGAAAGCGCTGGTTGTAAAGCAAAAGGAATTTGAAAAAATCGAAATTTGTGAAAGGAATCAATTCGTTTTCGAATGTCTTGTAGCGCAATAATATTCATCCACATTGAGAAGGCCCAACCACTGGGGTAATCAAGAGCGTGATTTAGGGTTAAATACGACTTTGCGCACTAGTTAAAGGTCGTTCTACTAAAATATCACCCACTCACGTTCTGAACCCTTTACAACGTGGTTAGTGGGAACTTGGGGGCAGTTTCTGCCAACGTCCATCATGTCTTTTTTCTGGCCTTAAACTTACTACAGCATGGCGTTGGCATACTGTACCCTATCTGGTGCCTCCGTGGTTCCCGAATGGCCAGCATACGCAAAGTCTGGCTTTGGGGCTGGCCCTATTTGGGATGCTTTTGCAATCTCGGCTTAATCAGGATTGCCGCTGGTTATTTTGTTGTGCTTTTTTTCAACTGCAGCCTTTTTTTTATTTCATCTCCGCAGGTTCGAGCCGCGAGATGCGTGACAAGTCAAGTGAATCCGTTTCACTTCGTTGCGTTTCCTCTTGCTTTTTTTTGTAACGGATCCATTCAAGTTGTAACGGGTCCAGTCGTGTCAAGCGAAGATGCTCTATCGTCGTTGCTCCTATATTGTGCGCTTTTGCGGTATTTTTTTCTTCTCAGTGTTCTTTTGTCGTCAACTCCTCGTCGCCGCCGCGCGTTTCGTGCCCCTCCTCCCACTGGCGTGCGTGGCGTCGCCCGCGCGAGTGCTGCTTGCTCAACTCTACACACAGCCACGTAGGCATTCTGTTCGAGTTTTGTTTTTTTCACCGCCTTTGTCATTCTTGCGAGTGAAGCGCGTTACCAGGGCAACTGCGAGGAGATACTCGCAGCGCAGGTGTTTCTATGCCAGGTCGGGTGGATCCTGTAGAGCCAGATCTCCAAACGTTTTTGCCAGAGGGCAACACAAGCTGCTACACAACAATTCGAGGGCCGGACATCTTACTTTTTTTTCATTTTTGTCAAAATGTCTGTGCCGCCGGATGGAGTGACCGTATTTGGCCATTCTGGAGCCACCAAGAAAATAAACAAGTTTTTTTTTGTTCGGACCCACGCATCTGATACCAACTGCGCTTCTGCAACGCGTAAGGCAATAGGCAATAGCATTGCAACTCCCATCGTGTATTAGCGTTAACTTCTACAAATCGTTTGCAACATCGACGCGCCCTCCCTCAAACACATCTCGCCCCGTTGCACGCTGCGCACGACACCCAGGCGCTTGTACCGAAAGTGTTTTGAAGCGTTTGAGGATGTTCGACGAGTTGACTTGTTTTACTGTGATGCTTGTCGGTCTTTGAGTGATGGACGGCGTTTACGTTTTTTCGATCGAATCTTGTGCTTTTGCCCTTTGTTCTGTGGTTCGGGGGTTTGACGAAAATCGCTTTTTTGAAGGACAAGGTGAAGAACTTTGACACTTCGTCTGACAAAAACTTACCGAATTGAAAAAATTGCTGCTTTGAATTCTGACGAAAACAGTGAACTGGTTAACGGTGGTTTGGGCAAAAAAAACTTTAAACTGCAATTATTGATCATTTTCTGCTACGAATAACCTGCTGGTTAAAAAAAGTTGGCTCATTTTCTCGGTTCTTTGCCAATCTTCCTCGGTGTGCTGCATATTGACTCGTAATCCCACTCCCATCTCGACTTCGGATTATTCAGACATCGCTGACTTTTGCTCGCCCGGAATTTTTAACGCTTGTGGCGAGAAAAAGAAACAGCAACTCCGCAACCTCCCATTCGCCGGCGTTCGTAACCGTGCCTTCTTACACACAAGATTGCGTACCTCCCCCACCCCCCCCAAAAAACGGAGTAAACAAACAATGTTGATTGCGCATGCGTCGGGCGAGCGCTGGAACGCTGGCGCCCAACCCCCACCCTATGCAATCTTGTCTGCGTGCGTTTTTCTGCAATCTGTTTCGAGTTTCCTCCGCTTTTCGCCGAGCGCGCGGTCGCCGTTGCGCATCGCCCGCGACCGCGCGCAAGAAGATAATCTGCTTTTTTTCGTGCGACGCCGTTTCTGCGATGCAGCGTTGCCGTCGAGCGACGGGAGGCGATTTTAATAAAACCAGCTGCTGAAACGCACGATTACGTCATTGAGCTGAGAAGCCGAGGCTCGCAGGTTAGTCAAAGGTACGCGTGAATTCTAACGTTTTGAGCAGGAAGATTACCGCCGTTGCGTTGCATAGACGTAGCCACCCTAGCCCTGGTCCATTCAAATGCAGAGTACTGCCCTCCTGTTTGGTGCCGCAGTGCTCATACCCGCCTCATTGACCCCACCATCAACGACGCCTTGCAAATTGTGACTGGATGCCTGCGTCCTAAACCAGCGGACAACATTTCAATCCTCGCAGGCATCCAACCTGCTGAGCTTCGCCGCAGTGGAGCCACACTAACTCTAGGACGCCGTGCCATGGAGCCTGGACATCTGCTCCACTCAGCGCTCACCCGTCCATCGAGTGCTGTTGCACGGCGTCTCAAATCGAGAC
>JGI24158J21664_10009688_pt1 | contig 12868 bp, 6 predicted proteins | sample Ectturendosymbi3_FD_21664 | JGI IMG/M metagenome (IMG submission 21664) | reverse complement strand
TTTTTTTTTTTTTTTTTTTTTTTTGCTTTTCACTGTTGTTAAGGAACATCCCAGAAATTTGTCGCCGCACTGTGTAACCTTTCCACGTTCCCGTGACAGCTTTGTGCTCTCGGCGAAGTTAAACAAACTGATGGGCGATCACGAAGATAAAAGGGAAACGCCGCGTGCAGACTCGTGCGGTGAGTGAAGGGTGTGGAATGCGTATGCGACCAACAGTGTGTGGTTTACTTTGTCAGCGTTCGTCGGCTGCTGATTCAAAAACCATGTACATGCGAATGTTAGTTAGTTTCTCACTAAGATATTGCGCTTGGCAACGGGCAAAAATACATCGGATGAGTTGTGAAACCGTTTTTATATTGTTCGTTACCTCACGCGAGTATGTCGCTGTGTGCTGCAATATTTAGCGTTGGTGGGACGGCTCAGTTTGTAAGTCGAAAGTTGCCACCAAACTGCGACTCGGTCATCAACCTAGTCTATTCCGAGTGGAATCGACAACTAATGAGACTCATAATTTTCGCCAAGGTGTATCTTGTTCACAGAACGCGTATCGTTTCGAGTTGTCATTATAAGAACTCGAGTCAAACGAGAAGTTTGCCATTTGTACCGAGTCATTTCGATGAGGAGAATCGGGCTGATCCCGATTAATTGAGCCATACCGCGGTGTTCTCGGTAACGAACGTTTACACTGTTTGCTGAAGCTAAATGGCAAGAAAGAAGTTGAAGAAACGAGGTTAAACATATTTTCCGTGCAGTGCAATTATTAGGGGTTCTGAATTTCCGTGGGTGCTGTTATTTATCGTCTCTGATGTTTTTTCCTGACGAAATGCATGTTCGAAATACGCAGATGACCAGAAAAGGTCGGAAGCAGAAGTAGAAAGACTGAAAAAAGACCTTCTGGAGCAAGAGCACTTGATAAAAGGGTACCAGACGGTAAGAGCGGCCCGGGTGACATTTGTTACAGCGTAAAACTCTTGTCCGTTCACAACTGCCTTTAACGTTTGTGCGGATGACGCATCCTCTCGCCTTAATTTTTGCCAAAGTCGAAAACTTCAAGGAAACGCCCCACGAAACACCGTTTTTCAACTAAGTCTAATATCCCCTCTTGTTCGTGGATGATGTATTGGCCGGACGTTTGGCTGATAACCCGCGATGCACGTGGGATTCGAACGCATGACCATTAAACGATCAAGTTATTTGTTTGCGTTTCAGTGGTTTTCAACTTTTCTATACAGCGACCCATTAAAGCAACCCACTATAAACCAAAGACCCTCGGATAAAACTCGAACAAAGTGAATATAATACAGCTGTGCGCATAAAATATCTGCTCGCGACCCCTCCAAAAATGGTTCACGACACCTGAGGGGGTCGCGACGCCCCCATGTTGAAATCCACTGGTTGAGAAAGTCGAAGTTTGATATGACGTCAGCATTTGCTTCGTACAGGAAAACGAGCGCATGTATCAGGAGTTCTCGAAAATGAAAGTTTCTAATCGAGAGAACGAGGCCGCCATGTACCAAGAAAATCTCAAGTTGAAAAGCCAGCTGGCGTCGTTGAAGGAAGAGCTGGTCATGAAAGAAAATGTTCTCAAAGAGAAAGTAAGTTTTCTTTCGGGTGTGCGCACTGAGCGTTGGCTATCAAAATAAGTCGATCGAAATAAGAACCGGAATTGCATTCAGCCTAATTTTCAACCATGTGAGAGATCAGTCAACCTCGGTTGCCTTTGGCTGTAAGTCTAAATGGTAATGTTTGTACCAGTTGAATTTCGTAGCTTTTGTGTGAACGACAAGTTCCAAGATGGTGTGCCTTCTCTTTTATCGAATTGTCCGATCGTCTTAATAAACCTTTCTGCGATAAACATTCCTGCCAGACAAGACATTGCCGCTTTGCAGCCGTGTTGAGACAAAGTTTGAACATTCTTTTTAAATCGATAACCGGAAAAGCTATCAAGCTAACCAAAGCCCATGAATCGTGCATGTTAGATTTGCACGATACTTAACGATTTTTAGTGCAGTTTATCAAATAGGAGATAATCGTTTCATTCGTGTTACTGATTTCGATTCCTTGTTTTGCTGCTCCGGACAGAATCGACTCGTGCTTGAGTTCAAAGAAGAGCGGACACCACGTCGCATGAACCAGTCGACGCAGACTGAAGAGGTAAGACATGATTGCTCCTGATTCGCTGCTGGTCGACGTGGACCATAGTTTGGGATACATTTTTTCTGTATTTTGCCGCTATTCTTTCCCGCAAGTGCTCATACTTCGATTTATTTGCTGACATCAGTGGTTGCCGGTGTTATGCGCTGCGCACAAAGGGGGGGGGGTGCTCTTTCATACGCTCTGGGTCTGACAGTCACGCATGGTACCCTCGCCTAGTCTTTACTCGATTGTGACGTCAGCTCGTGGGGTGAATCTGGCAGAGCCCTTCATAGTTCCGGGTTCTGTGGTCAGCTTTATTTGTTTTTGATAATCGCGTGAGGGGATAGACCAGGGCTGTGGGCTCGCTCGAAGAAACTCGATCGAGCTTTTTGTGGTGTGTAATGATGGTATGTCAAAGCGTTATGTTTTTTTTGCATCGTGCTGAAAAAGGGGCTTAAAACAAACTTTCGCGGTTGAAAGTTTCTTTCGGTTCACCCCGTTTTTTTACTTACTCAGGGTGAGTGGCTTACTTATCATCGCTCCCCCCCACCACCGCCTTGCCAAGATCACCTGCAAGAGATCGCTGGTGAGCTTCGGTCTGTTTTTTTCTCTGAGACCTTTTGGCCACTGAGACTTTCCGGTCATTTGTCCCACAGTTGTATTAAAACTCGTCGTAACAACATGCATTGCTGTATATTTTCAGGCATTGTGACCGAATCGAATTAATTTGTTTCGGTCATTTTAAAAAATTTCGGTCCATGACCGAATAAAACCCAAGTTTCGCTGATAATGTTGTTGACACCCGCATTCTACTCCCCACACGTCACTTCCTCCATCGCAGATCTGCGTCGCAAGGTCGAAGAGCTCGAATCCTGCCACGCGGTGGCGACAGAGCGCGACGTGCAAAGGTTGCAGCAGGCGGACGCCGACCTGGCCTTGTTCAAGTCGCAAGTCGCGCGGATGAAGAAGGAACTTTTGCTGAAGAACAACGCGAAGCGCGAATCGCAGCTGGTTCAGGATTTACGGAGACAGGTTGGCGACATGAGCGAGAAATTGCGCGTTTTGTCTTTTTGCGTTCGTAAGTCTGACCTCTTTGTCTTTTGGTGTGTTTTTGGGAGCAGCGACATCATGTGATTCGGACAAAGATGTTGAATGCGGATTTCATGGAGTTTCGAACCTTGATATCTGGGTCCATCTTGTCTTGAATCTACAAAGTCGTGGGCTTATATGCTATGCCAGTTTTGTGATTCTTATGAAACGTCACAACTCTGACGTTCAACCAGCTTATTGGTTAGGAAATACTTTGCTTGAATTAGGAGCATTTTGCTGCCGTATGTAATTTCCATTCCGGAGGCCGGTGTGTTAGGTAACAGCCTGAAGTTGAACCTTTTTTTCTGAAATTGCGTTCTCCGCGTTTGTAATTATTTGAGGAGTGCGTTAAAGGACTTGTGATAGTTATCGCATGCTGACGAAACAAACGCACGCGCGAGCATTCGACTTTCGCTGTCTTTGCAAAGCTTCGATAAAGCGGCTGATTTTTGTGGATGTTGTCGATTCCAACCACGTGCGATATTCACACAGATGTAAAAAGAAAAGCGATGGACGTGTTTGGCTTATTATCACTGCAGTTCGTGTCGTGTTCTGTCAGCGCAGTTCTTTCTCAAGTTTTGTCCATCGCTTAACGTCATAACCAGTGGCGTATCTACAGTTTTGAGCCAGAGGGGAAACATAGCTGAAAGCGGCCAATGGACCGCTGTAGGGGGCCCACTAGCCAACACTTAGAAAAAAAGCTTGAGAAATGATGGTGAATCCGGTTGCGAATGGCTACGCTAAAACCCTAAATAACCGGAAAATACTTCGAAAAACGCAAAAAAACACAAACAACTGAAAACCCAAAACAATACTAAAACCGAGATATAAGCGAAGTTGGGCATGTTTTTACTTTAGCTTGCCTGGGGGCGATTCACCCCTCGGTCCCCGTCAGTTACGCCGGTGGTCATAGCAATCAAACCGCGTTTTCCCCCACCCCCAGGTCAAGGAGCAGGAACAGATTCTGATGAAACGCCAGAACCCGGACAATGTTCAGAAGGTGCTGCGTGGCGACAACGAGATTAAGCTCTGGAAGGAGCGTGCGGAGAAACTGGAGAGAAGTCTCAAGGAGCAGGAAGAGAACTCGGCGAAAGGCGCACAGACCCTGCAGAAAATGTTCAGCGAGTAAGTTGAGTTGCGTTTATTCCTTCATCGCGCAGCGAAACGCCGCTGTGTTTGTTCTTACTTTTCGTTTTAATTGGGATTGCATTTTTTGTAAGTTGGTTTCTAGGAAGTTGGTACCTGTCTGGTTGGGTTTAATTAATCTGATGATTGGAGTCCTGAGGCATGAACCCGTGTGAAGACGCGATGGCGTTATTTCCACTTGGAGCAAAACAGTAGCATTGCATCGTCAGTTGTTGTGTTGCAAATTTTCGGTCGGCACGGCGTTAAATGTGCAATTCACCCCGAACGGGATGTGCGCGAAGAACAACACCCGTGTATATGCGGTGCGAACAAGCAATAATAGAATGATCTCGTCGGGTGATCTCTATTGATGGTTGCTGCCACAATGTGAAGCTTTGCCCACTTGCCGCTCGGGCTTTCCGATCGCGGTCGCGAGGCCAAGCCGTCGCGGCAACTTAAATCAAATCAAGACGCAGACCTAATTTGTACGCGCACGCATACAACCCTTTTCACGCGAAAAAGAAAGGGCTGGTTTTGTGGATGATGTTGAACGTACACAGACATGTGAAAAACCTGCGATGCCATTCCGTGGCAACAGCAGCCGCTTTGAAAAACGCACACGTGCTTTGCGCGCGCGACCCTTTGTCAGCAAACCTTGTGTTAAAGAGTTGTGCGTTGCTTGTAGGCATGAATTCGGTCTGATCGGCGTCTTGCGTCCTGGTGTCTTACTCCAATCGCGTCCACATGATAGGTTTACGTAGATTCACTAACTTGCAGTGCTCAGTACTGAGCAGTCAAGGTGCATAACAAATTGACTACGGTCATTATTTACGACTCTGAACTGCTCGCGTGAACGTGTAAGTTTTCTTTGCGCTGAAGTAAACGAACCTTTGTTCACCATAACTTTATTTGTGAGTCTGCGCGGATCCGCTGAATCCAGTTTGGAAATCTCTCGTCTTCTGTTGAGTTTTAACTGTGCGCTGGATTGTGACGTAACATTCGATGTTCAGCTTCATATGTGACGCAACAGTTAAAAAGTGCTTCGATCCTGAGATGCTGCTGATCGATAGCGGTAATGCAAATTCTTAAAATTATTTTCGCGAAGTACTTTGTCCAGATAAAACTCAATTTTCAGAAAAACGCAATTAAGTTTTAACGGTGGCGCTTAATTTCATTTGCATTCCGCTTGCAACTGTCCACCATTGTGCCTGTTCCATTACACATTTGTCAGTCATGCTATATCGTTCATCTCGTTGTAGCGTAGAAGTAACCTGTTCAAAATGCAGTCGCATCTCTACCGTGCATTGCTCTATGCCGTAACCATAAATATTGCATTACATGTCATTTCGCTCCTATAGCAAATCTCAAAGACCGAGATTGACTGCATTTTGCAGTCAGACAACAGTCTTGCGCTTTCCTCGATCGCTTAGCTTCACTTAACAGTTGAAATAAATTGTTAAACGTGTTGCAGTTAACTTTTCGAAGTTTAATTAATACATGAATTAGTTTGCACTTTCATCACTTGGGTGAAGCACTCACGCAGCTTCGCAAAGAAAATGTTCGGGAGGAGCGACTTTTCGCGCTGTTTTTTAATGAAATCGTTTCATTTATAAAAAAAAGTGGGTGCCATCACCGCACCTGTTTTTCGTTCATGGACCGAAATGTTTTTGAAATGACCGAAAAAAATTAAGTCACTTTGGTCAGAATGTCTGAAAATATAGACTAACGAATACTGTTAACGGCGAGTTTTGATACAACTGTGAGAAACAACGACCGGAATGTCCCAGAGACAAAAATGTCTCAGCTAAAAAACCCGGCACCGAACTGTCTTGTTGTTTTCCAGCATGAAGGCCGAGTACGAGAACAGAGTGAACGACTTATCCGCCCAACTCGACCTGATCAAGCAGCATTCGCGAAAGTTCGCCGCCTCGAAGCAACAGGAAGAACTCGTTCGCGAACTCGAACAGACGAACGCGAGTTTGCGACTCGAAGTATGAACGACGCTGCCGACCCGTGTGCGGTTTCCATCTGAGATGTTCTGTTGTTTCAATGTTATGTTTCGAATCCTCAGCGACAGGCCCGCAGCCAGGTGTTAAGGTTTGGGGGGAAAACACATTTTTAGGGGGAAAATATTTTGTTTTAATTATGTGTTTTACTGAAAGTTTCTGGGCACAACAAAATTTGGGGGAGCATTGCCCCCGAATGCCCCCCCGTGGGCAAGGGCCTGCTCGAGATTAAAACTTCGTGCGGCGAGCTGGTGTGTTGCGGAAAAACTGGTTTGGCTGCTTGCGCAGTGGGTGGTATGCAGAGCGCGATGTAACCGATCCATCGATCAAGTCTTCGATGCCTGAAACAGGATCGTGCTGATTTGACCGATCAAAACGTCAGGCATTGGGTGATCACGTGGTGCGCCACTCGCTTTTGACAGCAATGTACACTTGGCGTTTTATGCAAGCGAAGGAGCGGTCGTGAAGATGAAACTGGTTTGGGATTAATCAGCTGAATCCTGTGTTCGCACTTTGTCTTTCATTTTGTCAACTAAGTGACAAACAAAAGAATGACAATTAGTATGAGGGACTTCCTTGTTGCTTCTTGTACACTGAAATCGAAACTCGCTTTAATTCAATGAACGCTGCAGGGTTCCCACGCGGTATTGAAAGTATTGAATTGTGAAATCGGTTTCCAAGACCTTGAAAAAGTATTGAATTTAGTCAAAATGTACATAAAGTATTGAAAAAGTGTCGAAATTCTATAAGATACGTGATGGTTTTGAAAAATAAGATACGTGATAGTTTTAAACGTTTTCATGGAGTATTGAAAAGGTATTGAAAAATTATGGAAAATGGTTTCTGAAAACGTCTGGGAACACTGGCTCTGGTAACTCCATCATCGTGCCCTGTGTTCGCCAGCGCTGGCTTGTCTTTTGTTTATTTTCTTGACGCACCAAGTAACATCGTCGCGCAGGTGGAAGCGCTTCGTAACAACTTGATGAAGGATCGTTCAAAGCACGCAGCGCAAATGACCGCGTTGAAGAAAAGATTGAAAGGTCAGTTTGCTGAATAGTTATTCGCGGGGCGGTTATTATTATTGTGGATTGTTTTAATCGCACGTGTGCAGGAAGGTATTGTCGTTGGAGCTCGTTTGAATTTTGCTTGCAATGCTTTTCGCTTGTCCCTTGCGGTTACCTTTTGCTTGACCCTTACAATGACCTTTGAAGCCGTAGCAAAGTGACTGGATCGCATGTGCCTCCTTGAAGCCCGCACAAAGATATAATGAAAGCTGAACATGAAAGCATTGCTTGCCTACGACCTATAACGCGTTAACGCGCAAAAACGCGCTATTTAAAAAAAAGTTTTATTCGATAGTAAGCGCTGCTTATAAAGTTTTTTTCATCATTTCGTGTGGCTTACAATCAAGGGGGGGTTACATTTTTTTCTTTAGCTTATCGAAAGGTCACGATGACGCCCATTCTTTCCTTGGCTACGTTTTGTTGACCAAGCTCCCTTTTCGCATTGTCTTCCCTCTCTTCAGCATCACGTGCTTGCTTCGCCACAGGGATTTTGATGAACAGAAGGCAGATGTAGTGGTCAAGCATTATTATCAGGGTTACGAATAACCGCGGAACATGCTATACGCTAAAGAATCTCAGAGGCTTAGGTAACCTATGTTCAAGGGTAGCTTACAATAATTTTGGACACCATTTCGTGCAGCTTGCAACCAAGGGCGGGTAACAATCGAATAAGTATGGTACGCAAGCCAGTCGTTTACGGAGGCCGTTCAAGTTAAAAGATATATAATCGTTTACCTGAACAGGTGTTTTTTTCGTGCTTGACCTTGCTCACCGCAAAGATATTTTTAAAGACCGCAACTATTCTATGTGAAAATCGAGATGTTCGTAAAGCAAAGCATTAGTGTATTTCTGATGGCGGTAGCAAAGCGAGTTTCTACTGTATTATAACACCTTAAAAAACACTAAACATGAAAACGATCCGCTTTCAAAATCCGCCGTCCTCGCAGTGGTCGACGAGCGAGTCTACCTGCCGAGTTCGTTCGCGACCAATCGTCTGAATAGCCTGAAGGATATTTCAAACACGGACAACTCCACTCAAACGCACGTGACCGAAGCCAGGCCTCAGGTACTGGGACCGTGTTGTGGATTGGAATGAAAAATAACTGTTTGGTATGTTTTGATAGTGTGTTCTTATCGGCGCGTCATTTTACGAAATTTTCATAATTACTGTTTTGTTATTGAGGGGGAGGGGGACTTAAAGGTGCGCATCACAAACTCGGGTAACAGTTTCAAGCAGGTCTTTGTACGGAATAGTCTTATTTGGAAGGTCGACCTGACGAATGAAGTCATGAAATGGAAGCAGATGTACGATGAAGTCAAAGCTGCGGAAGTTGCTTTGAAGAAGAAACACGAAACAGAGGTTGTCGAGCTCAGGCATTCTACGGACGCGACCGTGGAGACGCTCAAGTGAGTTTAACTATAGATTACGAATGACTGTAGCACATAATTTTTTAATTAACTTAATTTGTCTGCTTAACATTTGGTCAGCGCCTAAGCGTGGTTTTGCGGTCGTACGTTGCTTTCACGTTGAAATTTCATTATGAAGGAAAAAATTGGTGTAGCGCTTGGAGCGCGTTCGTAGCGTAATGGTGGTCGAAGTAGATAATTGTTTGAGTGTTCGGGATTAATTTTCACTCGCGTGTATGGAATTTGAATATGTCCTGTGAGCGATTTCAACATAACTTTTGTTTTTAGCCCTTGACTATACTTTGTAAATTATTAATGTTTTGCTCGTTGCTGTGTCACTGCCGAGCACGTGGATTAGTTTGCCAATATCTTACTTTCCGAGGCGCGACAAAAAGCATTTGTTCAATCGCCAGCCTGCTGCCAATTACTGCTGAGTAAACAGATAAGAACATGTGTTTTAGTAGCGCTCAGCTGGCACCTCACCATTTTTAACCGTGACCTCTAAAGTAATGTGGAGCATGCCACAGTCAGCGTGCAGGGCAAATCTGCCATGCGAATAGCCGCATACCTCCCTACAAAGTTTTACCGGTTGACCCCCATCATATTACCCACGATTCGAGACACTTCTGATGCGACCTGGTGAAACTTCTGCAGTAACAGACCACTGCAATCCTTCAGCTCAGTTTTACGGCGATCGGCAAGGAAGCAAACACTCGCTTTAACGTTTTAGCGGATAAAGAGTGGCAAACCCCTTGCTTGTTTGATCTCGAGTCTGACACGTGGTTGCTGCAGGTCCAACCTGAGCAAGTTGGAAAAGAAAGAGGAGGAGACGAAGATGTCTCTGGTGTCCTGCCAAGCTGAGAAGATGGCGAGTCAAGCCCGGGAAAAAGCGCTTCAGCTGCAGGTGGAAGCCGAGGCTGAGATTGTTTTGCTCCATTCGTCATAAGCGATGATTCCCGCAGCGTGTGTTGTTGTGAGTTGTAATGAGCGTTCGTCCCGCATCCGGTTTCGATCGTGGCCGTGTGTTAGGCAAGCGCGTTCCGTATTGTTTTGCTGTTAAAAAAGTTTTCTTTTCGTTGTTTTATTTCCGAAAGTATTACGTGTATTTTATTCTCATAGAAGCGATAATTTCCAGCACGACCATTTTCTCAAACACTGGACCTCAACCTTTTTCCTGAAAATCCAGACTTACGATTTTGTTAGAGAGCCACCCTAAACAAATTTTACCACAAATCAATTCACACGTTTTGCTTTATTGCAGAACGAAGTCTGTTACACAAAATATTAGAGGTTTTGATTGAAAGACTGCTGAGGGCCGCACAAACGGTGCTTGGGGCCGCATGCGGCTCTCGGGACCGCGGTGGAGAACCACTGCTCCAAACTGTTTTATTTTTTGAGGTTCGTTAATTTTTTTGCAAACATCGTTATCTGAAGTTGCTATCAAGGTTTTTCATGCTATTTCAAGCAAATGTGACCTTTACCATTGATGTTTAATTAAATTTTGCAATTCCCTGCACCAGCTTCAAATCTTTATTTCGTTGGTGCCTTTTATAATTCTTAAAATGGCGATGTGGTCAAAACACAAAACTCTGCGTTTGATTCTGAAATCCATTGTAAACGTCCTTCCCGAGATACCTTAACTATCACATTTGGGTGAAAACTAAATCATTCGCCCGTTGCACCTGAACCTATTGCTAGGCTGCAAATTTGTGGGGTGTTCTTTCCTGGTTGTGCAAAGCAAAACCAAGTTAAGTTATGAAACAGTCTAAGTCGGCTTTTAAGAACCCAAAGCAGCACCCAACGAGTCGAAAGGATTCCCCAAATCAAACACTGCGTTCACCTTTTTTCACTAACACCGATCCCCCCACACGCCATAGCAAGATATCACCTGGAAGAGAAAAATCAACCAGCTGTACTCCAGCCTTTTGTAGATCGTAGTGGTTCTAACCTGCCCCTGTGTCCTCCCTCAAGCAACTGTCTCCAGAACAGGCGGCAGTCGAAGCTGTTAATATATCAATGTTAAATACGATTATTACTCATGTGCTGCAGGTACTTTTACTTAAGGACTGTTTTTGAAGACCAGCGACGTTTAAAATCAGAGGGGTTCGAGGTGAACATAAAACAAGCTTTTTTCAGTTAATTTTAATTGAAACGTTCGACACAAGCGTTGGTCTTCCTCGTCTTTCTAAAACAGTTTTCCGTTCGTCGTTTTATGCAGATAAAAAGTTTGCTGGACGAGCTGGTGGAGGTTCGCAACGCTTCGCCGAACGCAGCCATCCGGCAACTAGCCTCGCTGCAGTCGCAAGTGCGCCAGCTCAGCGTGCAGCACCACGCCAGGGAGCAGAAGCTGAATACTGCAATGTCCGGCAGCGCCGACGGGTACATGCGCGACCAGGTCGAGAAACTTCAGACGGTTGTAAGTTTGCGGAGTTCTTATGTGCGGTTTTCCTCCCCAGACCACTAAATATTGCCTACTCGAGCATGACGACAGGGGCCATGCCCCCTAATTTCTAGCACACCTTGTCGTTTTGTGCTTCGAGAGGCGGTAGCCCAAACCAAATACTGTTGCTCGCTTGAAGTCAAAATATTTGAGTCCCCCAACATTTTGGGCTGGCCACGTCACTGTTGACGTAACGGACTACGACGCGAAAAAACGATCAAAACCGATGCACGTTTACTCCGGAGGCACGCGCGAGATTTTTTCCTGGGTGGAGCCAGAGAAAATTTATTGCTCGGTTTCTGGCTGCCAATGCTGAACTGTTAAAACGTACAGATGGTTCATTCTCGTTTCTATCGATTGTTCTGAACAACTGACCCTGATCCTACGGTGACAGTTTGGTGCCGCCTCTTGCCGTGCTTTCGGCGATTGATAGTTTAGATTTATATTCACAGGAATCTTCCGATTGAAAGAAATTTTCTAGCCTGGCTAGCACAGAGGAGACTACGCTCGCTTACGTCATTTTTTTATTATTTCATGCGCGCCAGTAGTGGCCGGTTTGCTATATGACCTCTGACCTTGCAATACGTCATGACATTGTTTCAGCACAGTTTGTCGAAATGTACGTCTGCGTTTGGAGACTAGGACTTGAATCCGACAACATGACAGCGAAATATTTCGTGGCTTTGAAGCAACAGGTCATCCAGGCACGCTTGTGCAGTTAGGTATTATCTTATGCATGCGTGATTTGTTCAGGTCACCGAGAAGAACATGCTGTTGTCCAAGTTCCGCTACGAACTCGATTCCATTCTCGATGTTCTGGAAAAGCAGGTGATCAAGCAATCCCACTGAACGAGTGCTTCGTCGATGTTCATGTTTTTCTCNTTTTTTTGAAAAACTTTCGTTTTTTTACGAAAAAATCACTTTATTTTTTTAATAAGTTCCTTTATCGCTGTTGCTGCTATTTCTCATTGTCGTCCGTGGTCGCCTTCAATACAAGCGATATTTTTAGATCGATTCGCGTTGTCAGTGATTTCTGGAAACCTATTCACTCAGCGAACGGGGTGAGAATCGAATGGCCTGTGAGCGAAGTTCGTCAAAACAGAAAGCAACACTGATCAGTCGTGGCCTCGGAGGCCAGTGCGTTAGTCTGGCATCACGGAAGGCTCCGCTTGTTCCAGAGCAACGTTTAAATGCACCCGTTAACGCAAATCAATAAGTCGTTGTCAGCATAACACTGTTGAAAACTGTAATGCGAAGGTTTTGTTTCTTCGCAGTTGTTGAACGTTGACAATCGGTCGCGCGGCAATCGTAAGACAATCAATCAGTGTTCTGTTGAAACGCAGGGCGCATCAGCCACATATGGTTGGGGTATGTTGTAGAGTAGACCAGTGTTTCCCGATCTTCTTTTGGCTAGCGCCCCCTTTTCTGACAAACAAATTTCTATCGCCCCCCTACCATGCCTAGCGCACATATCAATACAATTTTTTCGTAGTGTATATTTGGGATGTTTGAAAATGCTTAAAACAAGAATGAGCGCAAAGATGCATTTCACTATTAAACTTAATTTAGTAAATTAACTCGTTTAGCAGTTGGAAACTGTT
>JGI24158J21664_10009686_pt1 | contig 12868 bp, 7 predicted proteins | sample Ectturendosymbi3_FD_21664 | JGI IMG/M metagenome (IMG submission 21664) | reverse complement strand
CCAGCAAATGAACCAGATGCATGTCAACCAGCAAGTTACCCAGACTACCAGCCAGCAGCATAACCAGATTCCTGCGAACCAGCAAATGAACCAGATGCATGTCAATCAGCAAGTTACCCAGACTACCAGCCACCAAGCTGCGGCAATCGTTGTCAGCCAGCAGCATAACCAGATTCCTGCGAACCAGCAAATGAACCATATTCCTGCGAACCAGCAAGTGAACCATATTCCTGCGAACCAGCAAGTGAACCAAGCTTCCAGCCAGCAACATAACCAGATTTCTTCCATCCAGCATGTGGACGCGATCGCGGCATCCATCGCACCTAATCCTGCGTCTTCCAGTCAAACCCTGATCTTGCCGACCATACAAACAAGCGGATGGCAACAGGTCCCCGTCGCGCACACCCACGTTTTCGCTTCGGGCGGCACGACCTCAGCGGCTGTGACGGCCGCGGCCGCGCAAAACGTGTTCTCGGTTTCAGCGGCCAGCACCTCGGTCGTTAACGCCGTTCACCCGGTGCACTCGTCCGGCGCACTTGGGCACGCGCCCGGCCTCTCGTCGTCGGTGAAAGAGAACCTGGCCGTGGTTTTAGAACAGCAACAGACGCCCGAGCCTTGGCCGTCGCAGGAACCGCAGCAGCGCTTGGCGTTCGCGACGAGCTGCGCGTCGCAGATCGCGAGTCAGTCGGCGTCGCCGCAAGCGGTGACGTCCCCCCCGAACGTCGTTTCGCCGTCGGGCGACGCCAACGCTCACCTGCCCCAGTCGTTCGTGTGGCCCACCAGCCTTAACGCCGTGCACACGTACAGCTCGCCCACCAGCGCCGGCCAGACGATGTCCCAGCCCGTTCTCTCTGCGCCCGAGCAGCAGCTGGCGTCTCACATCGCGACGCCCTTCACGTTCAGCACTGCCCCGATGCAAGTCGACCATCAGCAGCAATGCTTCTCGATCGCCGAAACCATGAGCTTCATCGACAATCCGAGCACTTCCGTGCCGCCGCCGCAACCGCTGCAAAGCGGTCACGCGCTCCAGTCCGTGGCGCCGCTGATCCTGAACAGCGCGAACCACTCCGCAACCAGCGAGAGCAAGGACGCCGGCGCGGTCCTGAGCAGTCCGCTCGAGTCGGGCGAGACCGGCCTGTCGCTCGGCTTCGAGCACGGCTTCACGTTGACTGACGCCGAGCTGCTGTCGCCGCGCAAGTCGCTCGGCGACTCGCGCATGTCTCACCCCGAGATACTGCAGGAGATCATCTCCGACTGCTCGAAAGGCCCGCCGCAGCCCGACGCCGACGTTCTGCGCTCGCTTTTGACCGACTGCGAGGTCCGCGACCGCCCGAACAACGTCTTCCCCCCCAGCGACTCGGGGGCCGTGCTCTCCGCCGCCCCGATGCAGTCCTCGACGCCGCCCAGGCTGGCGTCCCAGGAGCAGATCGCAACCGGTGCGCATTTCAACCAATCGGAACACTACACCTTCGCGGCGCCCTCGCAAAGGTCGTCGTTTTCGCAAAGCGCCGACGTGGAAATGGTGCCGGCCAACCAAGTCCAGCATTCTCCGTCGCAGAGCTCGGTCCAGGCCGCTCACGCACACGAACAACAGACGCCCAAACGACCACTGCCCATGCAAGGGATTGCATACTCGCCAACAATGGTAAGTGCGTTGGGCAAGTAAATGAATAGATATAAAGCGAAGTTCCGCGTTATACTCGTCGGTATTGTTTTCTGAGTTAAGGAGAACAGTGCATGCAGTAGCTTGTTTTTTCTTCGCGTCGGATCATGACGTAAAAATTTATTTAGTGCTAAAATGATTACTTGCTGCTTGTCGCTTTTGTATGGTTTATCGCTGTTTCTGGGATTATTGCCGTCTTCGGGTCAATATGCCATCTTTTGTATGGTTTACGGTTGTTTTCATATGGTTTGTGGTTGTTTTTATATGGTTTATGTTTTTTTTTATATGGTTTGTGGCCGTCTTCGCGTGAATATGCCATCAGACAAACGAGTCTTTTTTTAAATTTAAACACGAGGTCAAATCGTGAAAGTCCGATGTGAACGTCGCAAAAACAGGAGTAGTGGCGGAGCCTTTGATTGATGATTTCTGTGAAACGGAAATAACGAACGTGAAAGGGAAACAAAGTAAACAAAAACATCAACACCCTCCCGTTATGTTCCTCTTCCTTGCGTTTTCCGAAACGAACTGACCGCGTATGCTGTTATAAGCAATCGTGTTTTGTCCCCGAGTGGCTGTTTGCAAGTTGTGTTGCCAACACTTTTCAATCGCATTTGCAATCACTGCTCCTCAGCGTCAGTCACCTGAAAAAACCCTGTTTTTTTCTGTCGTTGACAGATTTTTGACCCAAAAAAACTAAGTCAATTCGGTCATAATGTCCGAAAAGGAAGTCTAGTGAACACTATTTCGGCGAGTTTCGATACTATTACGGGGCAAATGACCGTAATATCTCAGCGAAAAACAGGACCTACGTAGTGACGGTGTTCAGAGAAGTTGTTTGTGCTGGTGGCAGATTATATGCAACGCCTTTGGTGACGTCGAAGGCGTGCGGCGAAGCAACCACTGACGCCGCAATTTGCCAAATTTTGCATTTAATTCTTACGTTGTTGCTTCACAGCAAGTCATGCAGTACGCTCATCTGTATCGTGACCTGTTTTTTTTTGCTGAGGCATTTCGGTAATTTGTCTCACAGTTGTACTAAAACCCGCCGTAGCAGTGTCCATTAGCCTATATTTTCAGACATTCAGACCGAAATGACGTAAATTATTTCGGTGATTTCAAAAACATTTCGGTCTGTGTTAAAAAAACACCCATATCGTGACAAAGCAATCGATTGTAATTTAGCGTCAGTATTGTTCAACAAACAATTCTTAACAAATCAAGTTTTGATTTCTCTTCTTAATTCTCCGAAAACTAACAAGAGGTCTCAGGATTTCTTAAAAATTCCAACAGATCCATTTTCCCTTGGTATATTTTCGCATATATTAATCTCCTCATGTTGTTCTTATCTGTCAGGATGCGAGTATGTTCGTCAATCCGAACGTCATTCAGCCGCAGATAGTCAGGAGCCCCCCTGACAACAACTCCCCAGTGAGTGTTTCGCAAAACAGCAGCGCTCCAAATAGTTCGACGACCCAGTTCGGTCACGAAGTACATCAGGTAATTGTTTTGGTCTCAAACGTTGTGATTTATAGGCGTTCGAGTCCGTTGCGGAAGCGGCCGCAGCGTTTGGATTGATCGCATCGGCAGAACGCTTTTGGTTGTGGTTGCACAGTAGCTGCGTGCGTTACTGGCTGTCCAAATAGTTTCGTCTTGTTTTCTTTCGTCAAATCGGATTTGAATGGCCTGAGCAACAGAAAAATCGGTGACTTTTACGTAGGCACCTGCCATGGCTTTCTTGTGGTTGGCAAATGTCAAATATTCTGAAGTGAACGGAGAGGTTGGGATTTTTTCAGCACTTTTTAAAACACCGAAGGCAATGCATACGTTTAAGAGAACTCGTGAACTGGGAGTTTTGGGAAACCTCTTTCAGTTTGAAATAGCTACGAAAATCTGTGGCTCGTCGTGGAGGTACAAGCGATGCTAACTCTTTTGTGATCAAAAATCTGATAGAAATCGTTAAGGTTGGACGCTTACGCAGTTCTCTCTCCGTTCACAACAATTCGTGTTTCTCGACGAATGCCTTGCTGCGCGCTTGCGATCGGCGCAGTACGTGGGTTCGCAGTGCGGCGCTGATTGCACTTCGGCATGTCCAAGCGCCTTCGAAACGTCAACAGTTTACATCGAACAATTTTAGAAAGACAGAAAGTGAACGGACTGCTTGAGCTTTGAACGGCCATTGTCTTTAATCTAATATGGAAAAAATCCGGCCCTGTTTAGCGTATGCGTATGTAAATGTGCAAAGCGCAGCCATATCCAGTAGGTGGTGAACTTATCTCTGGCTGGCGTTAATTTCTGTTGAAACGCGTGTTGTGGTGAAGCAAAAGGCCTACGGCACAGGTACTCCAGGATTTCGTACTCAAACGACAAAATAATTTATGTTTTTGCGCCGCGCTTGAGAGCTTCAAGTTTCAGGAATGAAAAACATTGCCTTGATGAGCAGCAATGCAGGCTCCACCCTGCATTTTTGATGCGAAGGTTATATTTAGTGTGAGATGTGCTTTCAAATTAATTGTACTCCTAAAATTTCATTTTTTCACCGTTCTTTATATACTGTGATATTAAGATGCCGCAGATGCGGATTGCTGCAAGCGATATTTTTAATGCGAAACGAAGTATTCAAAGCAAAGACAGCTCCTTCGTTTTTTAGATGAACTTGTGCCCAGCTGCAGCTTCTATTTAAAATAATGCTAAGTTTTTTCGACTTTTGCAGCAATTTTATAAATTTTTTTGTTTTTCCTCGACGAATATCATATTTTCTTGTTCGGTAAGATTTTATAGAAGCTTAACGACAACTTTGCAACAGATTGAAACGTATCTGTATTGTCTGCTGCGTCGTTGTTCGTTTTGCAACGAAAACTACAGCCATGAAGAAGAAAACATTACTACTTTCGTTCCCGTCCAAAACGTCTTCTTGCGTTGCTTAGAATCAAAGTCTCATCACGTGCATTGAAAGCTGGGATAAGGTTTCTGGCGTTTCTGATCTGTTTACTTACGAAATGGACGGCATTTTTCAAAAGAAAGGTTCTGCGCAATATGGTTCTGCGTAGTATGAGCAGAAACGAAAAGCCACCGTTCTGGATGCTGCTATATGTTTTGGAATTGGATACTCTGGTGTCGAGTTGGCGATTTGCAATATCTTGTTACGTTTCAGCATTGTTGGGTCGAACACAATCAGAGCAGTGCGGTTGGCCGCTTTTTAAAGGCGTCTAGTCACTCGAGGTGCTGTTCGTTTGCGCCAAAACAAGTTTTGCTCAAGTTGTGCGAAAATTGGCAAAATGCCAACAAGCATTTTTAATGCTGCTTCCTGTTACTGGTCATAGTAAAATTGCAGAAGACTTGTGTGAAGTTGCGAAATATCGCCGTAAGTGCTCAGCCAGCCCAAATCGCGCTCTGACAATACGAGCCATCTTCGACTAAGTGTTGTTGACAAAGGCCGTCGCCTCTCTCTGCAGCGACTTGCCAAAGAGACACAGATGAAAACTCTTGCCGTGCTGTCCCTAAGATACGGTAGCTCTGTGGCACGTAATAGGAAATGATCATCAATAACTTGACAGCACGTTCCAATATCCTTCGACGCGATCGTATTTTGCTCGATACGTTACGAAATAATGCAGCTGCTGCTGCATATGTTTTTGAAGCTGCCCCGCCTCGCATTTGACAAAGTCGTCCATTCCGTTGTCAAAAAAATAAAGTCACTTTTCACCGTTGCTGTTTTCCAGGTCCCCCAGCAAGCCAAAGCGCCCACTGGTGACCTGAAAAGGTGAGTTATTAAAGCGTTGTGTTCTATTGTTTGTTTACTATCGGCTTCAATGGGGTCGTTATTGAGTTAAGCTCTCAAGCATCCACTATGGTTGATCATTCTCCACTGCCATGCGATGTTGACTTAGGCAACATTACTGGCTGTCTATTTGCGTATTCTAACCACAGTGTGATCTCCTTTGTTCGGTGCGGTGTTGCTTCAGGATGAGTTTTTTTTAGCTGATCGCCTTTTCTCGGTATATTCCGCATCTGTGGAACAGAATTAGCTCATTATTCGAAACGAGATGTAGCAGCAAAGCTGACCGTTCTTCTCCAATCTTTCTGCGCTCCGCAACCACGGGTCTAATGAGAGGCGCTTTGCACTTGCTCGCATTTCTTGCAATTCAAATTCGTTTTTTCCACTCCTCGTGGCATGTTGCGCGCTTTGCTGCCAAGCTCATGATCCCAACGAGATGCGGCCATTCCGGTGCTTGTACAGGCCCCTAGCAACGGTCGAGGGGCATTATGGGTCAGTACCCCCAATTTTTGTTCCCCCCAAATTCTGTTGTGCCCAGAAAAAGTTGTTTTACACATAAAATAAAAACAAATCTTTCTCCCCTGAAAATGTCTTTTTCCACCCCCGAAACCTAAAAACCTGGCTACGGGCCTGGGTGCTTGCAAAGCGCAAAATCTGACTGCGTTGTTTTTTCTTAATTATTTATGCGCGACCGTGTGCAGCGGGCTCCGACGCCCAGATCGACACCCGGCTCATTGCGGGAGCAGTTAATAAGTCGTTATGAATAACACATTAGCGCGCGTTGCCTTGTCAGCGATAACGACGGCGACGGCGCGCGTATTGCGACATCGGTCGCCGCTGCAGGTGCCGCGTGTCCCTTGACCTCGGCTGCAGTGACTTCAGCGAAATAGCCTTTAGCTCTCGTGAGATGGGCGTTTAGTCGCGTGGTGCAACTGCGAGAGGGACCCCAAACAAAGCTGATGACGCGATTTGCCTCGGTCAGTCAGAGCCGCGCAAAAATGACTGTCAGAACAACGCGGGCGAAAAAAATGAGCTTGTAGTTGGATTCAACGGATTCGAAGTGTTGCACGTTATTTTTTCGAAGTGTTGCACGTTATTTTCTTTTTTGCCTTGGAACGCATTTGCTGAGCGTTAAACATTCTGCAATCGTGAACGTCTTAGTGTAGTTATCGTGCGTGATGATTACTTGCATCGACAAAAGGTTTTAGAAACTCTTCGGTTATGGACACAAAACAACCCAAGGCGGTTTACAAACAAGAGGGAAATTCGTAGCTCTACACTCCCTTCGGGCAACGATTGGAAGATATCGTTCCTGTTTGTATCCTTGCTGTCAGCTGTGCAGCAGTCGACACGTCGTTGAGTCACGTGGCTTGCAACGGAAACACAACGGCAGGTGCATCAGCAACAATAAACCAGATGTAGTACGAAATGTCCTCTTAGTCTTACTAAAGACCACTCAGTGTATCTTTAATGTTTTCGCCGAAAACGAACCTGCGACGAAACAAGCGCTGGTGTTTCAACACCCAGTGCGCACGATCCTGTTCTCGACACAATTAAATGCAATTGTTATCAATCTCAAGTGAAGTCAAGCCTTATCCCTGTGTACTTCTCGTGCTAAATCCCTGTGTACTTCTCGTGAGCTGCGCTGCTTGTCTTTCGCAGTTCGCTGTTCTGCAATTTTACCAGCGGAGAAATTGGTAATTTTCACAACCATCTGCTTTGCAAAGAAACGCAACCGTCGCGCAGAAGTGGCGTCTCAAGAGGGAAACAGCTTTAATTGCAGCCCTGTTAATTTTGTCACGTGTGACTTGCGCGCAGGTGATTTCGCAATCATGCGTTCGCCGGCGCGTGGAGGAAACGAATTTTAATATTCTTTCGTTCCCCGGCCGCGGTTGCATGAGTTTTCGAATGAGTGTCGACTGCGCAGTTGTGTCTTCGTCGCGTCAGCTCAAGTGCTCGGCGCTAATCTATACGCCACAGCTGGTGACAGACCACGCGAAACCACTTGCCGACATGCCGCTGTCGGCCTTATCGTCGGCAGGCGAGACAAGTCGCGCGCTGCCGGACAGCGGGCGGCAATGGCCTGGGCGTGTAGTTTGCGTTGACGCGGTTCGCCACATCCTTACTAATATTGTGCCATTATCAAACTGCACGATCCGCGCTCCCACTCGTGAAGTGGCTTTTCTTGGTTCCTGCAATGCACCTTTGTTGCCAGCTACGCTGTCTGGTGGTCGCTTTCTTCCGTTTGGCACAGAGCGACATGATTCGCTTGCGGGTCGGTTATTTTTGGTCTAGGCGGACGTGCGCCCCTCCCTCAGCAGATGCCACATTTTCAGGATGACACAGTTGAGAAAGATTTTTGCATACCGCGATTGTGTCGGTTTTTCTTACTTGGGGCGAGCAAGAGCTGTGTTTTGTGCTGTTTGAGTTCGGGTTGCTGCGATCCCGCGAACAATACACGCGCGCACAAGGCAAAACAGCACACAAAGTCAAAGTTTCCTTTTCTTTTGGACGAACCCATTGTCGGCAGAGACGAGGATAAATGAAGAATAGAAAGCTTACCTTGCGCTTCACCTTTTTGAAACATGTCGCGACGCGGCAGTGTCAAAACCCTTACCATGTTTACGGTATTTGCTCTGTTGCGAGCGGAAAGTGCTCCGCACTGTGGCAGCAAGCAACAATAGAGATCACACGCCGCGATCACTCTGTTATTGCTTGTTCGCGCCACGTATATAAGGGTGTTGTTCTTCGCGCACATTCCGTTCGTGGTGAACCGCGAATTCAGCGCAAAACAACCAACGTTCGCGGCAACGACAACGATTACGGTTTTGGTACTAAAGGACTCCAAGTTTCTTTGTACAGGTGCAGATGCTCGTAAGAACACGAAAGGGACGCATGTAAACTTTCGGCAGAGTTCGTGGAATTCCGAGAATTGTGACAAAGTTTTCGTCTGGTTTTCTTACCGTTTCCCCGTTCGGCTTTATATATCGCGCCATGCTGTTGCTGACAAATATCCGAACGTTTTAGTCGTGAAGCTTGGCTCAAAAGATGCGCACCAAAATGTAACTGCACCAGATAGCGGCGGTGCCGTGCTATCCGGTTCCGTGGTGAGTCTCTACATCTCTTTCCAGATACTATAACTGGCAAAACCTGCCTTGTCGGCCTTGCCTGTCATTGTGGCAGCGGAGGCATTACATTCAACTGAAATGTATCCACTCGTAGATCTCACTCCACGTCCACAGATTGCCGACTCACTGCCTTTGCTTGCGGCGCGCTGGTTCGAGCTGTAGGGTTCCGTTCTTCTGAACATCGACATTGTAACGGAGGAGGATCGGTTTTGTTCTCTGAAAAGAGAAACCCGTGTTGCACTTTCCTTCCAGCAATAGCGTCTTTTCAATGTGTTTCTTCATTGCTGACCCTCGACTTGGGTAGTAGTTCCTGTCCCGAAGCCAGCGATGACCTAACAGTGCACTAAACACCGACCGCCTCTCTCAAATGCCTTATCAAAGGTTGAAGGCTGGCTCCCTTTTACTGATATTAGTGTGTCGTGTGGAAAGTCCTGTTTCGATTTAAACTTCGTGCGTTGCGGGTGTTAGCAAGCTATCGCGTTTCACGTTTTTGCAGAAGCGATTTTGGGCTTACTGAAACGGCCTGCCCTGTGCAAGTGTGGCATTGCGCTAGACACAGTTGCCCACTTATAAAAATGACCCCCTTGCTTCCGCGGGAATGTTCCGCTGCGGACCTCCACATATTTAACGACGTCGCCCGCGATTGCGTACTGGAATGTTTGTCGATGCTGAAAGTGGACCACTTGCTCCAGAGCGGTTTTCTTGAGCAGTCTCGGTCTTAATTTTCGTCAGAATATTGTTTTGTTTTCCACTGAAGCAGCGACTGAATCATTATTTTTTGCCTTGGTGAACTTTTGTCCACAGTTGCTGCTTTACGTGTTTCACGAGTGTCTGGGAGTATCGACTACATAACCTAATGGTTTTTTCACTCCCAACTGCTAGCTTAGAAATGCTTTCAAGTGTTTGCGGACAGCATTTAATTACTATTGTTTCGCACCCGGGTGTTTTTGCAGTAAACAATACAATACCGCTGACCGCCTGTTAAGGGCCAGTTCGAAACCCTTTAATCGCGCTTTTAATTGTGGTGGATATGCGTGAAGCAGAATTTCTATAACTATTGTGCAAATCGTTGTTTCCGCACTGTTTATCACCACCGAAGCCTATGTGGAGTTCGAAATATCGCAGTCATCAAGTTTGTATTGTAAGCCTTCGAAGTTTGCAACACGGTGTTCTGCACTACAGAAATCAGGCGCATCGACTACCGAGCTGGCCAATGTGCACCGTTCACAAACCGATAATGTTCAACGTCTGTCGCGGATTAACTTACTTGCTGCTCGTTAGCTAGAAAACTGTTCAATATCGGTTTGTGTGCCAAAGACAGCAATCACAACTGTGTAAACACCACACCTCTCACTTTCTAAAAGGACCTTAACATCCACGTGTTCTCCTATTGTGTAGGTAGTTCTATCTGTCTAGCAAAAACGTGTCCGACGACGGACATTTCGTCCTAGTCTCGTTTTTACACAACTTAATAAATTTATGAGGAGAATTAAAACCGCTGCCGTCTCCAAATTTTTGAACTCACACGTGGCGTTGTTAAATCTCTATCGATATTTTGCGCTTGATGGATCTTTGGTCGGCTGTTAACAACAAAGACATTGCATGTTCAGGCGTTGGTCAAAACCATTCGTGCTCCTGATCGTTATTCTGCATGCGTTTGCAACGAAATTGCAGTAACATAATGCGACCGGCTCTTTCAAAATAAATTAACAATAGAGTTTTGTTTCAAACAGCGCCCAGCCACGCTTCGCAAGGTTGTGGTTTGATGCAATAACGAATCCATGCACACAGGCCGGCTTTGCATGGGCACTTGTCTCGTATGTCGATATGCGATGCCCGTTCGCGCGATCGGTCCGCCCAACGTGATTGCCAATTGCAGTTGCTGCTTGCAGTTGCGTGTTAATCACGTAAGACACGCCTCTTCCGGCGCCTCGCGCGCCCTCAATGACATGACGTAAGCCTCGCGCATTCTTCCACCTTCCTGCTTGTTACTGTCGTTCAGGTTTTGTCTCGTGACTGCAGCGTTCGTCGCATGGCAGATTTCTGATCTAGGCGGAAGAAGTTTTGCCCTGGCTTTACTATATAGTATTGGAACACACCTGATATGTCAGTGTGATAGAATGGCGTGTCTCCGTGCTGTTGATCACAGAATAGTGTGTCTTCGTGTTATTACTCACAGAATAGTGTGTCTTCGTGTTGTTGATCGTGTCCAGCGCGCTCCTTTCAGGCGTCACTCGTCGTTTCTCCCCAGCGTGAGTGTTCAGCCTGCGCTGGAAATAGCACCTCATTTTCACAAGCTTCGACTGTTGCTTTGCCATACCACTGAAATGCATGCCAGCAATTGTGTGCAGCCTCTTGCCTCCTACCGTTCGTACCAGCCCGGCTGTACGTTTTAAAACAAACCTGAGTCCGCAATCGGAAAATTTGATTTCGCCGAGTCAAGGCGTATGTGGAGTATTGATACGGGTTCTGTGGCGAGAATCCGCGAACCACGTCCTAGCTGTGTATGCTTCGTTTAAGTCACAGTCCATTGAACCCGGACTACAAACATCATCGCTTGTGTTCGTGTGGCCTTTTCAAGACTGAGACTCATATTTTGCTAGAATGCGACCTAACCAGAGCTCCACGTCAGGCTATGTTAAATTCTATTAGAAATATTCTTTTGAGGGAACAGGTGTTCACGCTGTCTCAAACTAAACGCACTCAGTCAAGCTACATGGAATCGTATTCTTTTATTTGGCCACGCCAAACTAAAACGCTCTTGCTCTTTGCAATTATAAGATGCTGTTTGTAACTTTCTTTCAACAGCTTTGGCGTAGTTGCTGCGATTTGTATCTCTTGCGCTATGAGCCCAACTTTGTTTTATTAACGTTGTGTTATCAAACTTTTTTTTGCGTCTTTATTCATTAACATAACTTCTTTTTGTATCTTTATTAACATTTTACCAGCATATTATCGTATTGCTACTGGTACCGGCAGATGGCGTTCCAGGCTCTGGCCTGTCGTCGTTCGCTGTAAACGAAAATAAAGTAGAATAAATGAAATACGGATGCGTTTCGGCAAAAAGTGAAGTGAACGCGCTTTGTTGCTTAGTCCCTTCCTTCACGGGGATGGCAGCCCCATTACTGGGAGGAATACTGTTATTCGAAAAACAAGTAAAGCTGCAAAGACAACACTTTTCTTTCCCAGGTTAGAAACGATCGACAGTTCCGCGTTGCAAATGACCAAAGATGATGCCGGCAGCTACGTCCAACCGCAGCAGGTGAAACATGATTAAGTGCAGCTCGTTCGATTGCGCTTTGTGAGTTAAGAAATAATGACGCATCGACCATCGCGACGTTTCTGTGTTTTGCGATGTTGTTCAGTGCTCTGCAAAAAAAATCCGTTTAAAGGGAGATTTTCTCTAGCCTTGCCACAATGTAAACATCAAGGCGATTTAAATCGCAGTATCTGTGACGTGTTTACTAAATAGTTATGTGGTTTCTCAATTCTCATGATGTTCCATATTGAAAAGGAAGAAACGTTACACTGTGATACACAGTCGTTTTTAACCAAGGCATCCAAGAAAATTTATCCATCTATGAGGCCTTGTTTGAACTCAATTGTTTCGTCAGAGGCAGACTGCGTCGATAGGCTGCCGTTGAATAGCATGTGTGCGGTTGATAAAGCGGTGTCAAGGTCAACGGACGTGGAGCGGAACTGCGTGTGTTTGTCTTTGCCAGACGAACCACGCAGCGTCGTTGTCGAAGAAAAGGGAGTAGCGATGTGGAAGCAGAAATTTCAATTGCTAATTGCCTTTTACGANTTTTNTATGCTGTGATCTCGTTTCGGCCGATCGCTGCATTTACCCGATCTGTGTTTGAGGCATTGTCTCCATTTGACCGCTAAATNTGCGTTACTTCTAGTTGAACGGTTATTACTGTAATCTCCTCAACACTGAACTGTAAGAAACTGAGAGGTGGCTCTGCGGCAACGTCGCCACGACGTTTCACGCCTTTCTTACCGGTTTACTACTGCAGACGAAATGTGCGATATCGGGTGTTAGTGCAGTCTGTTCTCTCTAGAAGACCTTGGTGCAGCCCAGCTATTCACCGTTAGGAGAAACGCACCGCCAGCGTTCGCCGTCGCTAACGTGTGTTTATATGCAACGCAGGCGTTCGCTTCTTTCCAGTCGACTTCAGTCACTGCGGCGAAGTTGGAGCAGTCGCCCTCCATTTAACGGTCGTTTACGGTGAGGTGAGCTTTGGCCTCTGTGTGTGCGCGCGCTTGCGTAATGCGATAAGAATGTTTAAATCGGCCGCT
>JGI24158J21664_10009684_pt1 | contig 12868 bp, 7 predicted proteins | sample Ectturendosymbi3_FD_21664 | JGI IMG/M metagenome (IMG submission 21664) | reverse complement strand
TTCGTTTTGTTTGTTCGTTCTTTGTGCTAACTAAACTGTCCCTATATTTCATTAGCATTGAAATATTTTCATATTAAAATAATATATTTGCCAACACTGAAATCATCAATGGGGGGCGATTTTTAAGCAAAGTTCCTGTAGAGGGGCAATTGAACAAAAAAGGTTGAAGACCACTGCTTTAGACCTTGGTGTGCAAAACTTGTTAGTGAGTGTCGGCCAGACCACACGCCAAAGAATCATTTACTTTTATGTCAACAAAGCAATTTCAATGAGTAAGCACGGAGCGCCTACTTATTAGTTCCAGTTGGCGATGGTATCTTTTGCAGCGTTCACACTTTTTTACAGACGTAGGGATTGGGCCCCCTTAAATGTTGGGGGCCCCTGACTGTGGCCCAGTCAGCCCCCACCCCTTAAGCAGCCACTGTGCATGGGCTCAACATTAAGTTACCCGCACCAAGAATTTTTATCCCGATATAGACCCACCCCGCACCAGGCTCAAAACGCCCGCACCCGCATCCGTACGCATAGCTCTGCGGATTCCCGCACGGCCTCGAACATGCGGATACCCGTAACCCGCGCGGGTTAACCCGCCTCACGCAAGACTTCATAACTACATCGTGGTTGATTGATAGTGTGACGTCACTGGCCATCGTACAACCTTAGAATTTCCTTCTTGCGTATTTGCAAAGGGAAAGCGCAACCACACTGGCTGTCTTTTATCGCATATAATTTCACATTATGGCAGTACCACTAGTTCCAAACGAAACATGGTTTCCTATGAAGCAAATCTAAGTCTGTGTAAACAAGGTAGGTGGCAATTTGCAAGTCATGTCTGTGTATTATCAACTGAAAAACGTTCACGCCATATCCGTTCGTAGGTCTTTGCATCCTTAGATTCTGGGCACCAACTATTTCAGAGAGTGACATGTTTTTGGAGCTAAGTAACATTTTAAAAGTTTTCTGCGCACACAACCATTGCCAGCTTCCTCACTGAAAACAGAGAGTTCATGAATTATGTGGTAGAGATGTGTATGTACCAGGGCGTCGGTGAAAAATTGAGCGACGCGCTTTCGTTATTACAACACAAGGTCAAGACGACCATAAGCTTGCCTATCGACAAGGACAAGCACTAAGCAAAATTTGGACGTTAAAGTGCTTGATACCAAAAGAACGAAAATGCAGTAACACAGTTGGTGTTCCTTTGTATACGATTCCATTTCAAAATTAGTTGGACCAGACATTCAAGCACCTTGTTCCGAGAACCATAAGCAGGGGTAAAAATAAGAATCGCTGAAGTGATAAAACTTTTGCAGATCCACTTGAAACACGTTCTGAAACTGATGCAAGCAAATAGACTTTTTCATTTACAATGTACGAGGTTTTGCGGTTTAGGCATCACCGATGCAAAAAAACAACTTTCATCAAGAATACTTTGTGCACGAATATGCTAGACTGTTAGCAGACACAAACAAGAAAACAGGAAAAAAACTTTCAATCAGCCCTTTGTTTATTTTTCCGTGAATGATCGATTACAGCGCGGGCGTCTTTCAGATTCGTTGCCGTCAGCTTTCTATTTTAAGGATGAAGCAAATGTCGAAAGCACAATTTCTGTTTTTGATAAGATCTGAAAAAAGAAGGGGGGGATATGAGCTTCAAATGCTGAGAACGAAAATGCAAACTGCATTATTCTGCTGAATATTATTTTCTAAAACTACACATATTTACTGTATTAAGTGATAAGTCTTTTTACAATGAGAATGGTTAATTTTGTAAGACCATATCGTATTCCTCCATCATCACTGTAGACTTCCATCAAAGTTAAGCATTTGCATCTTTCACTGCGAGATTTGCAAAGTACGATGTTTACCGTCTTCACATCTACCCAACGAAGCAAAACTAACGCTCACATGCAGTTAACAAAGAACACAAACATGAATGAAACAACATAGGCATAGGTACGTGACACTAACGGAGAGCACACGAGCGGTGGCGCTAACACGATTACTTTGATACCTATGACAGCTGGATAATGCTGTGGTAAATTCCAAGTTGACGTATTCATAACTTGTATGTACAGAGTTGAGTTTTATTAGATCAAACATTTTCAAGCAAATTAAAACTAAAGCGCTGTGACCCCGAAAAAACTTTTAAGGGGTTGTTTTGTCGAGCGCTCAATTGGGCACTTTTCTGTCATGATTTAGAGTTGATGACCGAATTGTTTGTGAATTTAGGGTCGAGATAGGTTTACATCTTCCAAAGGCGTTTCAGTCTGCTGGACGATCAATAACGCAGGAGTGCTAGGTCGCAACCGGTATCTATCGTAGTTTTCCCCAGTTCCTCATGGAGCTAAGCATGACAGAGAAAGTGTAAATTCAGCTAAGTTGAAGCTATGCCCGGCATGGGCGTACCGAGGTTAGATGGCACCTGGGGCAAGAAACAACTTTGGCGCCCACATGTTCGAACCTAAGGTCTTTCGGAAGCAAATGTACTGTATTGAAGATAGCACATGCAAGATTGTTGGGACTTTTGTGCACCCATATAGTGATTTGGGGCCCAAAGCATTTGGACCCAAGCATCGGGGCTCCTGTTCCCCCTCCTTAGGCCCCTGCCGCCTGGGTTTCCATAACAACCCTTTGAATCCAATCGGTGGTCTCTGTAGCGTAGCCCGTATGTCCAGATTACTTCAAGAACGTGAAGTACATTGCCCGGCCGTCGAAGAAGAGGCCACGGCTATAATCGAAACGGTGGAGAAGGCGACTCATTTCAACATTTCACGTTAATCAGCTGTCTGTGACGTTCAAGCTTGATAATCGAAAACGGAGAAAGATCAAAAATAGTAAGATTCATTGTTGGAGACGCTAACGTGTATCAATCATGTTTTCCATTAATTACCTTCCTGGCAAAGAAAACATGGGAGCTGATAGCTTCACGTGCATTTTTTCAACAATTACCGCATAAGGGTATGTTTCATCCTGGTATTACTCGATTGCTTCATATTTTCCGAAATGGGAATTTGTTTTTTTAACAGACGAGGTTGAGACAGTTTTGTTTGTCCTGCTAAACGTGGGCAGAGTTGAAATAAATATATTTTCTTCCAAACAAAACCAAACCCAACAAAGCGACACAATAACTCAAAAGTTCTAATGTAGCGTCCACTTTAACGAGCATCTGCCAATTTCATCACGCAACAAAAATACCTGTAAGCAATCGCTGATGGATTTCCAAGGTTCCCTTTGTGTTGGCGTGTCCTAACATGCATTCCACAGCGGTGATAAACTACTTCCATCCGTTGTTTTCTTTATGCGCAATGCCAATCTTTATTCACTGCGACAATCAGAATTAGTTCCTGTCTAAAGACGTGAAAGAATGACATACAAGGCTAAGAATTGCAACGAGCAGGTCAACATTATCCAGCGGGAAACTCGCCATGCGATTGAACGACACAATGGTGCGATATGGGAAGTCATACTGAAATCACGTGAACCAACAGTGCTGATAGACGCTCTGCATGAAATCCCCACTTTCAACAGCGAAACATTCGACTCCGCGGGAGTTATCCGTCTGTTTCAGGCGGCGATCTCCAAACGGAAAAACATAACCAGCCTGGTTTTCGAGCCCGGATCCGCTTTTTCTTCGGAAATTTGTCAGATCGCACAAAAGTATTCGTTTGGTGGAGGCGGTCGAACTGACGGATGTGAATCAGACGAAAGCCAGAATAAGATTGCCGGATGGATGAGAGTCGACGGCATCAGTCAGAGACTTGGCGCCATCCTCGCTAATAGCCACTGATCTCGTTGCTGTACAGACGTTTCTGGAAATCATGACCAAAGTATAAACCGATAATGAGAACACTGAAGAGACTCCTCAGGTATATCTGCAGAGCAGAATTATGGATCTTTAATTCAGAATTTGTTGGTGCTGTAAGTCATGATCCTCCACTGCGCACACTGACGCGCAGAACTCGTGCTAACCCACCTGTTACAAGATATTTCGGTTAGGAAGGGTGAAATACGTGACACTGCGTCAATTTTACGTCATCACAGTTACCCATGCGCTTCAGTTTCTGATGGGGCTTGTGATATTGCGGTATGTGACTAGTAGTTACGACACGGGAATTTACTTTGACTGTGTTGCCGTTTCGCCACGCTTTGAACGTTCTCTATAGGCAGAAAGCCAATGATGTATGCTTAAAACTTACCAAATATTCTGTGTGTTCAAGGCGATTTTATCTACTATAGTTGGTTCAGTTGATTAAAACAATCTTTAAGTTGTAATGGTGTAGTAACATTTTGTCACATTGTGTGTAAGAACAGGGGCGAATCCAGCCAGTGATTCATGGGGGCGATTTCGGCAATATTTGGCAATCAAGTCTTATTACCGTTTCGCTATTGTAAGAGAGATGAAGTATACTTCACAGCACTGCTCTGGCAAAACAATGGACGGCAAAGTAGCCTTACATCGCGAATGCTGTTTTCTGAATCGTACAAAATCATGGTGAATAAAGTTAATTTCGTAGGTGTTATGGGGCCGATCGCCCCAATCACTCCTTTTGGATTCGGCTCAGTGTGAGAAGGACGCTGCGAATTAATCGGTGGTCATTTTGGCTGCGGTCCATCTCAAGGCGAACTTATTTGTTGAGCTAAGCGAACACTTTGTTGTCAAACATAAATAAAGATCTGTTGGTCTAAATGTAAAGTTCTGTATGCGTCAAATTACATGGTGATAAAAAAAACGGAATCCATAAAAATTTTATTCAATCCTACAAAGATCCAGTAAACTTCAAGTGCTTACTGGTTTTAAACTTCAGTCTGTGTACAATCATTCCCCAAAGTTTTAGTCACTGAAATCCTTTCGCGTAAAAGTTTCGTAAAAGTTCCTTCCAAAATATGCTCGAAAGACCTCTACGGCGTCGGAGGCAGAGTCCCAAACTCCCTAACCTTCTGAATCCAGTGGAAAATTCTGCTCTTTGATGGAGCATCAAAAAGGTGTGCAAAATTGAGATTTTGCACAGCCCCATACTCACTAAACTTCTGAATCCAGACAAGACTTTTGCGTGTTAATGGAGAATGACGACATTGAAGCATTTTTCGAAATCTTGCTTGCACTACTTTGCATGAATTATTAGCGAAATAGGCCTCCACGCAAAATGACTTCTCTTTGGTTGATTAAGACAGGATGGGAAAAACTTTTCTTGCAATATTCATGCACTAATTCGGCTACTGCCACCTGAAAAAGAAAAGAGGAATAATTAAAATTAAAAGTTGTATTCAAAGATTTGTGGGTTTTGCTTTTTTGGGTCACCCTGTAGGTATTAGCGGTAAGTGAATTTTCAGTATTAGCAAAAAGTGATGCATGAGAATTGAGGCTGCCGTAGAGACTGGCTTCACTTTTCCACAGAACATGTTTGCGGTTTTCACATAAATTAAAAATATTGTGGTTTGATGGAGTTGGATTTGCGTTACAACAGTTTTGGATCAGTGCCGCACTGCAGTGTTAGTTACAAAGCTGAAGACGTTCAAAAAGGCGTACAGTCGCTCGTACAGAAATTTTTTTTCAATCCATGTGATGAATCAACCAGGGAGCGGAAATTTTGGAACTTAAATTCACCATTTGGTGAACATTGACAGTCATCGATGTATTCAGAATCACTAAGGCTACTATTATTCATTTCGATTTAGGTCAAAAACATGTTTAAGTTGTTGCGCAGGCTTTGCCAAATTAGTTGCTGTAAGAGAACATCAGTATGTAAAACATACTTATAAGTATATAGTTTGTTTCTGACAGTCTTAATCTTCAAGTGTAAATGGTCGTGTGCTTGTAATAGTTGCAGCTCCATAATTCAGATTTTCACAGTTCACTTGTGATGTAATATCCAGTCGATAGAGTGAGATGCTGCGTAGTTTTCACAACACATCTGCATGGGATCAACATCAATTCCGAGTTTTAAGAAATCACGTGACGTTATTGATACTCTTCAATGGCTTTCATGTTGCTATTACAGGGATTGCAAGTTCCTTCCAAAATTTGCTCCAAAGGCCTCCACGGCGTCGGAACTCTACCGATCAGCACCAGACATACCAAACAAAAAAAGGCATTGGTCTGTCACTGTCTGCTTCTCTCGTGCACATCTCACACGGGGTTACACCAGGTATGGCAGCTGAAACATCAAATGCACATTCAAGTGTAGTTCAACTAATTTGTATAAATTAATAAATGCACACGCCACGTGCACTGAGACCACAAAGGGTAACGATGTCTGAACAGGATATTTCCAAGTACGTTAGAAACTCAGACCTCAAAACAAAACTGTCTACCGTATTTACTCGATTGTTGGTTGCCCGTAATTGCAAGCCGCCCTTGATTGTAAGCCGGACAAAATGGTTTTAAAAAAGTAATGTAAACCGAACTTGATTGTTAGACGCACTTGAAAATAGGTTCGTTAAGCCTCTGAGATACTTTCGCGTACTAGCACGTTTCGCGTTTAAATGGGAAAACGTGGTAATGACGCTTCACCCCTACAACTACCTTCTGTTCATCAGGATCCCTGCTATGACGAGAGTGCATGTGATATTCCAGAGAAAAGTAGAATATTTAGTCAACAAAACGTAGCCAAGGAAAGGCAAGACTCATCTAGACCAGTGGTTCTCAAAGTTGGCGGAATCATCCCTTGGGGTGTAATTGAGGGGCAAGGGGGCGATAAAACCAAACGGAGCGATAGGGGGAAAAACAACACAAAGGGGTCGAAAATGTTCAACCACTAATCGATCATTGAGTTAATTGCAGTAGCCAAGTATTATGACTGGTTAGATTCTTGCAACCTTCAATATTATTTAATATGATAATCATTCGAGGTTCTTCCTAAAGCAATTTACCCCTTGAATCTTTTCTCCGGATCGTGTATGTGCCCGACTACCCTATGGATTATTTTCACAAGAATTCTGAACGTAATATTAATGCAGTAATGCAATTGCTTAGTTCAGCTATCCAACGGCTTGGTTCAGCTATTTAATGCTTTATTTAAATAAAATTTGTCGAAAGTGCACAGCAATATCGTCATGAAATTCTAAAGTTTAGCAACAATTTTGGTTGATGGCGGAAAAGAAATAACCTCAAGTGCAGTGGTTCAACGATTATACTGCATTTGCTTAAAACGCTTTGTGATGATAAGGATGGTAGGATTATTTATCTCGTTTTGAACATTTTTATTTTCCCGTGGTATTTGGTGCAAAGCAAAAAATTCTAAATTTGAATCTGGTGAAAAAAACGTAACAAAAGCAGCATCAAACATTGACGGAAGCCATTAGTGTGTGCGGCGATGCAAAACTTGACATATGAACAATATGCTGTGTGCGGTGACAATATTGCAGACGATGGTGATGCGAGCATATACTTTCCTCCAAAGTTTCAATCAAGGAAGTATCGACAGCAAAGTGAATACCTTCCATACGGTGAGAATGACTTTTCGCCAGCATCTAAAGTCGTAACCACGTACCCGAAAAACGAAATAAGCAAATATCGTAAAATGACTAGCATCTGAAAAGTAAATCTAAAATACTTGTGGCTATCGCTGCACTGAACGATCAGCTTACGGAAAAGGTAATTATGAGTAAGTGGAACAATTAGCGTTGAAGCCTAGTGTTTTCTTACTTTCAGTATTTTTGTAGTCTGGAGGAGATTAACTTCATCATTTCAACTCGTAATGATATGTCTTAAAACACACAGCCTACTGTACACTCAGTGGTGCAGTTTGGAGTTTGCGGTTCTTGATGCAGAGGTTTGAATAGCACTCGTAACATCACAGTGTGACCATCGTAATATCAACATGTATCGCAAGTTAGCATGGTTTCTCAAACGAGCCTGAGCCGAAATGATAGACTTTTCAACATAACCGGTGATCAGTGACAGAAATGCATTGTTTGCATGATGCGAGAGAAGTGAAGATGTTAACTTGAATCATAGTTTCGGAATGCCTGTGAATCTTTTCTGTGTTGGACACAAAGTTGCACAATAAGCAGATATGACGTTTTTCAGCTAGGGCGTATTTGGTATCACTCCCTAATACCTTGAACTTGAATAGGCAGAAATAAATTTTTAGATTGCTGAAAAAGAGTGTTAGAAATAGTAACCACTGGTTTAAAAAGTAGCGTTTGAGCTCAATTAATGTCTTGATACTTTCTAATGCAGTGGAGAGATATTTCAACCATGAAATAAGTCATAGTTTACAATGGCACTTTTCAATGTAAATTTGAATCAAAAGCAAAAGATGAAACACTTACTAAGGGCCTAATTTAAAGGTTGTACTTAATGTTCCTCTCAAGGTACATAGCAAATGAAATGGAATGTTGGTGATGTATTTTCACAGTTTTTCTTTCTGCGAAAAATCAGAATACAAGCTTCGTTTACAGGCACCTTTGTACTTCTTCATAGGATCTTTCATTGTATTTGCTGACTGGTTACATTTCTTAGAGAAACTACAACACAAGATCAAAAGAAAACAAACAAATTTTTAAACTATCCCGCCACTTACAATTTGGAGTTATTCGTTTAACATTTTAAGAAATTGTTTGTTTGCTATTGTCTACCCATTTTCACATTCTTCCAATAGAAATTGTCAATACATGTTAACCTATTCGTACAAATTTTCGTGACGTATATAGGTAAAAACCTCAGTATAGTTATGGAAATGTTTTACCGATACTTCCTCGAATAGCACTATTGAATAAAATGGAATATTCCTGTGGATACAGCGACACTTGATTTCATTTAACATCATAGTTTCTTAAACAACTTCATGAAAGTCCATCTTTACGGAAAGGATAGGAACAACCATCATTTCAAGCCGTCTAAGCATTTCTAAAATGTTATTTCACGCACAATTGGTTGTCTAAAAGAAAAGTATAACTTACGCACAGCGTATTAGTTCCTCAAAAATTCTTGTACGGTGCAAATTGTTGGAAAATTAAATCCAAAAGAAAACCGTGGCGTTTTCGGTTCATATACATAGTTTTATCCATCCTAAATGGCTTGCCGAGTTTTGTTATGCTATGCATTTGTAGCTGATATCACATAAAGTTTTTTTCTGTCGAGGGTTTGTTTTTCATGATCAAAATCGCTAAATGAGATGTTGAAACACCAAGTGAACTAAGTAAAACGCCACGCACAGATGTGACTCTTTGTACATCCACGTTAGCGAATTCATGAAGATTCATTGTCAGTGATATCGCATGTTCTATGTGATTTTATTGTCAATTCAGCCAGTACTTTGCTAAATCGCCTCTCTACTTGTGTATAAGTGTGTAAGTAAGCAGTTTCAGGCATTGAATATGGATGTTACATATCTTGCTGTTGATCTCGAGCTGTTGCGATATTACATTGCCACGGGCCTATTCATATGCAACAAGCGTTAACCGGTTACGTCGAAAATAATCGCAACTGAGCACGACTACACGTGAACAAATGCCGAAAATGACAGGCCTTTCCTGCATTGAATCATCAACGTCAAATTTCGTCTGATCGGAAGTCAGCAGGTCACGCAGCTCTTGGGGGAACAAATCAGATGCGTTTGTGGAACAAGGGGCAGCATAAAATGACTTTGCACAGAAAGTATTTGCGAATAAGAAACCTTCTGTTTCATCTTCAAATATCTTCAAATATTTATACCCCCAAAGCAGACGCTGTAAATGTCACCAAACAAACCACTGCACCACGCGCTGTCAGCTTGAGAGTTATCATTTAGCACATGGCTTACTAGAGGATAACCTGCTGCTGATTAATGTTTTGAAGCGCTTGTGCAACTCACGAACTTTGCCTGCAACCTCAGATACACAGAATAACAGCATGAAGCATAAACATTAGCAAAGTCCAGCACTTTCGAGGTAGTGCAACTGCGAAACACAGGTTTTATATTGACATTTTATTTGTGCTCATGGATTTGTTTTTAATTATGTGTATTCGATTATGTAGGCTATAGCAGAGCGTTCATAGATGTATAATACATTTTCAATACATGTTGGCAATGCGTTGATAACTCTATGAAGTCCATTTACACATTTCTGCATCAAAGGTAAAGCTTTTGAGTTTTACGCTGTATGTGATGAAAACATAACTTTGCAATAAATAGCCTTTTATATCGAAAAAGTGTTACACTGTCTGCAAATGTAAAAGAGGTCAAAGACTGAAAGCAAATATAGACGAATTCAAACAGTTTCTTTTTTATAATCTTGAAACGTCTAAACATCGGATTTGGAATATACAAATGTGGAAAGGTATTCGCGCAGCAAATGTTTAGGTTCCAAGTTCATTAAAATTCAGATGCTGTTTACTTCTATAGCAAATCGAACAAGGAAAATGGTTTTATAATACTGCCCTTTGTTTATCATTAAGCAAAGCAAGTTTTACGACAGCAAAGCAAGTTTTTGTCAAGGATGCAGTGAGCCCCTTGGTGTTCTGCAGGAGTATGCTGGGTCGTCGGTCACATTCGGCAGCATCTCGGCAACCACGCCTTGCTCCAAGCGTTTTCCTACCCAGCCCGCGCTGAACATATCCAGCATGGGTAGCAGTGGTTGCTCTCACAGTGACAGGTTTGGTTGGCATTCAAGAAATTCCGCAACAGCGAGAGCCACCTGAAGGCACCTGCCGTCCACCCCAAAACTTACCCGAGATCTAGTGTGGCCTAGCAGCGGTTTGAAGAAGTGGCTCAAAGGAAGAGGTCAGGGATGCCACGTACACGCCTCATATGCGCAGCATCACCTGCTGAAAATGATATTTCTTGGTTAAGTGGTGGCAACAGCAAATGCTTTTGATCAAATTTATTACTTTGTTTCGAAACGGTGGACAGAATTCCTTATCTTGTTCAAAATTAGTGCATGCCACACAAACCAGGGCAAGTTCCCTAACTAAAGAGATTGTTTTGCAAAGCATGTAGGGGAATATTTATTATAGAGGATCCCTGCCAGTGACTTCTTGCCTGTAAGAATTTGCGGGGACGGTCTTTCCAAATTTGTGAATCATGGTTGTTTTTAGAATTTTAGATATTCAGATTCATATGCGTACAAGACGGGTGGTTTTCAGAAGGTCTCGGTGATATCGGTTTGGAAAACAGTGATATCGGTTGGTAAAACAGTCGATGAAAGATATTTTTGCTTTCGCTTGGTTGAAGCTAATACATGCTTTCTGACACGCCTTTCCCTTTTGCTACAAACAAAACACGTGTTTATTTATTCTGAAGCTTATTTTGGTAGCAATGGTTGCCTGNAAAAGCACCAGAATAGCTCTTTGTAGCAAGGAAGGTTGGCTTCATCCTTTGCAAAATGCCTTCTGCNTTTCCTAAATTCAGTTGCGTTGGTTCAGGTATTTCTAAAGAAAACTTGCTCGTTTACATTNCTGTAATTGACAAGAGATAACAGCGGAAAAAACACAATTTGTAACATAAATGGCAACAACGATTTTGTGCAAAGGGAATATCTGAAGCATGAGAATGTGTGAAAACAACAAACGTTTTCCTATAATAGCCAAGTTTCACTTCCCAAGTATTTCAAAAACGTTGAAACAGTGCCCGAACTTGTTTACTGTCAAATGATTAAGTAGCTTATCAAAAGTATGAATTTTACCTAAAAGACTGCAGCACTTGATGTTAATGAACAAACTCCTGAATGAAAAAGTTTGATAACTGTCAATGAAAACAAATTATGTATACATCCACACAGTGAAAGCGATGTCATGCATCAGTGTTGCTAGTTAGTAAATGAAGGCTAGACAATGACTGTCAAGAAATTTTTCTGACTACGTTTCATCATCATCCATTAATGGAAACACATTTGTTTGCCATTATTGCAGTTTTTTCCTCTGATAGCAAACAAACATAGGGTAATCGTCATCTTCAATCGCAATCGATTACAGTGTTTGGAGTAAACTTAATCAATTGAACTGACCAAAAATGAAATGTAATGGTATTTGTAATCGATTACATTGCCAATTTTATCGTAATTTACGATTACTTTTGCGAATAATCTTGGAAATCTTTACCCTCCGTCACTGTGGGCTGAACCACGGCTGTGGTGGCTGTGTTTCCTCCTTTATCATCATTTGGTATGTTTATCATTCAGGGGAGGCTATTTGCACGTCTGTGTGTGTTAAATCCAGATAATCCAGCGGCAAGCACAACGTTTGTAGCTAATTCTCGCATTATTCTAGCTACCCTTCTTGTTGGCCGCTAGAAGTAACGTAGCGAGTCTAGTGAGACGTAGAAACAAATAGAAAAACTTTCCATAAAAACGGTTTGACACTTCTGCAACAGAATAGCGGGACATTACGAGGAGAGGTTTTGGTTTTATTTGTATTTATTCAGAGTGAACTTATGAATGTAAGTGCTGGAGTAGGCATTGTAGATAATTAGTACACTAATTATATTCAGTAAATTAAAATTTGGTCAGAGGAATAAGGTACATTAAGCCAAGTCGAAAGTACTTTTCCACCACACTGATAACTAGCATGTCAACCGTGATCCACCAGATACTGGTAAAAAAAACAACGAAACCAGTGAAGTTTTGGTGACCATCGAATTTTGGTCCAATATACAGGTACGCAGCTATATTAGCGTCACTGTTCATTTCATGTCAAATTAAAGCTGCACAATGCTATGCTGGCTTGCACATGATCGTAACCCGCAGTTAGAAGAAATAATCAGCAATTTTGAAATTATTAACAAATGAATTTTCAGCGTTGCTGGACGAATGTTCAAACCTGATAGATGTCGTTTGACTGATGGAAGATTAGAAGCGTTGATGTTCATCAACTGTAACAAAGATTTCAAACATTGATCATTTTTGTTTAATTAATATTTAAAGTCTTTGTTGCAGTGGAGTAACTG
>JGI24158J21664_10009683_pt1 | contig 12871 bp, 9 predicted proteins | sample Ectturendosymbi3_FD_21664 | JGI IMG/M metagenome (IMG submission 21664) | reverse complement strand
ACAGAAGATAGCTTACTTGAACAACTGCTTCATAGCTATTTAACACAACTGTGCGGTTCCATCCCAACTGAACAGTAATGACAGGTCCATACTTCTTTGCCCACTTTCCAAAAGTACGTTCAGCTTTTCTTTCAAGAAATGGTAAACAGCCAATTAAAGGAAAAGCAGAAGGTCCAGGAGGAAGATGTGATGAAACTAACTGCTTCAACCAGCTATAACCTAGCATGAAGGTTATCACACAAATTATCAAAGTTGCAGGAGAAAAATCTAATAAAATCATAGTGATTCCTTGGTTTCTAGAAGGCATACAAATATCATAAATATTTCAACTAGTGAAAACTTTTGAAAAAAACAATCAAACGAAATTTTAACCAAACATCCCCAGCATCGACTGACAATCAAAAGCAAAACCAGGCAAAAACAAGCGCATCTAAACTTTTTCTACTCTTACTTTAATAAAGGGAGAAAGGGAAATGTATGTGTAAGGTAATGGTGAAATTGATCCTGTTTTAGACAAACACAATTTTCTGCATAGGTGCAAAAATGTGAAATCTAACTGTGTCATTTAGAATAACAAGATTCAGGGTGGTCCAAAAATGTGTATATATCTTTTTTATTATGGCTACAATTTCATAATAATTTAACCCAGGCTTCTGTTTTCCAGGTTCCGGTAAATTTTCAGGAATCGCTCTGTGGGAAATATGGTTGTGAATCACCTCATGTTTGCTAATGATGTATGCGTGCTCAGCCCAAGTAGTAGCTGGCTTCAATTTCTTTTGAAATGCTGCTGAACCCGAAATCACTTTTAATCGCAACTAAACAATTGGTGTTCTTTTCTGACCTAAAAAGTGTAAACAACCTGCTCCATCAAAGGCTTTTCTGAATGGTGTACGTGTACAATTTTTGACTAAGTGGAATACCTTGGTGCATGGATAAATGCATCAATGAAGGATGATATTCAGAGACAAGTGAAATCAGTGTACAGTGCAGCAAACAAACTCAGAGGCACTTTTGATCAGTGTTCTCCTGCAGTAAAAAACACTCTATTTCGTGCCTATTGCATGCCAATGTATGCTTGCAAATTGTGGAGCAAATACACATGTACACTAGTATGAAGCGCTTACATGGTGCATATAATAATGCCAACCAAATTATGCATTACACACCCAGAAATGTAAGTGTTTACCCACACCAAGTTGGTGATTGTGTCAGGACCTCTGATGTCTTGCTGAGAAACAATTTGTATTGATATTTTATGCAATGCGCATCTTCATCTATCTTTTTTATCGGATCGCTTCAAATGTCTGATGCTTTTTACAAATCTTCATTTTGCCGCAATTATTCAATGCTCCTATATGATGGCGACCAACTGCAATAGTTGTTGGTGCATTGTTTCAGTGTTCGTGTCTCATCAATATTGCTTCTGCATAGTAAAAAAAATGGGTGTGCAATGTGCACAAACCAAGCATACAAAAAGAAATATAACTGATAAAATGCTAATTGCGACATCCTGCTTTAAAATTCTGGAAAATTTATTGGCTGTCAATCTCATGACAAATGCGTTGTAAGCATTTGAAACCTTGACTGGAACAGTTTGCATGCCTCTCAGCGCCAATATGTACACCCATTTGACTTATCTTCCATTTTTCTTTTTCTCAGTTAGCTGTTTGCCTCAAGTTTTGAGGTTAGAATGCCTTCATTTTTCCCACACTACTGGATCTCTGCATTATGATGGGTGAATAATGCTACAGTGGGGTGCTGGTAAAGTGTTTTGCTCCTCTCACTGTTGGTCATGTGCAAACACTGATTCTGTAATGCGCTACTGTATGGCTAAACATTTTTGTGCTCTTGTGTTGTGTGATTGCATCTGTGATTTGGACCATGAGTCTTTGATAAAAACTATTTTATATATATTATTATATAAATCGTAGTTGGAGCTCNTAAGTTGTATTTCCCAGCTTCAGTGGATCAAGCAGCAAGATATTCTGTTGAGGAGAGGATTAGGATTGTAGAAGCNTGTTTTGCAACAAAATCAGTTGTCCAAATTCAANGACAATTTCAGAGGGACTTCCCAGACACACCAACCAGCACAAAAATTTCCTCCTGGAAAAATTGAGGGAAATGGGAGGTGTACAAGATAATATTGAAGGTTGCAGTGGCCGCCCACGGTCAGTCAGGACAGAAAATTACATCGTAACTGTGAGACAATATATGGAGTAGGCTCCAAGGAAATCCAAAACATGTTTGTCCCAGAGGACAGATCTTTGAAGGAGTTTAGGTATGCATTATGCACCCCATGCACCAGAATCTTCACCTGTTTCCACATAAGATGCAGATTTTACAACTTCAGACTTATGCGAATAAGACTGAGAAACATATGTGCCTTTGGGCAAACCATCAGTCATCAAATTGAAGACCATCCTGATTTTCTGGACTTCATTTTTTCAGTGCTGAGGCAAATTCCCACTAGTGTTGTACAAACAAATGCACTTTTGGGCTCGACCTCATGATCATCAGTATCACCCACTTGGTGTGACTGTTAAATGCATGTTGGCTCGCAATATCATTATCAGGCCATACTGGTTTCAACACACTGATGGACGACTGGTAATGGTGAACACAGAATGACAGATTAAACTAATTAGAAAGTTCACCCTGGCACTGAGGCAGAAGCGAGGAGTGGTACATGGATACTGTTATTTATTAGCAGGATAAAGCAACGCTGCATTGCTCTACAACAGTACCATCAAGAAACCTGCTCTTGTAGGATGTCTAGTGAGCATGCTGAAAGAAAACTGTTAACTCTTCCGTTGAGGCATGGGGTCTGGATCTGCCAAATCCTCAAGAATCTGCAAACAGTGAACATGAGAACTCTACCCTGATCACTGCAAAACTATATAACANACCAAATCTACAACNAAAAACTTGACTACAATACCAGGGATCACCAAAATACCAAAAACGTCAAAAGCAAAATAAAATAACTCAAGGAAATAACATTCTGCAGATGTCATGTGGAATTACTTGAGAAATTGAAGCCACAGGAACAAAAACACATAAAATGAATATCCTTGGGCTGAAGCATTCACCTTAACACGCCAGGTAAGAAGCATATTTCAGGCTTCAGCTTGCTGCCAATTGCCATCATCAAAATTAAAGTAAAGGAACATCCTCTTGGCTCTCAGCAGTGCAACTCAAAGCAATTGGGTATCACTTAAAGTGTTTACCTATCTTTTTAGGCTTGCGGCACCTTATAGAAGGTAAATATAATTTGTGGCACCTTATAGAAGGGAAATATAATTTGTGGCACCCTACAGCAAACCCACAATTTGCTTTAAGATCTGATGACATTTTGGAAACGGTATTTTTTGATGATATATTGAAAAACGCATCAGCTCACGGCACCATGCATATTGTGCATGTGGAGCAAAAAATGTGGATTGCACCCTCATGCAAATTTAGTGGATGCACATCAATGAGACACAATGCAGTAACAGCCTCCAAGGCACAGCTTTTAAGAGAAGTCTGCTGACATGTTCAGATAGAAATCATACTTTTTCAAATCTAAGACCACAAGTTCAAAACAAAAGTTCATATTCCTGACAATGCGAGGCTGGATATTTCTACTCAAGGGCTTTGCAATGGTTGTGAGAAAACATATAAGGATCACACATCCTACCTTACAGTCCTATTTTGACATGTCTCTTTCACGGATCTACTAAGATCATGAAAAAGACATGGATTGATACAATCAAACAGTCATCTAATGAAGTACCATTCAAATCCTCATGTTTTCACAAGTNGTGATACGGCACCAGAATACGCTGAGGTTAACAGAAAGACTAGGCAAAAAGATAGCTGAGAAGCGCAAGGAGGTCTATGCATCTGTTATTAACAACATTACAAAGCTCAGGTTTGCACTTCTGAGGAAAACCCTTGCTGCAGTTCAAGGTTTTAGAAGCAAGAGTGATGCTTGTCTCCAAGATCTCATGGACATTGACTTCAGTCTAATTCCTACACCCATAACTCTTTAAAGCTGAGTTGTGTCAATGTCACATCTCATATAGATGTGTGATTAGTAGATGTATGACATGGCAGTATGAATGATGGTATTTTCAAACCTATTTACTTAAATCACTCAATAACTAATCTGTTTTTTATGTATCCTTCACCTTCTTGGACTTTTGTTTTCAAACTTTTTGCAAACTCTTGCAGTATCTGAAACCTCTTACTCGCTGATGATTACCATTACCACTCTTGTCTCTCCAATCTCATACAGGTTTGTGACCCCTGCAGGGTATATGCACAACAGGGTGCATCAGATTCCCCATGATTTTGAAAATTTCTTTATATTCTCTCGGCTATACCCTAAAAGTGTTCTACCTCGAGAAAAAAAAAATATTTGAAAGTTTCATAAATTTTAATTGATATGCACCGGGTCCTCACTGAGATTGAAAAATAGACGTTTAACATAAAAAATCTAAAAAAAGAAAATGTTCATTTGAAAAGCGAGAAATGTTGCTACAAATTGTTCACACATCCATATACAATCCACACAACTTTCAAAACTAATTGAAACATATCAAGATTAATATTTTGCAAAAATGCTACTAATACAGTATTTTATGACTAGACAAGTGCATGCAGTTCAATATAGAAGTAATGTAATGAAATGACAAAACGTGGAAAAGTATCAACTTCAACGATTTTCCGAATATTCCACAATTAACCCCTTCCTTCTACCACTAATATCTCATGCAGGTTTTTAAGGTGTTTTAGGGACCCATTTTGGGTCCTTAGAATTGAAAATCGGGTCCTTAGAATCAGAGAAAAGTGCTTTTTAGGTACCCAATTTTGGTTCCCAGAATTGAAATTTTTGCGGTTCCTACAGGTCCATACCACGTACCTAACATTTTCGTTAAAAAACTCTGATATAAGGCCATTTTAAGTTCAAAAAGTCATATTTTCGTCTGTGCTTCAGGGAAATATGATACAAATTTTAAAACAAAAATAACACCCCTACGAAGTCTATAACAAACGTTATAAAGTCATGAAAAGTTATATTTTCCATGTTAGTCATAAAAAGTCATATTTTCTATGTTAGGTCATGCAAAAAGTCATAATTTGCATATTTTCAACCTAATTCAATAAGGAAACAATTAAAACAATCTCAAAATATTAGGTGAAACTACTATATCACTTGGTCTTAGCTGCATCCTGCACATTCAACCCACTTGGGCATGCTGCGAATGTTGACAAAGATGTAGGTGAACCACTTACCAAGTTATTTGGATGAAATGTAATGCACTGCCTAAAAATGCATGTTCTTGCTGCCCCAAAGAAATAAACCAATGTGCATGCATGTTTTCTATTTGCTTCAAAGCAAACTATATGTTTTGCTCATCTTTTGAGCCGTTTGCTTAGTGGGGCTTTAACAAACCACAGGGCTACCATATCTAATGATTATATTCACTGGTAATGCTTCTTTGTACAGTAGTTGTATGTTCTAGCTCATTCATATTTTTGTTTGGTGATAAAAGGTCATTTTTTCTGAAAAATAGTCATCTTCTCAAGTTTTTACATCATAAAAAAATGACCCTAATAATATCTTTTAGTTTGCATCTTGCTTGATATTTGTATCTAACTTGATGTGCCCAGTTGTCCTGCCCTGATGATCGTTGTACTCCATTTAATTACATATACATAACTGTAGTAGCATGTGCAGAACACCAGCATGTACTGTCGAATCCATCCAAATATAGCCTACTGTGCTCACATTTAAAAACTCTTTGTAATTATCACGTTGATGCAATGTTGTGGTTGTGGCTGATGCAAGATGAAGTGCTTAACTTGCCCATTCCTGTACAAGGGCATTTCTTTTATAAAAATATGAGCTATCAAGGAATGTGAGTGTTTCCTTGTGGGTAAGCTTTCAAAGTTCTTCCTAAACCTGCTGAACATGGACACTTCAGGTAATTTAGATGCTTCATCTTCACTTCAGGCCTGTGAATATTTGTCCTATTATTACCTCACCAATATAATGTTGGCAAGCTGCCCAATCATCCCAATGCCTGTTGCAGACAAAGACAAAAACAGCAGTTACTTGGCCTGTGTTTGAGGCAGTTGTAATACTAGTCACACGATTGATTGCTGACAGTTCCATAATTTCAAAAGTTGCAAGATTTTTCTGTTATAGTGTCGCCTCATCATCTTCCAGTGCCTGGTTGGCAACTTGGTACATTAAGGAGCTTGGTTTCATTTCCATTACTAATAGCCATGTAGTCAGTCGCTCCAATTCACACTCATATTTGATGAAGTATGACGTGAGTTGTCAATCCCAGTGAAGTGAAGCATGTTTTGATGCTATCCACATTTTTCTAACTGTAGTTACAACTCTTTTTCATACTTTACATCCTGATCTATGAGCAGTGATGTATGAAACTGCAATTTTGCTTTTGCCACTCCTAGATTCCCCCCTCAGTGATGTCATGTGGAATGAAGGCTGATCTTCTTGAATGAAAAACTTGATGTGTTTTCCTTATCATAGAGCAAGAAAGTTATCAGTGTAGTGTTGCAATTTTATCCTGATGCCTATAACCTCCAATTAGCTAAACTGTTTCACCAACTAATTCTCCTTTCTTATCACCCTTCTCTTGCTTTCAATGCTCGTGCTAGTGTGGCGACTCCACATAACTGGGCTCACACTTTAAACAGCAAGAAAAACTTGCAGTTGCCGTTATAAAGCAATAAAAGATTCTGTGGGAATAAAGAAAAAGCATTACTATAGGCAAGTAACGTTATAGCCGATCTAGAATGCATGTAAAATATACGAATTCTGCTGGAACTGACAAAAAGTGTCATTGTAATCAAACTATCATTATAGCTGAAGACATTGTAGGGAAATTCTATTGTAGTAGCCAGAACATTTCTGATGTATGGCAATGTCAGTTTTTTCATATGGGGGGTTTGATGCACTCTAATGCGCAACTGGTACTTCATCAGAGCCACAGGTATGGGTAACTGTGTTACTTCTTTATGCTCTGTACTGTTAAAAATTAGTTTTTCCTTATGTCATGTGCCTCCACTACAATGTAATGGATTTGCTTGCTAACCTACATTGTCATTCATTTCTATCACCTATGTGCATGAATCACTTCTTCATCAGTATATTTCTCAATTTTTTAGACATTGCTTATCAATTGATTTGTCTCGTGTATTCAGTTTTTATATTGCACTTAACTTGTTTTGTTTGTTGTCCAATTTTATTGGGTGTGTTTCAAAACAATTGTAATAATCATCACATGATTCTATCATGGTCTAAACCAGAGGTTCCCAACCTGGGGTACAATTGCCTATCTGAAGGGGTACATTTAATGTTAGAAAATATAAGGTAAAAATATATTTATATATTATGTATATCCAAAAAATTATACATGAACCAGTGAATATTATTCTTAAAAACCATTGCATGTCGATGTCAAATATATCTAAAATTTTAAGGGTAGATGCTCATCTGTCTAAATCAGTGTTTCCCAATCTTTTTTTGGCTAGCACCCCCTTCTCTGACAAACAAATTTCTATCACCACCCTACCATGCCTAGCACACATATCAACACAATTTTTCGTATTGTATATTTAGTATGTTTGAAAATGATTAAAACAAGAATGAGCGCAAAGATGCATTTCACTATATAACTTAATTTAGTGAATTAACTCATTTAGCAGTTGGAAACTGTTAGAGTTCATGATTTGGACTCTGTTCATGACGGGCACGATTTTGTTTGAACATCATTAAACTAGGACAAAGGTGGAGATTGCTGATTTGGCTTTAATGAGGTTAACATCATTCCCTTGCAATTGCAAATTGACTTCATTGAACTTCGTGGAGATATCTGTGACAGCAATGATACTGTGTCTGTGACACCCTTTAACAAGTGGCACATTCAAAACGTGCTAGTAGCACATTCAAAATGTGGTACTTCGCGAAGTAGCACAAAATGTGCTCAAAATGAGTTCTACCCCGACTCCTTTAACAGCCACCTTCTGTGTCCAGAAACAGGCATACAAACTCTCTTCATCCTTATCCAAGTGCACCAACACTTCTGAACCCCTTGGTGTCCTTTGATCAATCCATTGATACCATATTTTTGGCCTAATAAGCNGCATTTCAGGACTTAATTTTTGGGGGTCGGCTTATTGGGTGGATCAGGGCCGGCCCTAGCAGATGCGGGGCCCAATGCAAGANCTAGGTGTGGGGCCCTCTAAGTAGTGATTTTATGANGTCATCGTGTTCAGTCAACAGTGTTACGATTGTGGTAGAGCGCAGACATACAGTGCAGCACTAACCCAAGGATTGAGCACGTTTCCTAACGTTCGAAAAGAAATTTGCTAGTTCTGACGAGAGCGTTCTTTGTTAACAATGAAATTTATATGGCGTTTCTACTGAATTCGCAAGCGCAAGCTGTATCTGGCAAAAATGAACAATCTACCCAAACACCATGGCGCAGGGCCCCAGAGGTGTGGGACCAAATGCCGCTGCATCGGCTTAAGGCCGGCCCTGGGGTGGATCATCAGCTTTGGACCAGAAAAAAATATACACTTCAATCTCAGAAATTTATTAAAATCCATCAATTTAATCATCTCCATCATCAGAAGGATCAAACAATAGATTCCAAACCTCGGCAGATACCTGGTTGTCACACAGGTCATCTTCTGATGTTATTAGCTGAGCAACTACAATGTTGTCTTCCTCGTCGTTGTCCAAAAAACGGCCTCGACTTATTGGGCGGTAATATGAAAAAACCTTCATGTTCAGAGCTAAAAATTACTCTGCCACATTTTTAGCAAATTTTGAGTTCGGAGCAGTGCAGGACTGAATTTAATGTGCAGATTTTAAAAGTATTTAAACATAAAACCTTGACACTTGCAGTCGTCCAGTGGCACTACCATCTCTCTCTCCCTGGATTTCCTTCCTTGGCACTGCTTAAGCTAAAGTGCGTTCTGAAGCACACTTCTGTTTTCCGGAATCTTTTCAATTCCCTTTAGGTAACTTATTCTTGTTGACATCTTAACACTGTCTGTAAAACATATAAATTACCTTTCTACTTTCGAATTGAACTCGTACAAGGTTATTATTATATTTGTGATCNNTAAANTACTCTATCCAAAATTAGCTCATGCGTTTGGTTACAGGCTGATTCTAAGTGCAAGCGTGCATTCTCACACCTGACCGGTGATAGTCACTGTAATGAAACGGGCATTCTTAAGTGGCAGTTTACCCATGCCAAGAAGTACAGCTGACGAAAATTCCAATCATAATCATTTCATTATAGAGGAAGACAGTTTTACTGTGCAGCTTACCTTTAGTGATGGAAACTGCATTTCATCAATTTGTCTCTTAGCATTTCACCGCTGTTTTGTTTCCAAAACGCAAAGTTTTTGTTTACAAATTACATGCATACATGTTTGTTGATCATACTGTCTTTCATGACATTTGGTCACTCAAAGTTAGTAAGACAACAGAAATGAAATTATTAACTGGGTCTCCTATCACTCCCCAACCGCTCATTTCTGCTTCACTGCCCCCCTAGAGTTTCTCACCTCCCCCAAGGAGGCGGTACCGCCCACTTTGGGAATCACTGGTCTAAATGCTCATAGGGTACATCGTCAAAGAAAGGTTGGGAACCCCTGGTCTAAACTAAACTTTTTTTACTAGCTTTGAACCAACATCTTTGATATAACTCTATGGTTGCTGATGCAATATATGCTACATTTGTATGATATTTGTTAATTTCCACATGCTCATTTTCTGTAATTTGTGTTGGAACGCACGATTTGTGTAGAAAAAAAATAAAGAGTGTCATCAACAAACAATCTTGTGAAAAGTTAAAGCTTTGGTTCATCATTTTTTTGGGCTAAAGAAATGTGGAACATGAATGAAACTGTGTTGTGGCACACCTGCTACTGTATAATTGCACTTGGGCTTGCTTCTGTTTCACCAATGATAAGATCAGATGGATTATATTAGCTAGATATTTTTTCAGTAAATTAAAATTATTGCCAAAAATGCCATATTCAGCTATTTTTTCATAAGTTTATTGCAAGTCACACTGTTGGATGCATCCTTCAAGTCAGCTAACTTCCACGGGTTTCATATGTTTTATGAAGATTTTTAGAATATAGGTATTTAGGCCTATTATTTATATCTATCTTCATGTGGTTGGCAATATTTTTTAAACCATGAATTGATTAGCCTACAGTGGGTAAGGTTGCTTCTTGCAAAACAACTATAAAATCTGATACTGAGTTCTTCAAAGGTTACTTGCAACTGGGGAAAAATAGAACTAAGCACTTATCATAATTATCTGCTGTGGTTGAAGCTTTACTAGTTCTGTGTACAATTTGCCCTGCCATCTTCTGGCAAAGTGATGTCATTAATGACACAACAAACGATTATGCCAATGAGAGAAGTTTTAAGACTTAATTATATGACGACACCACCAACATGTCATGACAAACAACTAGTCAAAGTTGATGACTAGTATTTATTAAATGCCATTCCTTTACGCAATGGCTAGGTAGCTGACTATGAGAGTTTTAGAGGTGAAAATACAAGTCTCAAGGGGTTGTTTTTCGAAGACAGTGAAACAAAAACAATTTTAAAAATCTATCCAGAACTACTTTTGTTGATACAACTATTGATGATGAAACCCATTGTATTTTGTTTTTCATGCATGATTCACATAAACCAAAACTCATGTTTTAATAAGTTCTGTATTATACGATTGAATATTGTGCATGTCTGAATTACAAATAAAACAATGGAGAAAAACAATCACTGTTTACTGAGTTGAGATTGAAACTTCTAAAGAAAAGTTTACCACATGCTATGAAGAAATAATTAGAACTTAGATGAAAAATCACTTGAGAGCCAAAACTAACCCTAAAACCCCAACCCAGTAGTTCCCAACTTACATTGAACTCTCACCGTGCTAATCCTATGCATAAATTCCCAAAACGTATATATTGCACAAAAATATTTGTGGATTGTTAATGTCATTCATTAGCTTGCTAGTTGCAACACAAAATGCAAAGTTATGTTTGAAACGGCTAAGTACATTTCTTTTTCGATACCTATCTTTGAGAGATACTTTGTTTTATTACCACAATAGAAAAGCCAGCTTCACACAAGTGCTAAGTGGCAACGGAATGAAAACCTATAGAGCTTCTTGAGATGCAAAATGGATTTAAGCTGGTAAGCATGGATGCCGAAATGGGAGTGCATGACGGGGGCACCGCCCTCACTGCCTTTTGAAAGAGGGAGCAACAAGGGCACAGGTGCTCTTACATAACAGCACCACAAGTACTTTCATGATTTATCAAGATCAACTTCAAACAAATTTATTGCAGCTATTCGCACACACAAAGTTCAGATGGTTTTCTATAATTTCTGTTATTACTTTTAAAGCCAACATTGTTGCTGAACATGTAAATGCGAAAGAGAATAACTATTATAGTGCGCTTTTACACTGAACTCAAGCAAACAGTTTTGAACTTGTGGTACGTCAAAACCATGGGGATCCGCAGTGAGGGAGAAACGGGCATTTGCCCCCTGGAAATGGGACTAAGAATCAAAATTTTCTAAAAATCTTGACGTCAGTAGCTCAATTCTGATTAACTTATATATTCCTTACAATGACAGTTTGTTTACTGATATGAGACTCACACTGCACAAGAGCAAGGTTCACTGTTCTGGTGTCAAGCAGTGATGAGCTTGCAGTTCACCATGTCCATTCCTTTGGCTGTGGAAGCAGGTTGCAAAGCTTGCGAGCAGATTGTTCTACTGTTTGTCTTTATTGTGCAACAAGCAACAAATCTTCTAATGTTCACTTCAACTTATGATAGTAGGCGTTTTGTGCATGCGAATGTTGAACGCAGATATCTTGGCAGGTAATGGAGCTAGACAACAACTGCCGATAGTTGTAAGCAGGGATGCTGGAGAGCGAGAGCATTGCCCATTTGACCATTCAAAAGGGGGGCAACAAGGTGGAGGTGTCTTTTTCATAACAGCATTATAGATACTTTCATGGTATATCAAGATTGAATTGAAACAAATTTTTCTATAGTTTCTTTTATTTTTGAGGTCAACATTGTTGTTTAACAGAAGAAAACACAATTGGTAAAGTTTTTTTTGTTCTTTATAAGTGTCCATTGCCATCAACGTTTTACTGCCCCCACTGCCCTACTGCTGCTCCGGCATCCCTGGATATAAGCCTGCAACGCCTCTGCAATCAGGGGTGTAATGAAGGGGCGGCACGGGAGATGCGATTCCCCGGGCGCTGAATCACTATTGGGACGCCGAAAAGTCCCAACAGTGTCACAAGCACTTTTTCAATACAGTCCATTTACTTCCGAAAGTACTCAGGTTCGAAAATGGGGGCGCCAAACTTGCTTCTTGTCCTGGGTGCCATCAAACCTCGTTACACCCCTGTCTGCAATGTCAAAGAGATATAGCAGGGTGTCACGATGCCCCAGTTGGGATTTACAGAACCTTTACCCTAACTTGGGTTGTCAACCTGTCTTCACCAAAAAAAACAGACCTAGTCACAAAAAATCCAAATAGCAAATACAAGATGCCTTGCAAAGGAACTTGTTGATATGTCAGCTGTCACCTGTCAGGTGACCCCAGGGAGCGACAGTGGCTCCACCAGTGCTTGTCCCTGGCTGTGGTCAGAGGGAACACTGACAGCATATTCATGGCCTGTGTGTAAGTTTGATCTGATTTTAGCCATCCTCAGTGTGTCAACCAGTGTTGCTGCTTGCCACTTGCCTCTGTTGAGTTCGTTTTTGCTCCTCAACATGAAACGTACTA
>JGI24158J21664_10009680_pt1 | contig 12872 bp, 9 predicted proteins | sample Ectturendosymbi3_FD_21664 | JGI IMG/M metagenome (IMG submission 21664) | reverse complement strand
GAATTTTATTATACCCATCAAAAGCGTTTCAAATGCACCCATGCAAAGAGTTTATCGAATTTTATTAAACCCAATAACAGCGTTTTAAATGCACACACACACTTATTTTATCGAATTTTATTAAACCCAATATCACCAGCCTTTTGAATCACCTATACAATCAGTTCAACAAATTTTATTGAACCCAACACAAGCGTTTCAAAATGCACACATACATTAAGTTTATTGAATTTTGTTGAACTCAATACAAGCGTTTTAAATGCACACATACAAAGAGTTTACTTAAATTTATTAAACCAGGCGGGTAGCCAGGGGGCAATGGGGGCAATTTCCCCCCAATTGAAAAAGATGCGCCAAAAATTTTCGGGTTACTGAAACTTTTGATATATAAACCAAAGAAATACTTCAGTGCAAATCAACGTAATGCTTAAGAAACCTATCCTAATTCAGTTTTTAGTCGAACTTGATCAAAACAGTATGGTTTACTAATTGGTCAAACGTTGTGTACAGTGTAAATGCTGGAGTACTCATATCATGGCTGAAGTTTGCCTAAGGTTTCCCCCTGGGGAAGTTGATGATATTGAAATACAAACGTGTCTCGAAGCGCTTGCAATCATTAACCGAAACCAAAACGAGGTGTAACGTTTTCGCAGCTGTCTCTGACGTACTAACTGGAAAGAACCAACTTTCTTCGTGACCGTTAACTAAGTTTTAATTTAAGTCGAAGAATCGCTTGCCCAAATTGGGCAGAGGTCACCTGAGCAGGGTTAACACGTGGAACCGGCAACTACAAAAGAGGAGACTACCACTGTCACGCAGGACAACTGTCGCATCGCAGAGCCAGTTAGTGGGTCACATTGCCTTAACGAGCAAATTCGTGCATTATTGTTCTAAAAAATATCCAGAAAAAGCAGATTTCGTCTGTTTTATTTTTATTTGAAATAAAGCCGAACATCTAAAAAAAACTCGGCAAAAGCCAGATTTTTTCCGTTTTTTTTGGTTATTGAAAAAAGTCAAACACGTTAAAAAAGCCAGATTTTCAATATCTTGGCTTCAAAAAAGCCAAATTGGCAACCCTGGCTCAGATTGTCCTGACTCCTATTAGTTCCCAGTAGATACTAAAAACAAAAAACGGACTTTGCACTTGGAACAAATTGAATTAAAGCTGTTTTTGAGCTCGTGCAACAGTTCTATCATGCTACGGAAATTGGTAATGTGGCCAATGGGGTCATGAACTGTCGGCTCGATAAATGTTCGGTTCGATAAACTGTTGGTTTGATGAACTGTCGGTTCTATAAACTGTCGGTTCGATGAACTGTCGGTTTGATAAATTGTCGTTCGATAAATTGTCGTTCGATGAATTGTCGTAGTACAATGAGTAGGCAACCAATGTTTTGACCTAAGAACTTAAAATTATGACTTTCAGTTTTACAAATTTTGACTTTATTTTGATCCATCAATTTCCTGCGTTTGCAGTTGAAATGGGGAATACAAAGCATATTCATGCACAGCGTTAAAAATCAAACTGATAGATTGAAACTATTTATACTGTTGAAATGAAACAAAGACTACCTTACCTGTACAATCTGGTAAATAAACATATAGCATCTTTTAAAAAAGATTATCTACTTTTAGCTTCATAAAACGAGCCTCCTTAATGCTTTGCACTGGGGCGATGTGATTCCACCATAAGCTTGTGGCAACTTCTCACTTAGCAGTCACAGAATTTGCCGAGTAATTTACCCTTAGGTTACGTGACTGTTGAAGTAAACGCACAAGCATATGAATGCGATATACTTCAAACTTTTAGAGAATTTGGTTGTTTAACTTCATGCATGATATGTTGATAAGTACCTTAATAGCTACAGTAGACTCAAATCTGAGAGTATCGTAAAGTCAAAACGCTATGAGCCTTCACCAAACCAATCAGCCTATTGTAAGACCACGATTTATGCTTTACCACGCCCAGCTTACTTTAATATTAAATTACCCAGTAGTGGGTAAATAATATTATTACATTATAGGTCACCAGAAACCCATTATTATGACAGAATTGCAACTAAACGTGCAAGAACATATCAAAATCTGTTGCGACTTCAGTGAAATATTGATAAAGAAAAAAACTCTGCTGCAAGGAAATTAGGACCTAATGATAAACTTTCACTTTTTGTTGACCAAATAACTGTGGAGTAGCTCATGGTATCAGCGTGATATTAGGTTTGCTGACGTTTCATAAACTTTAAAAAAGACAGAAAAGATTTGACTTTATTGACTTTTAGTTGCCTTAATAATGAGTTGGAAAGCTTGAAGACTCAATTTTCGTAGTGAAAAAAATTTGCTTTCGATTCGGCGCGGCATCATCACTTGTTGCACGTTCTGTAACATGCTCAAACCTCTTTTAGTGCAATCGCTTCATTTAAAACAATGTTTTCGCAACCTGCTATAACTTTCAGGTATGTCAACAAAAAGCTCTTGGGGACCAACATCAATTAATAAAATCATTGAGAACATTTTGCTGTTGAAAATGATCTTGCTTTCAGTTCTATTATGACATCTATCGCTTGTTGAAGCCTCTCGAAAAATGAAAATATGATTGGTTTTGTAAAATATCTCCTGCTTTACTCAACTTTATGCCTCCGTTACAACAGATGCACCATCATTGCTATATCGTATAACATATATGCAAAGGTATTGATAAACATGAAACAAAGTATTTGAATCAGCATATTATTTCACTTGTCTTTTCCCACCGATTTGTCCCTCTCACTCCCAAAAACAATTTCGTTTCATCTAATTCACAAAAGTTGAACCCACGCAATTGGAAAATGGGAGTATATGAGCGCCCTAAAAATTCTAAAGATCTTTGAATTAATTTCTGTTTTTGTTAGTTTTATTCTCTTTAAATCAGTGGTTCTTAACCTTTTTCTATCACGCCTCCCTTTAGTAATTGTCCTTTGTTTCAAGACCCCCTGAAATTAAACATGTTGTAAAAACAAATGTATTTATTGAAAAAATCAATGAACAAACTTTGCATATTTTCCAACGCGTGAGGGTCACTCACCCTTGGAAATTTATTGACGCCGTCCTTGGAAGGCGTGACCTCCCGGTTAAGATAAACCACTGTTTTAGACATGCTGCGTGTATGTTTGACTGTTGTCCGTTTGACAAATGTACTTATAATGTTATTTTTATTACGTTCGTATAGAATCTCTGCAGTGTTGTTTGCAAACAATAAAGTTGTTTCTACAACTTTTGTTAACAAGAAAAAATCTGACCTGAATGCTTTCTAATTCTTTTTGTCACTCATAGTTTTTTTTCTGATACCAGAAAAACTCAGGTCAAGATCAAGCACAATGGTCGATGCCACTGCCGTCAATAATTGAGAACAATTATCCACGTGGAAAAAATGTTTAAAGGATTATTTTCTGCCGTGATAAACAGAGGTGTTTGGTTGAGTGTTTTTCGTATCGTGTACGGTTTGTGATGGAGAGCAGTTGTTCATTTTCGGTGTTAGGGTCTTAGCAACAAGGCTGAAAGCTGTATGAGCTTTTCCTGAAAATTGCTAAACATATCCATAGACTTACTTTTGAAAGCACAAATTTCGGTGCTCTTTGATTTACAAGAAAACAAAGTTTCTGTTTTGTTCTCTCCTCAGTAAAAACGTATCGAATTAACTATTTCTGCAGTATTTTTAAACGTTTCGGAGATTACCAAAATACTTGATAAATCTTTAAATGTCCAGTAACTGAAGCATGTTATTCAAAACATGGCTTTTGCGCAAAGTTTAATTAACGCAACGTTAATAATCGTGTACAAATCGAATTGAGTTTTCCGTAGCTTTCCCTTTCCAATCTCTGATATCAGAATACACTGCATTGGCTTTGTGCTTTTCGGTTTTATTGGTATCATGCAGTTTTTGTAATGCTTTGCATTGGATCACAAATCACAAGTAACAAAAAAGCAAAAGATAATTTCACAAGTTTAGTACATTTGATATGGAAGCATTAACTGTGTCTCGTTTGTGTATTTGTTTGGGTGTTTTGATGAAAAGAATTGTTCAACATGCAATGACTTCAGTACCAATAAAAAAAAATGTGTGTTTTCATTTGATTTGTTTGGACGAGTGCTGAGAAAACTTATTAACGAGTTATTAAAGTGCAGATAGTCCTGATCATTCATTCAACAAACTGGAATCTAAGAGTTTAGTGAATGTAGTCTTCAAGGCGAGCATTTAATTGAAAAAATGTATGAAACAATATTTTGGAAATATCAAGCAGGTCTTGAAAATGCATCTCGGCATCAAAACCAATCTTTGATAGAACTGTTCTGACTTGACAGTGGCGTGAAGTGACATAAACTTCCAACAACAAAAGCATTCGGCTCATCCTGATTGTTTCACTATAGCGTAAGCTTCTTGTTACGAGGATGTTATCGTCTGAACGAAGTGAGCTAGAAAGTCATCGAAGATATCATTGGATCCGTACGAGATGCCTGCACATTTTGAGATAGGTCGCGCCCACCTATGATGTCATTCTGATGTCATTTCCAGGGAAACCCCGCTATTTGCGAAGGCTAGAAAACCGTGGTGCGTCCACTCAGTAGGCTACAGAGCCTAAACCAAACACATTGGAAACCAACGTTCTACATAAAAAAATGTTTGTGAAGGCCTTACATTTGCAATGATGATCCCAAAAGTTGACATTTGCTTTCTTGGGGGTGTCCAGGGTAAAAATCTCGGATTTCGGGGCCATTTTGAGGTTCAAACCGCTAATCTGCCAGTCGGTAGCTCCCAACCCCGCCAAACTTGCCAAAAAGGTGTATTTTGGTGTTTTGCAACATTCCTACAAATTTTAAGCAGAAATATTGACAGAAAAATTTTATTTGAGAATAAAATCAAAATATCCACTAGGTGACTGAGCGATTTTCAGGCTCGATTTTAGGCCATAACTTCCCAAACAATTAAGCTAGCAGGCTTCCCAAGATCTCTATGACTTCAAAATAGCTTCCTGAACATTTCCTGAACACTACTACCTGTATTTTGTTCTCTGGACCCTGAACAGTGATCTAGAATTCAATTTTCCAATCTCCAATTTTCGACCTCTAATTTTCTCCCCCTAAGATGTCCCAAATTGAAATGTTTCGAACCGATCCTGTTTTTCGACTGTTACGGCGGTCGTCGAAGCGCAAAAACCGGATCGGGCGACTAAACTGGATGCGATGTGCGTTTTTTCGCATTTAACCCGGATTATGCTAAAATTTCAGTACGGCAAACGCACAAATATGGATTTTTATCGACAATGTCAAATGTAAAGGTATGTTTTTGTCATTTTCAATTGATTCTATGCTGTCTTCTGGATCCACGGATGTTTCCACTAGCCTTCTAGTTCGATCCGTGCAGGAGTTATGGGTGATCAAATGTTTAGTTGCCACTATAGTTGCCAACTCGGGACTTTAAGGGTTTGTGACGGATTGATCAACGCACAGTCGTTTCTTACCACCTGTTTGGTTTACTATCAACACTTGTGCTCTCCACGGAGAATTTGCAGGTTCGATCACACCGTGTCGAGTAAACGTTGAATCTGAGATTTTATAAAGTGCGAGTCTTCTTGACTGTGCACGCGGGATTTTGCAGATATTAGTTTGCAATCAGGGGTTAGAAATTCAAAAATTCTCCGTGGTTTCGACTTTGCTGCGGCAACACCAAGTACAAATTTGGGTCACCAAGTACAAATTTCGGCAACACCAAGTACAACTTCTGAGCTCTCGCTCTGCTTTCAATGTCAATTTCTTTCTGTCGAGGAGCAAGTGGTATTTGTTCTTTTGTCCTTCGTCCTTTAATGTTTGATCGATCTGCAAGTTCTTTACCAACAAAATTTTTAGAAGCGCCCGTGTCAATTAGTACATCAGCTGTTTGGTTATTTAGTTTGGCTGTGAGAACCGCAGGGGCCAAGCTCCGTGGGGTGGTTGCAAAAAAGGACAATCTGGAGCTTTAATTTGTTGATGGTTTGATGTCTTAGAAACAACGCTCGCAGATTTTTCCGTTCATTTCAAAGTTTGCACAGGGTTATTGCAGTTACCGTAGCTAGTTTTCCATACCTTTTCGACCCTATTTGAATACGCCAAGATTACTTTTGTACTTCGGTTGGTGGTAATTCCCCATTCACACTAAGTATTTTCCCAGTGCCAATCATTTGTACACTGTGACAATACGCAGTGCAATAGAAGATCAATTTGAACTATCAAGTTTTTTCTTTACTTCTAACGTCTCTAAACCATAGAAAAACAAATTATCTTTTCATAAATGTTATGTCTTTGTATCTTCTGTGCTTTAGAAGGAAAATTTTTAATTTTCTCTGTTACAAATTTATTGTAAGGACAACAACATGCGCATTGTAAAAATACATGCTGAGGCACGAATTGGAGAGGAGAGGTTGCAGCAGTAGCAATAAGGCTTTATATTTTTCTTGTTGAGCAGCGGCGGCCACTGCGTGATGTTGCCAAGGATTTGGCGGTAAATCTTGCTTTCTTTTCCCATTTAACTCTCCAAGTGAATACTCTACTGACATCTTTCTCGGTGGAGTCGTCACCAACCAGTTTCAGTTTGTTAAAAGTAACTTTGCTAAAAACTTAATTGACCGCAAATATAAGACAACACGAACTGCTTAAGTCACTACCTCAAAAGCAATATCAAAAGTGGCTGTTTCTATCAACCCTCAACGTTTAATAAATCAAGCATCTGAACAGAACTTTTAGATGGTTGTACCTTGTTCAATATTGTCACACTGTCGTAGCTATAGGCTGCTTCACGTGGAAGTAAGATGGCTGAGACTGAATGAAAGGAGGTAAAAGTAATTTAGCATGATGACCACGGCTAAATGAAAATGAAACTTCCAAGTGATGAATGTAGCATTTTGTTCTGTTTTCAGTAAATATGTTTGGAGTCACACTGATTAGGCTTACCTGGTGACCAGGGCACACCTACAGTAGGTTAGTCAACTAGCGGTCCCCAGAATATCAGCCACTCCTGTAGGTAGAAATTCCTTGAAAGGCTTTCTGTTCTAAAGTTGGTTGCAACAAAGATCTTCGCTTAACGTTTGAATGATTTTGTTAGTAAATAATGTACACTGCGATAGTTACATAAACAAGAATGCACAATTTTTACAGAAATGTGGTTTTCTGAAGTTTGATTTACGAGTATGGCAATATGGGCTGTACAACAGTTAAAATTGTTCGCATCTCATCGACTAAGCACTGGGGTCTAACACTGTTGAGCTTGGAGATGAGTCGTAACATTTCCAGCTTACACCAGCTATGTTTTTCTTTTAGTTTCGAAGTTGGTAAAATGAAATTTGATCACAGTCGGCCACCCTCTACAAAAATCCACTGTTGTCTCCCTTGGAAAAAAGTCTTTCCGACGCCCCTACCTCTATCTCCATCTCGTCGCAAGCATCAAGTGGGTTACAAGCATCAAATAAAATTCCATTCGTCACTGGCAGTACAAGCGAGATGCACTTCAATGACACAGCATGCTGCATTTCCTATTTTGTGACCATTCACAGATAATTAATCCTCCCACGTAAAAACAACAGGGAGACAAACACTGTTACCTCAACAGTCTACCGTGCACTACACCTGCAGAATGCAAATGCACTGCCGATAAATTAGATTTAAATTCTTCGTCTGCGTAAGCCAACATCTGCGTTGGCCGTTCCGTCCGACCACTTGCATATTCGGTCACGTTACTGTTCGCTTCAGTCATGCTATGCATGACGTAATAATTCAAAATAGCTCTTTCTGTTGCTCTTCTTATAAAAATATTTCTTTGAGCCGAAATCCTTGGATTAACTTTGGACAGAACGTTCACATAGCACCGACACCTTGAGACAGTTGGCAAAAAACTAATGTTCGGCCTTGTGCTTCTGAGGCGGCTATATGGCTGTAACTAGATGAAGCGTTGGATCAGCAATGCTGCGCAAAGTCACTTTAGCTCTAATAGACCTTTCTCTGGGAGAATACTGTATTCCCGCTTGTTTTCGCAGTGCGCACATCCTCCTTCCTCAATGATTCAACTATAAACGACGCACTGCAAATTTTGAGTGGATGCTTTTGTCCTGCACTATCGAAGAAGCTGACGGTTTTCACAGGCATCCAACCTTGGAGCCTGGAAGCTTGGTCCATTCTCATTCGCAACTGTAACTTGCATATCGCGCTTTGGAGAATGGACACCTGCACATCCCCGCACTCACCAGTCGACATGATGAGCAGCAGCAACCACCTTTGATACTCGCATGCGCCAGATGAAGAAGGACCCGGAGCCAGAATTTTGAATAAAAACCGTACGTAAGAAATGAACAAGGAGTGAAATTTTATTTTTGTCAGGATCCGGATAATATATTTCAGTAAATTAAAAATTTCTCTGAGAAGCTAGTTGTTAGATTAACATTGTGAGACTTTTTTCTTGGTTTTATTGGTTGGTGAACGATTCAGTAGATGGTGCTGAGTGTGGCAGACTGGCCGGCTCTTTTTGGACACACGATCCAGTGCTCAAATACCGTGTCGCAGGGGTAGCAGAACAAAAGCAAGTCGCAGAGGTAGCAGAACAAGATGGACATGGTAGGGGATGGATAAGGCATAAAAGCAGGTATATAAAATTGAATAGGGTAATTTGTAGTGTCGTAATTGTTCCCTATGAAGTGCTAGCAATAAACGTCTTCAGCACCAGTTGTTACACTACCAACCAGTGATTATCCTGCTTGTCTTCAAATGCGTCAAATATTACTTTGCTAATAATCAAGAGTATATACAGCACTAAGAAAATGTTAACGAATTTTTGAAGTTGCAAGCTTCGGCCCAAATGATCAATAATTGAAAAATGTGTGAGACTACAACTGAGCCTGTTTTGAAGCAATTAAGGAAACTTGTAAGACTGCCACAAGGCTAGTTTCGATAATGAATAATGCAACAACAGCAATGTGGTTTTAGCTGAGCCAACACAAAAGCAGTTTACCTCNGAATGATTTCAAGCAAAGCTGAACTGAATCAAGAGTTAGATCTAGAGTCTGCAAAAAAGATGGGATTAATAACCAAAACACATGAGTAGCAGTACGAACGGCAAATTTAATATTTGGTTTATATATTTCAGGGATTTTAAAGTTGGTTTTTATGCACACCTTGGCCTAACTGAAATTAACTTGGAAGCTGATTGATTTTCACGATGTCCTAACAAAGTTGAAATTGATGCTGATGTTTATTTTGTTTAAAAGAGTTCGTTCTGATAGTGTCAAGGCTGTTGCATACTTCAATTTACTCGCCATACTGCTCGAAATTTAATTCGGTCGTCATCTCTTGAAGTACGTTTAGTAGGGTTAATTTGCATTTACAGGAAAATCATTGCTGGACGTTGTGTGCCATTACATGCGTCTGTCACTTTAAGCAAAATTTTCACCTACGTGACTCGCAGGTTTTCAGAACACTTGCGATGTGAATTGTGGTCTCTTCTGATAACGCAAGCTTCAAATAACGGACTCTTTACAATTTGTTTGCTTTCGAATCGCCGTACTTTTTATTCAGGTATAAATATCATTTTCAGCTGTGAAGTGACCAAAACAGAAAGTTCTGACCGGTTGCAACATTTCGCGAGGCAACAAGGCCTTGCACTGTTTGCATTATGAAGTTCATTGGCTTGCTTGTTGAAGCAATGGTACAGCTTTATCTCCCATAAAAAAAACAATAAAGCACCATAAATTTTTTTCTTAATCGTCAAGATGACAGTAAAGCTATTAATAGAAAGTCCTTTAGAAGGAAGTCGGTGATAAAACAGTAGAGGTAAATTAATTTTCAAATGCCGAGGTTCAAAAGCAGACTGATAATGCAGTAAAGCAGCAGAAGATAGCCTGGATGATGACTCGATTCAGAGTGAAACACTGGATTAATCGTTTCAAGACGCATTTCCAAATTCGTCATGAATTCGTCAAATGCGCTGCAGCGCTCAACAATGCAACTTGCTGTGTGTGATGGTCTTGAAGAAAAAAGTATTTCTAACCTGTTCATGGAATTGAGAGACGTCCCAGATTCGTACAGAATTCCAACATGAGACTATAATGTAAAATGGTGAGTAAGCCAAGGAACTGTTTTAGATCAAGCCATCAAATAATTGACTATTTATTTAGCTCCATCCGGAACTTAAGCTGCTTTTAACTGATATGTTATCTCAAGGTATTTTTCTAACCCATACTCGGTAACAGCAAAAAATGAAGCTGCAAAGCGTACTTGAGCATGATTGCAAAGTTACTATAAAGTACAAATTAATGTCGATTCAAATCAAATTTAACATTTTCCTTATGATTTTTTTGCTACAAATTGGTGGCCAACGAGCTACAAAGCGGTGCAAAACATTGTTTCCTTACTTTTGTTACCAGGTTACTTACGTAGATGTAGGCATTTGGTAAAATCGTTTTTTTTCAACTTTCATTTCACCTTTCTCCATCACCTTCAGTCAATTCCATAAGCCTAACCTAACCCTGCTGCAACAAATGCCACCTTCTGCTTCACTTGCCCCAGCAAAGGCCCATAATAAAATTATGGTACAGACAGCCACGATCAAGGTATGTAAATACCACACCAAACCACGATAATGTCTAGTGTGTCCAATGTATAGTGCGCTGCTAGCCCCTCAGTCACAATCAAAGTCTCAGCTCTACCTTCAGCGTCAGATGGAACCCCCTGATCCTCACAAAAGTGCAACACCACTAGGAGACACAAAAGAAAATATGCGTCAGCGAAAAAACGTGTATTTCTTTGTGTGCAGCATAACTCTGTTTGCCAATAAGAAGTTTGGAGATTTTGTAAACGTGACTTTGACTCGAGTCGAGTCATTCGGTAAAAACTTGACTCGTGTCGAGTCATCACAACATCGTTTGTCAGCGTGATTCGCGTCGAATCGTTAACTCGACCTAGTTGTTGAGGTGTTTTCAAAATCGTTTTTGTTACCTGAGGAACAAGGAACTTACGCCAAAGTTAGACCAACATAAATGACAAGCACGTGTGCTTTTTTGAATGGGTTTATGCAACGGCAATGAAAAGTAAGTATAATTACGTCAATGCTTATTCTCTAATGAGACGCATTTTCTATGCCTGCTTGATATTTCCTAAGTATTACTTGACAATTCTTCAGCATGAGAATTAAGCTGGCAAGGCAATATTTATTAAAACGTTGCTTTTCTTCTTGAATGAGCGATCACGACTCTTCGCACTTCAGTAACCAGTTTGATCATTTTTGCTCAGCGCTCTTTTTTCTAAACCAAATGCAAATATACATTCTTTCTTGCTTGCATTGAAGATAGTACACGGTAAACAGTGCTTAAAACCAAAAGGTAAGTAAGTACTGTCCAACTCTCAGAAGTCGTGGCACTTCTAAAAACTATTCTTTACATGATTCAATAATAGCAGTAATAAAATCTCCAACATACAAACATATGAAAAGGTTGTAGTTTGCAATTTAAACTCACTAGACATGTACAATGTACTTTTGCCATATTTAATGGTTTATAATGTGTGTTTAATGCAAACCATTACAGGTATATGATGCAGCTAATACCAGTAGAGTACGGTGTCAGACATGAATTGCGTTCTAATATCATTAAACGAAATTTTTTTTGGATTTCTTTCGAATCACACACATATTCATCTTAGGATAGGAATGTTTTGTGGGAAACGAATTGATTGAATAAATTGCTCAGTTACTGGATAAACACTCGTAAAAATACTTTCAAGTATTATGATATTCTCCAAAAGTAAAAACAGTATTGGAGAATTAAGTGATTTCATATATTTTCACTGAGGAGAATAATTGCTTGCTACCGTATGTTTGTAAATCAGAAATCACTGAAACATTGTGTTATCAAAAGTATTTTAGTCGATTCGTTACAATATGTTTCGAAAAAAATTACGCATTTATTTGGCTACCATTTTCAAATATTTGTTTCAGTATTTTCGGGAAACCGTTCCAGCCTTCTTGCTGAAATTCGAACGCAGAAAATCAACAATGCACGCCATGCACAATTGTTTTTAATAGCACTTAGAAAAAACGCACGTCCAACGAGAAACATCACGGTTGGCTATGGTGAGCGAACAAGTGGGCAGCGAAGCTTAAAGTGAAAGTGTTACTTTGATAAGTTTCAGAGGTACACTATACGCAGACAGTTTGCTGACATGGCTCTTTGCTGCAGCACATCTCAGCTAGCGTTTTCCAATCGCTACAGAACGTTTTGCCGAAACAATGGACGTTAGGCAAGAAATGCGTTGTGTTTCGCTTTTCATAGCTTTCGTAGCAATCGGTGCAATTCTGATTGGTTAGCCGAGAGACTTACCGCTATGGCGCAACGTGCAAAAGCAAAAAACTAACATTTCGACCTTCAAGAATTTTTGCTTTCTACCCCAAATTGTCAATATGTCACTAATTGGTTTTGAATCGCGTTCAAACAGCGTTGCTATTCTAGGTTGAGTGGCACTCCTTTGGATCAAAGTAACGACCCTCCAATCAATCCTTTTTTTTGCTGGTCAGACTGGTATAATGTCAAAGTGGAAGAAGATTCCTTTATGTGGGCGCATGGGCGCAATTTTGTTGTAAAATGTGGTGGGGACAGGACATCTTGATGTAAAAACAATAACGCCATCGGGCCTATGCTGAAGTGAAGTTTTGTAAATACCTATTCCCAATCTTGTTTTTAGAGGTGTTTTCGAAGCAATGCTAATCACACTTTGCTTTATCCTTATGAATGATTTAGAAATTAATAAACCTAATTTTGTTGTTGGACATGGTACTGTAGTTCAGCTTGGTTGCACTACTATCAGACTATGATACAAACAAGCAC
>JGI24158J21664_10009679_pt1 | contig 12873 bp, 11 predicted proteins | sample Ectturendosymbi3_FD_21664 | JGI IMG/M metagenome (IMG submission 21664) | reverse complement strand
CCCCCGTGACCGAGACATTGCCTCAATTTTTGTGCGCGAAACACTGACTGCACCGTCGTTATGTTTACGTTCGAAGCGAACAAAAAAGTACTTTCTTGTGACCATTTCGTTGATTAACTCGCACGCATGTATTAAATTCCTAGAGCAGTTGACAGCAAGATATTGCTCATTTTATGAGACTCCTGCAGCAATAACTTGTGTGCAGGAAGAGCTGGCCCGGCGCATGTGCGCCAGTGAGGAAAACATGGGTTCGCTCAAAGAACAGTACGAGGAAAAACTGGCCAAGCTTGATAAGGAAATGTCGGAATTGCAGAAAGAAAAGGACGCTCTGTTGCTTGCACTCAATGCGGCCAAGCGGAACAACGAAAACCATGCGTGAGTTTGTGCTTCACTCTGTCTGTTGTCTCGGAACAGTCTGATCTCCTGCGAAAGGCACTGCCAAGCTTTGGGCAGTTTCTACTAATTGTGTAAAGCGCTTGTTTCTACATTCATCGAATAGGATTTCGGAGAAGCGACGCCATCGTCTGGTCGAGCTGGAAAATCAGTTGAAGGAATTGAAGCGAGAGAAGAAGGAAAAAGAAAAAATGGCCAAGTTAAAACATGAGAGCGACCAGAAAATTGTCAAGCTGAACAGGTTTGTATTGTTTCGGGTAAGGGCTTTTGGTATTAGGTGGAAGCTCGAATTGCTATTGCTCATGTGTCTTCAAGCTGCCTCTTCTTTTATTACGATAAATTCCATCTGCAATATCAGGTCGCCGAAAAGGACTGTAAAAATAATTTCTTTTGCGAAAATTAGTGAAAAGAAGATTTAGCGGTTGTTTTTGTGATGTACACTTTTAAAGTTATATATGTGAGTGACCGCGGTGTTCAATTGCAACCCCTCGCAGTGTTCGCACCGAAACTATTTTGTAACTTTATTAAATAGTGAGATACAAGGCATCAAGAACAGCCGCGTGAAGCTGATGCGTCAGATAAAAGAAGAAAACGCAAAATATCAAGCTTTGAAAAAAGAAAAGGAGAGAGAAGTAAAACAGCTCAAAGAGAAGGTACGCTAAACCGATGTTTACATTTTTTCATAGCAGCTGCATAGTCTACCATAGATCCGATTAACAGTTTTGGTAAGTGGATCAGAAGTGGGTTACATGACTCGTGAACATGCGTTCGATGTCAAACCCGGTTTCTGAGGAACGCTCTCAGGTTCCCAACTCTATGTCCATTTCAGTGCCGCTGATGACCACCTCATCATTCAAGCAGAATGCAGTCACAAAATTATTGGGTCTTTACGTTCCTAAAGTATTTCTATTTGTGCCGGTCAAACTTTTATTGGGTGATTTCAGTTTTTTAATATTGGAATAAAATTTTCGTCTTGATTGTAAGTTTGGCAACGTACTCGTATGTGACGTGACGTAATGGTACAACTGCGATCATCGCTGACAGCCTGTGCACAATGCTGTCACTGGTGCGTGACAAAGACTTGTTAAATTACCCAACGCCACACGTTTAATACGGCTTTTACATAATGTTTTTTACGTTAAAAGCAGACACGAGCAGACATTCGCGTTTCCTTCATTTTAACCTCAAGAGCAAGATGGACAAACCGTCTGTGTCGAGCAAAGAGTGTGCGTAGCAGGACGCATAGTGCAGGCATTCGAACAGCCATGTTGCTTCGTTGCTAAGCTTACAGTTAAAAGAAGCTGTATATTATATTTGCGGATGTTTTCTCGTCGCCAGCTGCTTGCCTAAAATAGTGGCCATCTTCAAACTGCAAGCATTGCCGCTCGCTTGTGCCGCAATGTATTTGTCGCTTGTCCAGGACCGCAAGCGTCAGTTCGAAATCGTGAAGCTCGAGCGCGACTTCATGCGGCAAAAGAACGTGCTTCGACGAAAAACTGAAGAAGCGGCCGCTTCGAGCCGAAGATGGAAGGAGCTGCTCGAAAAGCAAAAGAATGCTGCTACTAAGCGAATGCAGTCTCAGTCAAAAACCTTGGACAGCGCTAACACGAAAATGAAGGTTGGCTGCCTTGGCAACTATTGATCTGATCGTTGAAGTTTTGTTCAACAGCCGAGATATTTCACGTTCTTTTGACGTTTACCTGTTCACGCAGTGGTTTGTGTGATGGTTAAAAGGTCTGTGACATCGCCGTTTAAATTAGTATTTTATGTGTTTTCACTTGCATCCAACTTACAAGTTGTTGTAACCAATTAATGTGTTTTGAAAAAAACTGTACCTTGTCAGACTTGGATCGAAGATGATGTCGAAATTTCTGTTCGCACCAAAGAAGCGAAGAAGCATCTCGACGTTCTTGAAGAAGACGTGAAAGTGCTTCAGTCTCAGCTCCAGGAAGCAGACGATACTGCTTCTCCTAGCAAGCGTGTAAATCTACGTAGATAAATCATATAAAATCAGACCAGTGTAGGTAGCAAGACTTCATCAATCAAAAATAATGTTACAACGTCACGAAGAGCGACACCAGCTGGTCGTCTGAGCAAACGTAATCGAGTTATGTGCAGACGACGCACAGCTCCTGCTGGATTCGGTTCATACAAAGATTATAACTGGAACAGACGTCGCATGGCAATTTTCGGTGACTCAATGATGGCAGAGTTCTGCCAGACGCCCAAGGGCCAAGACTATTGACTTTGCTATGCCGCCAATAGTTTTATAGCAGTATGTAATCGTTTCGCATCTATGTTTTGTGTCAGTACGCAAGGTTGATGGGCGGTTTTGTGAAGCTGCAAGGAAAGCAATCTACATTCGTGTCTTCTGTGTTGCTAATTCCAAACACAGGTTGTTTTTATTTAATTTATTTCGCTTTAACAGCACATGCAGCTTAATTTTAGTTTTCGTTCCGAAACATGCCCATCGCATTAGGGCGTCGTCTAGGTTACCAGCGCGACTTCGCGGAAGTAGCAAGAAAAGCGATAGACGCGGAAGTAGCAAGAAAAGCGATAGACATCTTTACTCTTTTGCTTTTTTTCGTAGCCTTTTATCACGAAACTGTGTCAACTCATTGAAAAACTCGGCTTTTGGTTTTTACAGCGTCGAACGTATCTCAAGTCGGAGATCGATGACATCGAGGCCAGACGAGTCATGATTCGTCAGGAGCTGGAGCTGAAGGAGGCTTTGATCAAGGACCTGCAGAGCAAGAGCGTGGAGGCGAAGGAGATCCGCACTCGGCAACAGGCTCGCTGGATGCAAATAACCAGCATCGCTGAAGCGCGAGCAATCATGAAGCATCTGTTCGGCCTGGTGCGTACACGTGCGCCGGACTGAGCGTTGGCGATTTCGTCGAAGAGCGTTATGTTTTGAGTGATCCCAATGGAATGGTGTGTGGGATTTAATTTGAAGGTTGCGAATCTCAATTCGAACCGCTATGCCGGGAACCATAATAAATTCAGAAATATTTTATGCAACAAAAAATGGTACCAACTAAAGCTTTTTCCCCTCTTTTTGGAAGAGAACAGCGCGGATCACTGGTGTACGCGTAAACCTCGAATAAACAAGTGCCATCTATTAAATTTGCACTACAACGTTGTATCCGTCTTTCTTCAGTCGCGTGATTTCATTCCCTATTGCAGGCTGATCTATTACCATAACATCCATTGCAGTGTAAGTCATTACATTATTCGCAAAACGATTCCATTCCTATATCGACCGACTCCATACATATTCCCACCGATCCTGTCGCCACAACGCGCAAGGAACTTTGTTCAGGTCGTTGCTTCGCGTCTAGCGGAGGAGGAGAACGCGGCCAGCTCGAGCCGCGCGAAGGTGGACGCGAGCAAAGCTGAGATGCGGATCAAGACGCTGGAGGCGGAGCTCGACGCTCTCAGGAGCGAGAAGGACAAAGACATCACTGCGCTCGAAGCGTCTCATCACGAGCAGGTGAAGCGTCCTCTCAATTGAGTCAAGTAGCTCCCTTTCAGTAAAGATCGACCAGTATATGCGTCGCCTTCACCAACACATCTTTAGTGCACTCTAGCGGCTGATCAGGTAACAGATAACGTGCGTTTGCTTCCAACTGGAAGGAACATGCCAGTGCAGAGATGTGATTATAATTGTTTAGTGATCGGCATGTTTCTTAAAAGTGGCCCGCTAATCCAAAATGTTAATGACTCTCTTGCGCCGCATAAAAAACTTGTGGCAAAAAGCAACTGGACTGGTTGTGGCAATGACTTGCTGGGGTCGCGACCAGGAAGAAATGTCGCACGACGGTAGTAGGTTTGTCCATCGCTGCCATTAACCTGCTTGTCGAATTGGAATTCAATTTGTATTTGTGGTGAAAACCAATTTCATATGGCCTGTAAGTCTGCTGGATAATCAACACAGTCGCCAATAAACGCTTCGGTAACTGTGTGCCATACATCACAATTACGGTTAGTTCGGATATCAATCATTTTTGCGGATATTTGTATGTTAGCTAACCGGATAATAGCCGCTACTTCTTAGACAATTGATGTCACGAGATTTGCGGGATGAATTGATTGTAAAATCATGACAAACTTTTATGGTTAACACTGTATACACATGCTGTGCATGAGCGCATATGAAAAAGTTGTGCACGTTTAACATTTACTGCTTCTGCAACGAATTTCATATGAAGCATAACGCGAACTCTTCTGTAAAAACAACAATCACGTGATTTCAGTAGAACTTATGTCGCCCGTATCTGGAAACAAAGAATACCCAAACGTACTTGGAAAAACGTAAAACGCCTTAATAACGATACTTTTTATCCGGGTAACCGACAGAAATATATCCGGATATCGGATAGCAAAAAAAACTCTCGGTTAACCGTGATCCGGATAATCCAACCGTAGTATATACGTCACTAATATATGCGTATCTGGTCGGTTCATCGCACGAAACACTCGGTGATCGCGTAATTTCAGGCAAATCTGCCTTGAGATCGTACAAAAAGCAACAAAATCCCGAAAAACGTGACTTCTTTTCATTTAAGGTTCTGTTTTTAACGAACCAATTGAACAAGTCATCAGGTGCGCCGTGTCCCAATCCATCGTCACAGCGGGAGGCCGAATTGGCGTCGCAGATCAAAATACAGGTGCTGTTATTCGTTATAGCGTACAGCGTTTTGTAATACCGTTGGCAGAAGCTGCTTCTTGGTGCGCCCGAAACGTAACAAACCCGACTCGCTGCAACGCAGGCGAACGTCATACAAGAAATGCTGAAGAAGCAGGAGCAGTACCAGACTTTGTTGGAGGAGACGCGTCGCATGAGTGCGGGATCGGACAAGTCCGGCGACGACAGTGTCGCTTCGCAGAAGAAAAATAGCGCGAAAGGAAAAACAAAGGTAGCTGTTTTTTTTGCAGCAATCCGCGATACACTTAGTCCAGGAAGAATTACGCCAACGCGTTAGATGGTGTGGAGAATGCCCCGCGGACAACATCGTAATTTGCAACGCAGTCGTGTGTTTGCAAACCGATAACGGAGCTTGGGTTTTGCAATCTTTGCCTGGGAATCAATACAATGGGGGAATAATCTCCAGACAAAGCACCGGCACATCATTATCACTAATCATACATCATCACCTGCAAAAGGCTTCTATGAGCCAAGCTAGACGAAGTTTAATTCGTTTAACCAGTTTGCAATGGCTGATGAGGATAATAGATGTGCCTTTTGAATCAGGATGGTTGATCACAGTCTTATTTTACCGGATAGTTCAATTTGTTTACATCAAAATGAACTCATTCACCATAACATTTTTGTCGCGCTTCGCGAAGCTAATAAGCTTCGTTTAAATAAAACTACAAACATCCGTTTCCAGGCAACTGTTGCCAGGGACAGGCGCCTCACCGTGCAGGAATTTTTCAACGAACTTTCGGAGGATTCTTTTGATGTTTATGACCAAGACTCGGGTCCGGATTACGTCCCAACTCCGCGGAGACGTCGCACCGTGAATCGCAAAGTCCGGGCGGTCCGAAAAGAGACGAGCGTAGGTTGTTTTCAACTAATTGCGTTCCTTGCTCCACGCTTTTGAAGGACGCTTTGCTTCTTACTCTTTGCTAAGCCCTTCTTACAGAGCAACATGCAATCCAAGGCGTCGGGGATCAGAATCCTTTGTTAAACTTAAACATTTCTTATACTTCGTCTAAGAAATAAGTGATTTCGGCCAATCAGAGTGGACGCGCTGAAAACATTGCCGTTGTCAATTCGCGGTGTTGTTTAACATCATGCTCTGACTACTTTGGCGTTCATCTTTAAGTGCACCTGGGTAGTTTTTCAAGACACCAGCTTTATTTGTATTGGCCTGAGTCTGGAGATCTTCGCCTGATATCGGTGTTGGTTTGAACCTCAATGCTTTGCAAGCGACGAGCAGTCTCAGTTTAAACCGAAACAGGCTGCAGCTGAACCAAAGCATTTTCGGGGTCATATTTGTCGTATTTTGTAGTTGAGTTACTCTTCCGCCTTGTCAGATTATGTTGACGAAATGTGTAAACGTTTATGAACCACATTTTCAAATTACGCAAGGTCCATTAACAAAGTTCTTAACCAGGAAAATACCTTCCCATGTCTATGTTTTGAATAAGAACGAAAACCTCTTTGCCACAAGCGAGTTTTGATCACGACATGGTCTTTTTTCGCAACGTGCCATTTGACTGCTGGAGTAACGCCAGCTCAAGTCAGCGAGTAGTTGTGGGTCGCGCTGCACCGCTGATCTACAGCAGTCTCGAACACGTCGTGAGATATGCTTGACTCAGGCCCGTAGCGACAGGGGGGCATTCGGGGGCAGCGACTCCCAACTGTTTGTTGTGCCCCAAAATTTCGTTTTAATACACAATAAAAACAAAAACATTCCCCTCCTAAAAATGTATTTTGCCCCTTCAAACCTTAAAAACTGGCTGCGGACCTGACTGACTACTGATCCGGATCGTTCAGGGCAATCGATGTGGCTGCGCGAAAACGAACTGTGAGAACCGCTTCTGCAAGTGCGTCAAGGCTGGTAGCGTCTGTTCAGACCAATGCGGTTGCAACAAGGAAAACTGCGCAAACCGCACGGCAGAGGTAAGTGACTGGGTTGGTTGCAAAAATTGTCGCACTGGAGTTTAGTTTTCGTCCTTTCAGTTGTAGAGCCGTGGCTGTGGTTTTTCACTTGAGCGCTGGATAGATGTGGGCAGGGGGGTCGGAAGGAGTTTTCCAGAGGGGAACCGATAGTGAATTTTACAGACGTAGCCAAAAGTATTTTTCCAAGGGGGGGCAAAAGTGGAAAATTTTCATTTTACTCACTCGAAACTAAGAAAACCATCTTCTTTTGCTAAAAATTTAATAGGAAAATGTCAAATTTCAAATTCCATTGGAGACCCCTGTCCCCCCTTCCGACGCCCATGGATGTGGATTGTGGAGTCTGGTTCTTGATTCCGTTGCTGGCAGATCTGCCACGAACCTTTCTCTTTGTTTTTAAGGATAATTCGCGAGATGAGCGGTCTGACTCTGATGAGAGCGCAGCAACCCCATATTACAGTCGGATGCAGCTTTTTGATGCAGGTTATGAGAATCACTGATGCGAGTTCTGACGAACGTTGTGTGCCTACCCTGGTGTTCTCTGTTTAATTTAAGTTGACGATTGTAGTGTCAGAAGCTTTTCCGAACAGCAAACGGTACAAGCTACTGTCCACAGGAGCTTGTTACCAAAATTGCACTAAACACAGGCGCTACGAGACGTGTGTATTTGATCGAACAATGAATGTATTGATCCAACAACTCGCTGCAATTCCTCGCGTGTGTTCAGAAATTGTCGCACCACAACACCACCCAATTTCGTTAAAATAAATTTTGGTGAATTTAATCTGATTTTTGATTGCTTTTAGTGCAAAATCTTTAATGATGTCTAATCGATGAGTCGTGGGATAAACTGACTTTCGATTCGAGAAACGTACTTTTTTATCTGTACAGAACTGCAACACAGGCGTTGATTTCGTCACTTTCTTGAGGCTAGCGGGGCTCCATAGTGTGCGAATTTTACTACAACTGAAAAGACTGGCGTGCGCGGAATTCAAACCGGTACTGTTTACGTCCTGGGCGTTGAAAGATGACGTTATTGTGGAGGGAAACACTTAAACACAGTATACGCATAGCAGTGGCTGGACGCATTGAGCGTGCACACGTTGCAGAGCGAACCTTCAAAAGGTGTGATTAACCGTAGTGCACGCGCGAGGTTTCGGAAAATCAATCACGCGACACAAGATCTCATTTAATATTTGCACTAAACGATTTGAGCTTTGCTTCACAACTTGCAGGTGTAAACGGCAGTGCGTCAGCAACGAGCAAAAACGGAATTTTGCCGAACATAGACGAGAGTGGAGAATACAAGCCTTGCTACTTCAGTTCACCTGTAGCGGATAGGCCGAGCGCTGGCGAAGCGCTTTCCGAGTTGGTCGACAACTCGGGTGACTTGTCAAACGGCGCCGTCATCGTCAAACGCGACGCTTCCATGGCTGTGCCCAAGAAAAAAGGCGGAGCGCCGAAAAAGCGCAAACTTCACGCCTCGGAAGACTTGCTGTTTTAAGCAGCAAGTGTTCATGCTTTTTCGCGTTCGCAACTGGGTTTCTTGGAAGTTGAAAGAACATTTCTATCCTCTTCAACTGCACGTGACGCTGTTGGTCAGTGACAATTGCGTGTTCATGGTTCTGTGGTCGGTTTAACGACTGCGAACTTAACAATACAAGGCGACGAACTTTTAATTTTGACGTTGTTTCGATCCATGGCATGCCACTATTTTGAAGCTGCCTTTTTCTCGCACGTTTCCTTCGTTTAAGAACTAACCTGCATTCTTTGCTCGCTGACACAGACCCGAGGTGCAACCGTGGCGTGTTTCACGAACACTGCACAATCCAGTTCTGGCAAGTCTGAGCTGATGCTGATTTCACTCTCTACTTTTCAGTGATATTATATTAGACGCTACGTGCACTGTCCCTTTTTGACGACCGTAGCTTTCATCTCACTGTCGCCAATGGTTACACTGCCGTAAGGAAAAACTTTCTTGCTTGAATTCTGCTTCAAAATTATGAAAGTTGCCACGCATTCGAATTTCAAATTATTTTTCCACGTGTCGAAGTTTTCTTATTGTTGTTTGACAAATTGCGTTGGGAACCGACCAATCACGACGTAGAAAGCAACCCCAGCGACCTGCATCCCGCGGTTTTGCGCGTTTGTAGATTGTTTATCGCGCCTTCGCACCTCTGGCTGCTGGAGACGTCGTCGCAGCCGCGCGAAGCTGACGTGGGACTAGTGCGAACCTGTGACGTGGCCATATATCGCCGATGTCAACATTTAAATGGAATTCGTGGGATGAAACATTTCTTAAATATTTTGCACACATGCGAAGATGGAGCCGAAAACTCGAATAAGAGTTAATTCGATGTACACTCACTACGCCTTGTGATATCGTGCATTATTATATTTCCTTGAGTGTCGGAGCTCTTTACATCGCTGCCATCATCATCCGTTGGGGTTAAAAGTGCGAGGCATTCCATACTTTTCATGTCATGCGATATCGTCTTATGTTGTACTGTAGTTGTTATTCGTTCGCCACTTGTGTGGTATTTTTTAAATCGAGGTGGAAAACCGGCTGTGTAGACACTTCCCACTTTAGGTCGTGAGTGTGTTTGGCACTGGTGCTGTGCTTGTTGTGCAAACAACACTGATTCGATGATTTCCTGCATTTCTCAGTTTCCTCTTGCACGAGGCAAATGCCAGGGAAGATCGCTAGCTGCTTAAGTTATTTGAATCCTGAGACTTACAAAACGGCATTTTTTCTCCAATTCAAGTAAAAGTAGATGCGCGTTTTTTTCCACTGGTAAGAAAATGCATTGCAAGCGCCTGTCGAGCAGCGCTTACATTGAGTGCGTAAGAAGCGCACTGCAAGCTCAAGGGTCAAAGCCATAACATCCCTGATAGTGGAAACACTATCGGAAGCTTCATTTGGCCTAACAGGTTGAGGCGAAGTAAAACAAAAGCATCAACATCAGGTGAAGCTCAGCCTCAAATAGCACGATGGAAGCTCAATGCAGCAATACTTTGATGCTGATACGTGTGAGGGTCCGTGTGTGGAAGCGTCTTCTATNGTACGTTTCCACCACGTTTGCGTATCTAGTTAAATCGTCGAAGCAACACTGAACGTTGGACAATCCCCACATGNTTGTGCAGAGAAGAAGGCGTAAACCCGAAACAAACGATTTGAACAACTGCAGTGTTAACAGCGTGAGGTACTAGGAGCTAATCAGGGCTGTATCCTTAAATGATAACATCCGCATTGATCTCACCTAAAAATGATTCGCATTTTATGACGGCGAAGGGTTTTCTGAGAGGCCCAAATTTTTTTTAACTATATGATATCCAATAGTTTTAACTAGGNCCTACACATTTTTCCAAGGGGGCCGAGCCCCCNTTGGTTACGGGCCTACCTAGAGGTGAGGATCCACCATTATTTTGAAGGGAGTACGAGACAGGAGCCTCCACTAATTCTGTNTTTTTACTTCTTCGCTATANAATACACCACCAAAGTTTTTCCGAGCGCCGACCTTGCCGATAAGACAAGTTCATTTTCATCTGGACCTTGTGACGTTATTCCGCACCCGCGTCACTCTGTTTTTCAAAAGTGGCTGAGTGAGGATGTTGTGCGCGGTAAANCTTAAATATATTAAGTANTTGGTAGTTCCATAAATATATATTACTCGCACAAGGCGTTGGCACACAGAGCCTAAGGATAAAAAGTCGTACGAACGGATATGACGAGAACGGTTTTTCTTTTGCAAATTTCCGACATTATTTGAAAGTTGGTACGAATCTTCTTTAGACCAGTTGATATTTTTACTGCAGGTTTGCTTCGTGGAAAGCCCTGTATATTTTGTACTTCATGGCACTGAAAAAATATGTNNATAAATNCACAGCGGATTTTAGGTGCATTTTCACATTTCGATCTTTCTAGAAATCCTGCAAAAATGTATTACNAAGTTGAATGATCACCGATTACGTTGCACAATCGATCAACCATGATGCANGTAGTACGACTAAATCGGAACCCACACTGCAAAATTCGTTCCGCAACCCTNACACCATAGCCTCNCTGCCATATGCCTTGACAAAATGATGCCGCAAAATAATTGAATCAAAGCTNGGGAATAACCGATGAGGCTTCGTACTGACCGTAGCACTACAGACATACCTATGCGTGTTTTGTCGACCTCGAGAAATATAGGCCTACCAGCGAATCCCTAGGGAAAAGCTTAATTGGGAGTGTTGTGGAAGTACGGCGTTGATGACCGTCTGTTACTGGCCACCACGTCATTGTATTGTTGCTCAAACGTCAGAGAAGTCAACAGCAGTGTCACTGTTGGAAGCTGCAGAAATCAACCGTCTGCGCTTCACGGACAATTTGGCGCTGCTTTAAGGTTGCCAGACGTCCTTGAGCGCCAAGAATTGTCCTTGAATTTGCTGTCAAAACTTGTTATGTCCTTGATCCTTGAAAAAGGTCTTGCCCTTGAATATCTTCCGGCGTCTTTGAAAATTCTTGAATCACACCAGAACAGTGAAGCTGGCTTTTGTGCAGTGTGAGTGCCACACCGGTAAATGATGTGTTATTGCAAGAATAAAATCGGTTAATCGGAATCGAGACGCTGACTTCAGCTTTTCTAACATTTTTTGGTTCTGCGACCCAATTTCTAGGGGAGGGAACGCGTTTTGCTCCCTCTGCGGACACTCATGAAAGTAGTCCATCGTAGCTATTGAAAAACAAAACGTCCTTGAAAAATTTAAGTGATCTGGCAACCCTACGCTGCTTGCATCTACCGAACAGCGACTTCAACATGCACTTGATCGGTTTTCGTCATACGATCAAGTGGGAATGAAAATTAGCACTGAAAAGATAGATATTTTGTGTCACCAGAAACCCAAGTAAGCAAGTCGTGAAGCACAATGTACTTTGGGGTGGTACTCACACCTGGGAGAAGGCAAAACAAAATCGATACACAGATTGGGAAGGCAAACGCAGTTCTGTATAAGCTTTATCCTAACGTGTTCACAAAATGGGAGCTTTCAACCACTTCAAAATTTTCAGTTTTTAAATCAGTATTTGTTCCGATCCTCACCTATGGTCATGAATCTTGGGTATGGCTGGGACTGCTGTCTCATGTACAAGCGGCAGAGATGGGATTTTTGCGAGGAGTTCACAGCGTGACACTTCGCGACAAAGTGCACAGCTTCGAAATCCGAGTCACGCCACCGAATAGAAATCTGTCACAGTGTTTCGACCAAGTGACCATTATGCCCCAGGAAGGATTGTCTAGGCGCGTCCTGCTGGATACACCCACGGGAAAGCGGCCCAGAGGTCGGCCAAGAAACAGGTGGCGTGATTACATCAGGGTTGGTCTGGATCCTGAAAATCAGATTTGCTGAAAACTACGAGGTATTTTGAGTTCACTTAGAGCTGCCCCGCGACCCCCTCCAAAGAAATAGCGGGTGAGAAAATGAACATCGAAACCTGTAGATAAAACTCAACAGAAGTTCCAGTATATGGTTTCTCCAAGTTATCTAATCATTATGTTCATTTTCTGCTGTTTCAACTGTTAAACCTGGTTGAATCTACCACCGTATTTCAATGAGTCATTTTTGGTTAAATATGTACTTTCCACGATGGGTGTAAGCAAGGAATCGATCAGCAAATTTTTAATAGGAAATCGATTTCACGTAAAATACGCATCCTCAGTCCTTATTCAAATAGAATCATTAGAAAAAAAAATCATTTGAATCAAATAGAATCATTTGAATAAGGACTGAGGATGCGTAATTTTACGTGAAATCGATTTCCTATTAAAAATTTGCTGATCGATTCCTTGCTTACACCCATCATGGAAAGT
>JGI24158J21664_10009678_pt1 | contig 12874 bp, 8 predicted proteins | sample Ectturendosymbi3_FD_21664 | JGI IMG/M metagenome (IMG submission 21664) | reverse complement strand
TGAGGATGCGTAATTTTACGTGAAATCGATTTCCTATTAAAAATTTGCTGATCGATTCCTTGCTTACACCCATCGTGGAAAGTACATACTTGAAGACTTTGAGGGGGTCTCACGTATTAATTTGCGCATGTAGTTCATAGCGAGTACGTACTACTCTACTTTCTCGTTTTAATAGCATTTTGTCTTGTACAACATTTTCTTACGCCGTCACTTTTCCATCGTATTAATGGATGCTCAGGTGAACACAACTCGGGTTGTTATGATTGCTGATGTCATGATTTATGGAGTTATATGACAGATTGTTTTATGAGCTTCTCCTTCTGAACCCATTTTTCCTTCCTTAACTTTAGTGGATTTTACCTCGTTCTTGTCGGAAATTCTTTCTCTTAGTAATCGGACAGCGTCATATGAAGTGTCCTGCCAGTTCTTACAGTAAGAAGAAACTACTTTATTAAGCGGTGTGGCCGAATTAGCTGGTGTGATATCACATGGTTTTGCTATTATTANTTGTTGTGCTGCATTTGGAGGTTTTGTTTTTTTCTTGATGTGTTTCAGAACTCGCCTGCAAGGCTGCAATCGCTTCGTGCAATACTTGTTCGTTCGCATCAATTGGTTCAAGTTCCACTTTGGGTCGTATCGTTACCAGGCTTGCAGTGGGGCTTCCCTCAACCACCTAGAGCTGCCAGATGTGTTTTGTAAAAATATTGGCCTTTTTGTCAACAGTGAAAAACATCTTATCATCGAAAAAATAATAGAAATGAGGCCCAGTTCATTTCTGTTGTAGTTCGAAAAATAACAGAAATGATCGAAAAAATAATAGAAATGAGGCGTAGGCTCATTTTTGTTGTGGGTATTAGTAAACACTGCGCATTCAAACACAGCTTATCCATATCTATGCCGTGATAATAGTAACAATGATTGAGGTGAAACTTTATCCGAGAGATTAATTTTTTGTACATTAATCACATTCACGATGAAAACTGCTTTGTACGAAGAGAATTTAAGACAACACTAAATCAACGAAAATTGGTAAGACTCATCAACAATTTATCAATCCCTGTTTTTTACGCAGTAGAGTATAAGGTTCACTAGTCACTACAGTGTTACTCTCTTCCTGTCCATTTTTATGATTTTCCTGCGTTCTTCCGCAATAGCCTGTAGTAGTTCAGGCAACAACCCCACCTGCGCTGGTTTCACGTTTAATTGCCGAAAAAATACCCATAACAGATCACCTTTAAGACGAAGGAGTATGGTAAATATGACTAAACAAAGAAACAGAGAAACAAAGAGACTATGAGTATTTTAAGTTGCAAGTAATAATAATTTGCTACATTTTGGACGTAAATGAACTTCGCTGAAGGAACTGTCCTCACACGTTTCACTACCAGACTCATTATAATCTGAGAAGTTCCGCGTTAGTTCTTTTTGGAGTAACTCCAATGCATTTATTTTCGAAATGCCGGCATCAGGCACAGATTTTCAAAATACCGGCTTCTTTCTTACTTGCCTCTGCTAAATTAGCAGTAAAATGCCGGCCATCTGGCAACCCTACATCCACCTCTTTTTGTAGGTCTGTTAATAACTTTATTTGCTGCTTGTTGTAAGTTAGTAACTCAGATCACATAACTTCATTCAGTTCGTCAAGGAGATTAAGTGTTGGTAAATTTTGCTTGGCAGGTTCGGCTTTTTCCACGGCTTGTGCTATTTCCACTTCATCTGTTAACACATATCCGTCATCCGAACCAGCAAATCTCGCCCATGCATAAATGTCCTTGAATAATTAATTTGAAGATTCCTTCGGTGACAGTTGTTATGCCCTTCCTCTGGTGTTGGAGTTCTTCAAGCACATCTGTAGCACCTCTCTTTTTGTTTTGTTTATCGTTCGACATGTCGGTATAGTTCATGGCATGTGCAATCAGGAACTTTTTTTACTCAAGATTAGTAGTAAGTGTTCCCCAAGAAAATCTGCAAAACAATTATAGAGGGGGAGTCAAGCAATAATTTCCTTTTCAGAATCTCATGATTTCAAAACTGTTATAGATCATGCGGACTATGGCCGTGTGATTCAAAAACGGTGCCTTTCAAACCGGATTACATGAAATGGACCTCCGCTTATTTGAGAATTCGTTATTTGCGTAACAGCTTGTGTAGTCCTGTGTACTTTGGATTACGCTTCCTTGTCTCATCACTTCTGCCTTTTCTGCCGATGTTTCCCAAAAACCAACAAGCTTTTTGTTGAAGGGTCGAATGTGTTGACGCTAGTGTGCTTTCAACAGCCTTTTGAACCTGAAAGGGTTTACGTACATGGTCTGAGTAGCCACTCAGACGAATTGCGTGGATGGGATTGGGTGTCACAGACATTACCAGTTACGGTGTTATTTTTGTTGGCTGACAGGCCTAAATCGCAACAGAATTGTTTGCAGATTCGCCTGCCCGTTCAGTTTTTTCTTCTTTCAGAAGTTGAACAAAGGGCATGCAAACGTAAGTTGATTTCTGGTGACTTGCATAACATAAGGGTAGCGTTTTTAGAATAAGTTTGCCACTATGGATGAAGAGAAGACTTGTTTCAGAGGAAATATCAGGAGGGCTGTTTTGAAACTGTCTTTGTGTTACTGGAAGCGCGTGGAGGCAGGGACCGAGTTACATTGAGGGGGACAAATTTATATTGTTTGCGTTCGCTGACGTCATCATGTTCACTCAACCGTTGCACGAACTTTTTGTGAAATTGCCAAGAATGGGGGGGGAACATTTTGGAATAAACATACTTCGGTGACCGTGACCCAAGTGCCTCCCCTGCCTACTCCCATGACGGTGGTATAGCAACTGGTAGTGTATACAACGGTGCTATACCTAGATATCTAGCACTTAGCACTGCATTTAATATGAAAACACATTAATTCTGTGAGTTGGACTTGAATAGACATAGTTGTGCTCAAAATTGTGATAAACACTTCAGATTTGGTCAGTTCGGATATATAATGTACTGCTACAAATAACTACAAGACCTAGATATTTTGTGGAATTATGACATGTCATTGTCTAATGCTTGGTTTCAAGAATCAAGTGATTAAAAATTATGGCATGACGGTACATGTGTATTTTCATGAACTGTGAATTATTGTTTCCGGCTTTCGTAGGTAGCCTATTTTTATTAAGCATTTTGCACCGCCTTGCATTTTTCAAGTAAAAGTAGTTAGTAAATGGTAACATATTTTGTTCTAGCTCTGGCTTCAGGGATAAAACCTTGCATACCAAAGGGTAAAAACTTAGCAAGGGTGTTTCTAGTTTAATTCTTTATGTTTTTCTAAAGTACAAAAGTTGTTTGTTGCTTTATAAATAATAATTAGCAACTTTTTCACTAGCACCACTGCGTTTTTGCCGAATTACACATCTGGTAATATCAAAACCAACAGCATTCAGCCTGTTTCAGCTGGTTTGGTAAGTTTTGAAGGGATTTGGCATTTTTTTACAAGTGGTTTGGCATTTTTTTTCATCTGACATTTTTTGTTCACATGGCAACCCTGGTGTTTACATGCGCTTCAGAACGACTGGGTTGGGTGTTCTGTGCTACGGTCTTTAGGCAAGCGGCGCCAGCTTCACCAGTAAACCAATTCTTTTTGTCGTTGTAGAGCTGTATAGTAGGTTTTCCAGTTACAAATGACAAACGGATATTCAGTCTTCTGCAACAGCACTTAAGAGGCACAGTAGTCATTACTTTTCACAAAACCCANCTTGCTAGGTTGATGAAAGGCGAAAACATTATGCCAGGATTACAAATCATTTTTTTGCACAGGNTNCTGCAACGTTTCAGCATGCGTCAGACAATACAAAGGGATTATCACAATCCTACAGGTACCTACTATAACACCCAATTTTCTACAGTTGGAAAACGATTAGATTGCATTCCAGCAAACATGATGTTCTACAGTACTCTTTGGAGGCAAAGCACCATCAGCAATTAGCCTATTACGCTACTACTAGGCCATTAATTTTGTATGCAAATTACAACCGCATTTTTCTGTGGACAATATTGACATCCAAACGGTGCAGTGAAACAGCAGTCTAGCCATAGCCGGATCCTGGATTTTTATTAGGGGAGGGCTCACGGACGAGTTCATCTGGATGTGTGCTGACTGCCTAGCAGTGGAGACCCAACTGCTGAGGTAACTTTTTTAACAAAAATGGTTGATAACCATGTACATTTTGGCTAAATCACATTCTCACCATTACCCAGGCTTACTGGGACATTTCCGGAACAGAAGCGCTCTTCAAAACAATTCAGAAATTATTCTCAAACCTATCTAACCTTACAAAAGTAAGTTGTTGAATGTCGGAAAAGTTTTATTATTAGCAAAACAAACACAGGTCCACGCCGAGAAACTGCGTGGGGCATGCATAGAAGTGACACAAAAAAACTACACGAAGAAACCTGAAATGCCGGCAGTAACCTTTGTTGGCAGTCTGTGCAAGATCCATGCCGTATTGTGGTCGAAATTGGAGATGTTCATGGAATAGAAGTTCATGACGTTCACACTCGAAAATTTGTTTATTTTTGGAAATTTTCCAATTTTATTGCGTATACCAGAGACGTAACGATGGGGCAAGGGGGAACATTACCCCTGGCGCCAATTCACTGTGGGTTGCCAAAAAGTCACAACAATGTCATGAGCACTTTTTTCAAAACAGTACATTTGCTTCCGAAAGACCTCAGGTTCGAACATGGGGGCACCAAACTTGTTTCTTGCCCTATAGGCGCCATCTAATCTCGTTACGCCCATGTGCATCACGATTGTCTAGACAAAATGTCGAATTTTTTTTACAAAAATACCTGACCATCATTGGCAGACTATCAATCACAAACTATTTGAAACAAAATGATGTTGATTATCGAAGTCATTTGACCATAGAATATAACTTGAAGGTCGAATAATAGATATATTATTTCGAAAACAGGCACAACTTTCCCTCCACCCAAAGAAACGCTTAGGGTACGCGTAGAGACAAACATACGAAAATATTCGAAAACAATAATTATGCTGGTCCTTTGCCCTGAAAGGCGTTTATTGCATCACAAGGGCATTGACAATGATCAGACAATATTTTCCACGTCGCAGCGGGAAACGTGAAGTTTGCAGTGAGTCAATTACCAAATTCTCATCCATTCAATTTTTTGTACGAAACGCGACTATTAGAAATACTGCACAGTAGGTTGAAAAAAAATGATTAGAGACAGCAGAATATTGGTCAATATAATAAAGCATCTGATTTCGTGCTGAGCTGAACTTTTGTCTAAACATTGTTGCTGGCAGGCAGGGGTGTATTGCTAAAGAAAGAAATGTGGGAACGGTGTTTCCACACCAAACATAAAGGAAGTCTGATTCGTCTACAAGAATTTCCACACTGGATCTTCCTGTTTCACTTTAGTGCTACAGTGCTTTACACAAGATAACTTGTCATTGATTCATTTATGCTGCTCCCGGCGCTACACGTAGAAATTGTAAAGAAAACTTTAAATCTTCAAGTAACGTTAGTGGTGCAAAATGGTGGGAAAACACCGTTCCCACCCCACTATACCCCTGATGGCAGGCCTGCATGCTAATCAGTAGCCATCTTTAGCATAGCCTACAGCTTATCAGGCGCGTCTCATTTCAAGCCTGTCTGACATGTAGGCTTTGTTTTACGGTTAGGTTTGCTGTTTTGGAATTTACGCGGTCACTGAGTGCAAACCTATATATCCGGTAGTTAACTGCATTGTTAGTTCGCTGTAGCGTAATTTTAATGCCTTCGCTTAATTACAGTAATAACACGAGCTGCACTAATTCATAAAACCTTGTAGGAAAAAAATAGTATGATATGCAGCTTATTCAACTTTTTTCCACAATCTGCTCAGTCCCGTCGCCGCAAGGGGGCTTTGGTGGGCTTAGCCCCCAAACAAAGCTCCAAGTACCCAAATTGAAACATGAAGCACTATAAATCAGCGGAGCTTTTATTTTAGAGTGTCAAGCCCACCCGCACAAACGCAAATCCCCCCGATTGAAAACTTTCTAGCGACGGTTCTGAGTTTGCTTCTTGTTTATCTTTTGACCACAAGAAACCCAAACTTACCTAAATGAAACAAGAGTACTTACATCCGCAGTGGCATGGCCAGTCCAAAATTTTGGGTGGATCAAAATGTTTGATTTTAGGCGAGCAACAGTATTTTGTTTGAGATACTGCCTCTTGAAGCACAAAATAACTAGATATTCTAAAAATTAGAGGGGCCATGGCCCTCTGGCTACGCCTATGTACGTGCAGTTTTTATAACGTTTATGTAATGTAAATACTTATGTAAAAACGTACGTACTTATATAACATCAGGACTATATTTTTCATATAAAAACTTGTTTGTTACAAGTTTCATTTATAGTGAAATAAACACATTCAGACTCCCCAAATTCAGCGAAATAAGCTTTGAATTTAATATTTTCGTCCCTATCCCTGTGCAAGAAATGGTTTATTTAAAGGCTATGCAAAAAAATCACCTCAGTGGACGTTTCTGTGTCGGGAACCATCGATCAAAAAACGTTTCTGAAAAAATTTATGGCGGGCTTCAACCCCCTTAGCCTCCCCCTTGGATCAGCCTATGCTAGCGTACTGCAAACAGCAGAACCAGGCCACGTTACGTACTACAGAATTTCACTACACAGTCGCACAGCGGTTTGATATCGTAATTATTGCAATGTGGATTGCAAAACAAAGCTAAAACCAAAACGTTGTACCATTTCAAGACATCAGACGTGATTTAAATTCACCCTTGTATCATCCAACCCACGCAGGCGTTATAGTGATAGCCAAACCTAAGCCGGCTGCTTCGCGAACACACTTCACTTATGAACCATACAGCTACGAGCGTGCTGTGTTCACTTTCCAGAGAGCTCATTCGATCAGTCAATCACCAGCAGTTGGTGATGCAGCAGTAATCGGGTCACGTGACCAGAAAAGTGAGCTGATGATCTCACTTAAAGCGCCATGCAAAAAGCCCTAGTGAGACATGATGCAAAACTACCTTATGAAGCAGTGCAACATCACATTTTTTAAAGAATGTTGAATACGTTTCTCGATTATATATAATGGTTGATCGGTATGTGTAACCTGTTGAGCCTACGGAGTATTTCTTTAACAGCAAAGGCGATCTATTAAACTGATGCTTAATCATTAATCTATGCTGGCAGGGGCGCACTTGGGTTCTACCGGATGTGCTGCAAAAAGTAGATGGATAAATTAATAAATCTTCGCCCATTTTTTTCAAAAGTTGCAATCAGTTATGCGAGACAATGACCCGTGTGTTTTAACCGAAGAACCCTTAACAGCTAAGCCAATCGTTTCACGATTGTTGTCAGTAACTGCAAGACTGGCTCGACGGAAGAAAGCTAAATCAACCTGGTTGCGTTTGGCACCAGTGTCGAGTAAGCAACGAGCTAAAACCCCGTTAACTGAAATCAACACATTTACCTTGTCGTAGTCCGAACTTGGATGAGACGAGCTCGACGCCAGCGCAGATGGATTACAAACAGCAGTTCTCGGTTGATACGGGCGATCCTTTGAACGGCACACTGGAGCAAAATGCCCTTTTGTTCCACATTTATAACAAAAGTGCTGCCTTGCAGGAATGGACCGAGTTTGCTAAAAAACTTTGGGGGTACAAACCTTATTCTTTGCGTTTCATTTCGTTGACATCACCGTGTTCACCCAACCGTAACACGACCTTTCTGCAAAATTGGCCAAATTGGGGGCACATTATGGAATTGATACTGGCTACGTCTATCGTGATGGTATATCAACTAGTGGTGTGTACAAGTATACAGCGGTGCTATATCTAGATATCTAGCACTTAGCACTGCATTTAATACGAAAACACATTAATTTTGAGAGCTTAAATAGACACAATTATGCTCAAAAATTGTGATAATCAATTCAAACTTGATCAGTTTCGATAAATAAAATATACTGCTACTAATAATCACGACATAGATCAAATCGAAAACAAAGCAAGATCTTTTGGTAAATACTAGCNGTGCAACCAGACGCGTAGCCAGAAATTTTATTAGNGCTGGGGAAAACAACAACCGAGTTTCAACATTTAAATATTTTCGATGCTCCTTGTTTTTAAAGCATCATCCNTGAAATGTGCCTATTTCTGGAGTTTGCTCCTGAACATTTGTGTTCGGATTAAGTCGACAAATAAAAAGTTTGCTTGCATTGAATTGACAAGTTTCAAAAGTTTTGATAGTAAAGTTCCAAGCTTCNAGTTTGGAACTTTGCTTTGGANCAATGCTCATAAATTTCTTGCAAAAGCGCTAGTAAACCTCTCAATGCCCAANACTGCACTTGAGCAAGAAGTCATCGCGGCNGCCATTACGATTGCGCTTATACTGTATTTGCACGCTTCGGATGTACACCAACACAGCACGTTCAACCGAAGCTGAACAGCGACTTTGCTCTGGGGCACTGACATTTGAAGTAGGCCTTCTAAAACTTTCGCGCATATAAGAAGTGGATCCCGTTACATTAATTTTTTGAGCAATTAATTCACGTCTGTAGTTGATAACCGTATACGCTAGAGTCTTTCACCACGTTTGAGAAATGTTTGGATTTTTTATAATCCTTAAGATATTTGGTTATGTTCAACCTGTTCCGTAAAACCTTTGCAGCTACATTAAACTTAATTCATTCAAATTGTTTGGTGAGACTTTGCTAAATTTAACTGACTTCATTGAAATATAAGATGGAAATAAACTGTAAACACAATATTAAAACCAGTATTAAAAACTTATTGATTGCGCTCAGCTGTAAGTAATGATAGTTCAGCATTGCACGTAACTAAATTTGTACAAATCACGGGCTTCCAGAAAATACCTTATCTGCGGAATTTTAAGCCCTAGTGAAAAATTCAAATTTAGTTTTCATTTTAGTCACATGCGTTTTGCCAACATGACAGATTGCAAGCTCAAGGATGGATATTTGGGGAGGTCAGGCCCGTAAGCAGCTTATGACACCAGGAGAGGCAAAGAGTTTTCTGAGAGGGGCCCAAACTTTTTGAACTATGTCCAATAGTTTTGAATAATGTCCAACACATTTTTCCAGGGGGGCGAACATTTTCTATCAGAGATACCGTGCCCCTCTTGACTGCGTTGCGCCATTGTTTAGTTAAAAAGGTGATGTACCACTCTTGAGCCAGATTTAAAGAAGCTCTGAAGCAAGTCATATGCTTTTCAAAATAAAGCAAAAATTATGGGAAAATGTGCCATAGGAGGCAGCTTCCAATTGTGTAACCGCAAAATTTTACAAAATTTTGTTCCTTTCGTGTGTGTCTTATGCTCTTGAATTTAGTTTATAAATCGAGATGTGAAACAAATTTAGGTGTTTTATCCACTTAATCCCACATCTACCTTTCGCAATGGCAATGCTTTGGAACCCCTTAACCCCTTTCGGAGAGCTTTCCCCGAAATTTTAATATCCACCCAAGCGCGCAACCAGGGGGGTATTTGCCCCCCCCCCGAAATTTTCAAAACATTCCACAGAAATTTTGACATACGCAGAAACTTTTAAAGAATAAAGATGAAATTAAATTGTAATTATTTTTAAGAAAAGTTTTAATTGAATTTTCCTTTGTCCTACTGGTAAATTATCTCTTTACAAGATTTATCTTGAGGCAGGCTATCTGATCGAAAATTTCGTAAATGATAGGTAGGCTATTTAACCACAAATATGCTGGAATTTCCAAAACTTGGGAGATAGTTTAAAATGTTGGTATTTCTAAGACGTTTTTTATCCTTTTTTTCATGTGCCACTTTTTTCTGAAACAGGTCTCATTTTGACCTCATGAAACTTTATAATATTACTGTTGAACCGTGCAAATTGCTGAAACTTTCAAAGTGATAAGAGAAATATTGACGTGTTGGTTGTTATTAAAAACGTTAATAGCCACATCAAGCCGCTTCTTCCTCTACAACGGTGCTCTTCAGCCGGGGTTCCGCAAAACATGTAGTGGGGTTCCGTGAGAGTTTCTCGGTTTTTAGGGGAAATGATTTTTGCTTCAGTGTGTTGATGCGTCATTATGAAAATTTTTAGATCACCGTGCCGCATTCAGACTCCAAGTAGGCCAGTTAGTTATACAGGAGGTTGAGTGCAGATAGCGCAACATGGTATGGTTTATTGTTTCATATGACTCAGCCAACAAGCACAAGAAATATTGGTTGTTCGTGCGTCACTTGTTCATTGTTGTGCAGTTAAGAAGAACGTTATTGTTGCATCACAGTTATACGATGTTGCCGATGTACAGTTCAGAGTAGAGTAGACGACTAAGTAGACAAAGTAGACTCAGCCTGAGTCTAGTAGAGAGTAGACCGAGTCATAGACTACAGCTGCTGTTCAACCTTTGTGGGAATGCGCTTTGCCAACAAGACAGATTCCAATCTCAGGGATGGACATTACAGGATAACGAGGCAGTAGCCTCGGGCCCCCTTTTTTCAGAGAATCCCTACTCCCCCCCTTTGAGAGTCTTGGACCATTGTTCAGTTGAAAAGGTGATGTACCACTCTTGAGCCACATTTAAAGAAGCTCTGAAGCAAGTCATATGCTTTTCAAAATAAAGCAAAAGTTATGGGAAGATGTGCCATAGGAGGCAGCTTTCAATTGTGAAGCTGGAAAACTATCTGAAACATGCGTAGTGGTCCAAAGAACTGCAAAAAGTGGTGAGATGGTTTCTGGACGCAGACGATAACCCTGATTCTCACCAAAAACTAATTATTACTTTCTGGCCCATTTGCAATGTTCCTTGAAATTTGCGTGCAAATTTATTCCGTGATATTTGCAGTAAATCGACAAATTAACATGCAAAAAGTATGCGAAAACATGTAATTTCCTTTGCGCAGGTAATAAAGATTTAGTAAAATATCAAGCTCAAGGGGGGGTTAACCCCAACCCACCCTTGCGTACGCCCTTGGTGCAGTGTGCAAAAGCAAAAATCTACGATATTCATTTAAGGCTACGCTGACGCTGGGAACAAGGATTGGTTATATTTGCAACATCCACGGTTATCAGAAAGGAATTTTTTGCCATGGTTTTGAAATGAAGCTTACTTACATAACCATTAGGTGGGATACAGCAAGCTGGTGCGTCGAAAACAGCTGCGAAAAGCCTATTCCTGTTGTTTTACTTGCGGTCATTGATGGTCAGATACAAGTTTGTATAAGAGTAAAAGATGAAGTAGGACAGGTGCCTTGAGGCAGTTTCGTTGATTTGCAGTGAAGTATCTCTTTGGTTTTTACTTCAAATATTTGATTAAATTCAAACCTTTGGAGTTCGGGGACATTGTCCCCGTTGTTCCCTGGCTACGCGCCTGGTGGTAACCGTATTCTGATTGCAGGCTACAGACCAGCGCAGGAATTCGTGATTGAGCAAAGTTTATGTTCACACCGAATCGGTAATTCAAATTAACCAACACAATTTTCAACAATCATGGCAATTAACCTACATAGTAAATCTGTACAGTGTCTACAGATAATCCAGTGATAATGTTCATTTTTCTTATTTATTCCCTGGCTTTATGCTGGGGAAACGTTTCCAATTGTAATGTAACCAAGCAATTTGCACAACTGCATTATTTTCATCACAAAATATTGGGGGGACAAAAGATAATATTTCCCCCCGTCCAAAATTTGGGGGGACATCTCCCCCGCCCCCCTTAAACGCGGTCCCTGGATTGTGGACAGGTTCCCCAGCCTTGTCTGGTCTCAAGGTTCATGTCCTCAATAAAATGCTTTGGCCTTTCACCGCAAGTGCACGCAAAGAAGGAGCAGGCCTTTTTGGCTAAACCAAAGTTGTAGAAAGTTCCAATAGGAAAAGAGAAGTACAAGGTTCATGTCCTCAATAAAATGCATTGATCTTTTGTCACAAGTGCGCATACCACAAGGCACAGGCCGATTCTGGCTAACCAAAGGCAATTTCTTTCCTCTGACGTAGCAGGCGTCATAGATTCTCCTACCTGTTTCTCAATGAAAACCACGTGTTGAGCAGGAGCAATCCGCACCAAACACGCCGTCAGTGCTTGTGCTCGTGTGATGTTTCCCCCTGCTGGCTTCGGTCAAAAGTTGCTGGCGTGGCTTACCAGTGCACCTACATGCACCAACTCTTTTGCCCAAACTGGTCAAAGTTACTTTAAGGAAGAACTATGTACAGGAATTTTGTTATTTTGTTTTGTTACACCGCAGGTAACCATGGATGAATCTGGGAAATTTTTGTTCCCCATCGAAAACTACGAAACTTGGGAAGATTTTGATAGAACTGCACGAAAGAGCGCCGAAAATGTAGTTACTGAAAGAACCAGGTTTCTACGTGAAGGTTAACTACTTTGAAAGTTGAAGAATTGTTTGCCCAAATTTACCCATAGTCACCGGAGCCAGATTGAAACCATGTGTTCAGTCCTAGACCGGTTTCAGAAGCGAAATGTACGCATGCCATACAGGAACCAAAGTATCTTCATCACGGCACAGCCGCCACAACGCTTAATTTAATATAAAAGTGGCCTGCACCCATGGCAAAACGGAACAGTTTGCTCGTTCGAAATAAAACTGATGTTTAGTTTCAAACTTGCTTGATCAGGCGATTGCCTGTTTGTCAAAAGTTACGGATGATCAAGGAAAGGACTGTGACCAACCGCAAATGCGAAGCGACGGGTCGCGACATATAAACAAACCATGTCAGATCGCAACAGGTTAAATCGACAGCTTGACTACCTTGTTGCGGCAGCTAGCCTCTTTATTGCGAGCCGTGGGGGAGCTAGTCCGCAGAAATTTGAGAAACGCGCCCTGACAATCTTTCGCCTAGAACCTGA
>JGI24158J21664_10009677_pt1 | contig 12874 bp, 11 predicted proteins | sample Ectturendosymbi3_FD_21664 | JGI IMG/M metagenome (IMG submission 21664) | reverse complement strand
AGGACCACCAGAACTGTTGCGCAGTGAAATCTCATTCTCGCGCACTTGCAACATTCCAAAGCAATGGAAAAGCATGCAAACAAGAAGCTATTTGAATGGAATGTGTATTTTGTTCGTATTTCGATAAGAATTTATATTTATCATATAATTCACAAAATTGTAATTCATTGAAAACTCCACTTACTCAGCCCTAAAATAATCATGCTCGCTCACTAAAACAAATATTTGCCCAGTGCAAAATTATTTAGAGGGAACACTGATCATCAGCAATTTAAAAATGATAAACAAAATGTCGACGNTGTCCCCCCTGGAAAAAATTTTGCGGACGCCCATACACGATCGTGCTTTCACGCTTTCGTATTTTCGTTACTTTCGTGCTTTCACTCATTAAATTTTGTTTGTTTCTTTCTGTTCTCTTAATTTCGGTTGCAAAATAAACAGAATCAACCCGCTTCTTGTTCTTATTTCATCAAAATTACCTGCAATAGCAAATGTTATACACAAATTACTATGGGTGTTGCAGACTATTCCAAACGACAATTGAAACTATAAGGTTCCACATTTGAAGAGTACTAATCTAAACCGCATCCAAGTGACTACGCTCACTTACTGCAACAAACAAGTCAAACAGCGCTACTGCACTATGTTGGCTACTGCCACCGGTGATTATGATGTAACAAACGTAACCTACAGCGAGAATAATTATTATGTCGTCACGTGAACCGTTTATCTCGAGTCCTCGATGTACCTGCGCCGACGCCAGTGACCACGTCAGATCGCTGTTATGTGCCACAATGCTTGTTGGTTCCGTAGCGGTGCAGTGTTAAGGTTTGACCTGTTTTATCAATCAAGCTTCTTCTAAACTAAACCAAGCTTAGACTTGTTTCCTCTTAAATGTACCTATACGAAACTTTGATTTACGCAATATGGTCCTCATGAAGCATTAGGTTCATTGCAAATCGATGTCGTATCCCCTTCCACCAAATTAACCTGTGTCCGCTACTGACACTCTCCCGCGAGTCTGATTCTTATAAGCGAAGAGCGGCCGAAGACCAAACTTCGATCCATACTGCAGAGAACGTGAGTGTTACCGTGCTCTCCTTATGCACCAACTGGGTGAGATTGCCAAGTAGCCACGGCTGGCGAAGCGAGGACGAGTTAGAAAGTCTTGGAGGGAAAGCGTTCAGCGACAACGCGTAGAATCTGTAAACGATAAGAGTCCAAACGACACGCTAAATAGTTTACTTGAGTATCTGTGTCCTTGAAAGCAGAGAGGGAATCATCCAAAACGCCATTGAGAAGGCCTGTCATAGGTGCCAACAACGAACGGTTGATGGCATAAAAGTCAGACACATGATTTATAGCAGGACGGTTTGTTGAACGGCAACCGTGCAACCTGAGAGGAGGCNAAGTGCAGATGAGACGAGAATCTANGAAAGTTTTGTACTCAGAAGGACAATCATTCCATGAGTGGAACGAAAAGCCCGACAGAAGAAGTTGTAAAGAAAAGGCTGACTAAGTAGATTGAAAATGAATTTTCAAAGTTTCTTTGCGAATGAATCTGAAACGCGGAGAAAGAAAAGATTACGGATTTAGAAGAGACGTCGAAAGAAACACAAAACTGACAGAAATGTACAGGAAGAGAGGAGTCCGTCGATTATGGACAGAAATATGCAGGTCTGCGAACCGAGCGTGTCCGCATATGCGTATGAACTCGATCAGAAGAAAGTGACGCCGTGGCACACGGTGAGTCGGTGGTCACATTCTGCGAAACACGTGATGAAGAATGTGTTGAAGAATGCGTATCCACGAAGACGACTTGCCATACGTGGGCGATGCAAGAGTGACATATCGATTGTTGCATGCAGAACAAGAAACACCACAAGCCGTCACAGGCTTCTTTCTCGCCGTTTGAGCGAGTTCTTTGAATCCACTGCTAGGCCGCACTAGATCTCGGGTCAGGTGTTGAGCAGCCATTCAATTGTCTCATCATCCAGAATCGTTAGGCCACGCACTCCATGGCCCTGGGGAGGTCGATGGATTGGAGAGTGGAGGATAACATGGTCAACGGTCTGTTCTTCTGTGCTACACTCACAAGCCGCAGAAGGAGCCACACCCCATTTGTGTAAACAGGAGCGGAAACGTCTGACACCGGTGCGGAGGCGATTAAGCCGTATCCACGCTGTTCTTTGCAGGGTCATCCCAGCAATGGCGTATCTAGGGTATGGCAGGCATGGCACGTGCCATGGGCGCCACTTTGACGGGGGCGCCAAAATTGCTTGGGAAAAATCAAAATTTTTGTTTACAGTTTCTTCAACTTCTATTTTGCTCTCTATACAACCATAATCTGCGAAGCTGCATAAACACAGCGCGCCCATGTAATGTATTTCAGGTCGGGCGTATCTCGCTAGCACCACCAAGGATTATTTATGACAAAGCTGTGATATTGTGACATAACACGACCGTCAGACATTGTGACAGAACAAGAACTCTCGCATGCCATATCTACAAGACATCGTCCTCACGCTGTAAGAAAGGCTGTCAGTCCGTACTGCTGCATTTCAGACAAAAAATATTAGTCAGAATCTGGTTGAGACAAGTTAAGTCCGTGACTGTGAGAATCTGACTGGTATGCAAATAACTGTTGTTGTAGCCTTACGAATTTGCAAATTACTTAAACTGCTGCTGCACACTCTAACTTTACGAAACTTCTTCGATGGCCATTCTGGTCGGAAAAATAGACTGAATACAATGTCCAGTCCAGAGACTAAGATAGAGAACGTTAGTTAGTCCTCGAAAAATCAGCAGTTGCTATCGTTACTGTGCTAGTTCAGAAAAAATGTCAACTCATGAAAGAAAACATGTGTTAGTCTTGTTTAGAGCTATCTTTTTATGTCCAAATTTGGCTTTCCGTTCGATGTCCATGGCCTTTGTTACGGTCCTGACTGTGAGTGACAATTTAGGAGCTGTGTACCAGATGTAGATGGCAAGGAATTACACAAGAAGTTTCTAGATTGCAAAATGCTAGTTTCAAGTCGTGCAACTTAATTATCACGTCCTGAAGTTCTGACATTCTTCGAATTGCTTTGAAAATGATGCTAACGATGGCAGTATGTACTGCAAGCTGTGAGCGGTCTTTCAGTAAACTGAAACTGGTCCTTTATACAGTGGTCTCCAACAGGGTTGTCGCCAGCTGAGGGACCAGTGGTGCCTGGCCCCCCATTTAAAATATGTGCCCCCCCATTTCATGTTCGGCCCCCAGTTGCTGCATATATCCAATATTGTATTGAAAAAATTTGCCCCCCCCCTGCTGCGAAATCCTGGCGACGGGCCTGGTCTCCAAACTAGGCCAGCGTGCCAAATGCGGCCTGCGAAATCATTTCATCTTTATCAAAAATTCCGAGACCGACTTTGATGAAATCATAAACGAATTTGCTTCGATAAAGACAAGAAAAGCGTTGTTTCAATTAGCATTTTTGGATAATTTGACCGGAAAAGGCTGAATAATAAATGTTTCGATAGAATTGTGTTTTTCGAACACAAGTGATCCATGACTTGCAATTTTGCACTAGATAATTTATTGTACAATCCAAATTAAATGTATTTCCTTTTAAAAGAAATTGTAGTATGCAGTTTCAATGTGTTGTTTGATTTTTTTTGCAAGATATACATTTTTTTTCAGGAAATACAATGCAAGCCTACAAATTATGATAACTAGGTTATATGAATGTGTTTAATATTCTTCATAATAAAAATAAATGAGTATCGAAGCATGGTGCTTATGGAAACAAGGTCCTTATGGATAATTTAAATTCGATTTGTTAAAAAGTTTAAAACAAAAGTAAACACAAATATTTTCCAATTCAAAACATTTATTTTTTTCACACTTTATCTTTCGCAAAAATTGTGCCTAAGCTATATATGTAATATTTATATTATTAGAAAGGGAGTACATTTAAACTTTACCATGGGCGCCACTTTGCATAGATACGCCACTGCATCCCAGGAGGGTGGGTTCCGATGTCGGGGATGCAAGTTCTTGTAGTTTGCTCCAACCACTCAGCATTCCATTGACGGTTCGCCCAGAGTGCCGCACTTCTGTTGTCGTCGTCACATGAACTGATGAGTTGTTGTGCGGTGGGTACAAATGGGTGTCTCGGTTTGAGATGCCGTGCGTTCCCACCCGGTGAACGGATGAGAGATGAATAGAGTAGATGTCCAGAATTCATGGCACTGCGCGCTAGAGACAGTGTGGCTGCTTTACGACGAAGATCAGTAGGTTGGATGCCCGCGAGGATGGGAAGATTGTCCACTGGTGTAGGACGCAGTCATCCAGTCACAGTTCGCAAGACATCGTTGATGACAGGATCAATGAGGCGGGTGTGAGCACTGCGGCAACAGGCAGGAGCGCAGTACTCTGCTGTTGAATGGACCAGGGCTAAGGTGGCTGTTCGCAATGTTGTTGCCTCAGCACCCCAACCCGAGCCAGCAAGCCGTCTCAAGAGTACGACGTGTGATGTCAGCTTTTTGCGAAGTGACTGGAAGTGTCCGCGAAACGTGAGTGTCCTGTCCAACGTCACTGCAAGGTATAAGGGCTTGGAGCAAAAGGACAGGCTTGCTGGCTTGCCAGTCTCCATCAGCATGCATGGTTGCTGGATCGTCAGCCTATGCATACTTTCTGAAGACGGTTGGTTGGCAAGTCGGAGGCGTAGATGTTGAAAAGAAGAGGTGCTAAGACGAAACCTTGTGGGACGCTGTTCTTGAGACGTCGTAAACTGCTTGGTTTGTTGTTAGTGGTGTTACAGGAAGCAATCGCACTAACTTTCAGGTGAGGCCGCGATGTCATAAAATGTCGTAGGCTGCTGTGAGATCGACAAACACAACTCCGGCCTTCTGAGACAAAAAGATATTCTCGATGTCTTGCATCAGCGAAAAGACCTGATTTACGGCCTTCCTCCCGTGTCGAAGGCCTACCTGCTCCTGTGGGAGTAATGGATCGATGATTGGTTCGACAAGAGCGTGGATGAGTTTCTCGAGGATCTTTAAAGAGACGCACATTACATATACAAGGCGATAGCTCTTCGGGTCCTGCACTGGCTTATTCGGTTTATGGATCGCAAATATTAGTGCTCGTCTCCTGATCCTGGAAATTTTGATTTGGCGTCACAGACTGAGCGCAGCGTACGGGTTGTTCCGCCAAGTCAGCCAACACGTAAGCCGGCTGCAAACGTTCAATGCTCACTGTGCAAGTCTTGCGTTTCCAATCGACAGTGTAAGTTTTTGGACTTAGACCCAACACTTTCCAGTGACCTGTTGCAGTTGACTGCATCGCCTTGAACTACTGAGGCAAGCACAAGAGAAAGATAGTAATTCGGGGCATTAAACTAACAGGAAAGCAACCAGCAGCAATGGAGATCCCTCGACGAGTTCACTCCACTGATACTAGGTTGCACTAACGTTATATAGGGATAAGTGAATTACGATAATTCGCTTGTGAGGACGATCACAGTGACTTGTCACTTATGGGCACCATCTAGCGGTGACCATTTATTCACATATGGCGCCATCTCTAGGCCGCCACAGACCCATCCATCGTGCAAGCATTGCTGTGCAAAGACTGAGATTGCGATTGTGAACATAGATTTGGAAATGAACCAGAGCCGGCATTCTGCTGATACATGTCGTGTTTGCTGGAATCGTGTATCGAAGCAGTTTTTTACCCAACCGTTTTTACTCCTGAATCCCTAACAAGTTTTGTTCTGACAACGCACACCCAAAAATTATGATCAAGAACTAGCTTTCAAACGTTTAGAAAGGAATTTAAAATTTTTATTATGTAAAGAAAATGAAACATATGGACAAGAAAGGATGAATCAAATAAATATTTGAATATACCCTACAAAAAATAATAACTTGCTTGAAATATGTACAAAATAATAAAATCAAAAGGCTGACCTCCAACAGTTTGTTAATGCGTTTCAGTTCAATGACTCTTCTTTCCTGTATCTTGCTTGAGTTTTCAAAACGTGGAGCTACTTGGCTGATAGCAACACGCATGTCTGCATGTGCATTCAAGTGATCTCTAGATTTTGTCCTAATTGACAAAGGAGTGCTAAATTCTGACTAGCATCCGGTATGTTGTCGCAAACGGAATGAGCACAGGTTGTGCAGTTACACGAAGTCTTGGAAACCTAACCATAGCCGAGCACCAATACTCTTCCAAAATTTTACTCGCAAATTGCATTTCAACAGCACGATTTGAAACTCAGTTTTATAAGATCTTCTTTCAACTCTCTATCACCTGATATTTTATCCAAATTAAAGGAGTACGGATTCATAATGCATTATTCAGAAATTTCCATCTTACCTTCGTTACAATATTTATTAAATGACGTCGACAACATTTCCAAATGGGCCACAATTTCTTTACAAACACTAGAAATCAAATTCGAAGATTGATTGTCATCGATTTTCTTCAAGCCAGTAAAAATCGAATAATTCCATCTTTTCACTAGCCGACAACACAAAGGCAACTTATCATTGAAAGCATACAATTTTTCATAGCAATTCAGTATGCTTAAATTTTTGCCTCGAAATGATGAACCCAGATCATTTATATAAGTGAATAAGTCACTCAAACACGCTAAGATTTGATTGAATTCTTGCGATTCCATCTCTTTAAGCAGATCACAGTGACTTTCCTGCGGAAACACTGATTTGTTCTCGCATTTCGAAGAAGCGTTTCATGTCTCTCCCAGCAGACAGCCAGAGGATCTGTGTGGAAAAGTAAAACTGTATATTCTGTATGTTCACTTCCAAGATCTTCATAAAGTGACTTGAAGAGGCGGTGATTTAGAGCACTATCCTTAATCTAGTTGATGGTCTTTACAGAATGCTAAGGACTTTCTTCAATTTCCGAGGCAACGTTTTTGATGTCAAAGCATGACGATAAAGGAAAGAGTGAGTACCTTGGAAGTGTGTAACTTCATGTTTTATCATTACAGAAAACCAAGATTTATTTCTCAGCATAGCAGGAGCGCCATTAGTGCGCACAGAGTCGATATTGTGAATGTCTAATTCATATTTTGCGAAGAAGTCTTTCATAAACTGAAACACGTCTTTTGCTTTCGTGGTTGTTTTCAGTTCTTCACAGAAAAGGAAGTTCCCCTTTGTGGTACTGCTTGGACATACTTCACCAGTACAATAAGTTGACTGCAATTCGAAACATCCGTAATCTCTTCTAACTGGAAAGAGATTTTCAAGGGACTAGCCTTTATATATGAGTAAACTTGTTCCAGAATATTTAAACTCAAATCATCGATTTGGCTCTGAATACCATTATTTGATAAAGGCACTAATCCAATTTCTTTCTTGCCGTGCTTTCTTGCAGGCCTTTCCAATTATCGAAGTGTACTTGCAGCTGAGATGGCTTCAAATTTTCTTTGAAGAAAACGGTCTCACAGAGCATGCATTGAAGCTTTTGCAGATCCTGTTTTTCCGATGCAAGTGTACCCAAAACGAATGTAGTCATAATTGATGATAATCAGACAAGCTTAAATCCACTCGTAATTACGTAGAGCAGGCCTAGTTTCTGCAAATTAACAAAACACTTTTACAACAACATTTAACACCAATATGAAAGGTAGTGCACACGGCTCCTTTCCTCTACTTCACGATCGATTCACCTTAGAACTATTTACTAAGAATGATGAAATGACGAATCCACACGTATATATGCTTTGCTCAGACTATCCTAGAATCATCCAGAGAAATAATTACCACGCCTCAAAGAATAATGCCAATATCTACAGGTAGTTTAGCAAAAACTACTACAAGCTCGTAAATAAGAAGAATGGATTACAGTTAATGTTTATGCGAATAATTGATATTATGATACATAGGTTTGAACGAAACTCGCATTTTTCTCTTAACCCACTGTAAAAGAAAACAAAAAATCCGCAGAAGAGTAATAAATAGATCAATTTTCTGTCTTCAAGGCGGGTGCTTCTCGCATCCCCTGGAACGTCTCGCACTGCAGGTTGGGAACCACTGGGCTATAATTCTTAAGTCAATTCTGGATTGCGACTCAAGACAAGTAAAGCTACTCATTTCTTTGACAAAACGAATCATTTGATTTATTTCAAGCTGTTGCTGTATCAGTGTTATTTCAAATTGAAGATTAGGTTTAGGTAAAACTTGAGAGTTGTATTTTGAGGTGTACTCTAGCCTTGCGTTTAAAGTACTTCACTTGGAAATTTCTCACAGCATACGTCCTTTTCCAGGTGCCATTGCGAAGATTGAGCCAAGTGGTGGCGGCACTAGCATTTTCAGCGCTTTGCTTGCTGCAAGCGCACAGCTCAGCACTAACGGAAAAAATAAGGATAAACAAATTGTTTTGCTCACGGACGGATTTAAAGACACCCAAGACGTCCGAGATGTGCAACCTTATTCGAAGATACTAAGGTTTACATTTAGCGACGGTTGCTTTTAAATGCATTAATGCAAATTTTGTGAAAATTGTACTTTCCGCCAGTGCAAATGTTCTTTCCTACGGCGAGTGCGTATGCAACGTTTGCTCTAGCTTAGTTAACAAACATGTTTCAGATTTGCTCATGCGAAAGTTGATGAAAGTCCATTCATTTTTAATTTCATGGCAAAAAAAGTCCATTGCCATTAGAATCTGATTAAACGTTGTTAGAAAGTAAGTAAAACATGATCTATTTGCATTCTTGCTTTCTACTACAGCCAAAAAGCTTGACTCGGCATAATTAATGTTTTGGCAAACTAACTTGCTTAGAGCAACAATTTCAGTATTGTGAGTTTCTTCAAGTAAAATACCTTAGTAACATCAAAATGTAGAAGCCAAACCTTCAATCGAAGGGCACCAGCTCTGATAGTAACAACGACTTGACGTCAGCTTAGGTGCAAACGGGTGGCTTGGTTTCTGTGCATTGGCTTTGTGCATAGCAGCCTGTAAAATATCAGGAACAGCACCACCAAAAATAGAATCCTTGTTGGCAGCCAGTTGGCAGCTTAGCGTGTACGCCATGGACTCTCCGGGACCAACCTACCAGTAACAAATTGGCTGCCATAGGCCATACAGCACTAATAGACCACACTGGATAGAAATTGACATGTTATTTTTATATTCAATGATTATTATTTTTCACACCGACGTATTTTTGAAAATAGCCGCTGCTTGCAATCATAAATTCTCTTACAATAAAATATCAAAGATAGGATGACCATGCGCCAAGCCTCAGGGTTGGAAAGTGCTGCCGTCTGACAATGTTTGAAGGTCACAAAGATTGTGTGTAAAAATGTCCCACGTACCTGAAGTAAGCAAAAATGTCAAATAATTATAGAAAAATTTGATGTTTTTGGTTAATGACGCTTTGTTTTTGTACATGTTGACTAACATATGGTTTTTAGGAAACATACCATTGTTACATTATGAACTTTCTGGGTGACAGTACATAGGGGTCGGGAGTTCTGGACCCCCTATTATGTTTCAAAGATATCAGAAATGCAAGAGACCCACACTATTTTACTGCATTTTTTATTTTGGTTTTATAGCCAATCATCTTCAGAATTTACCTGAGCTCTTGACATTGTGGGGAAAGCAAAACTGTTTTCAGCTTAACCTTGTATCGTTATATTGCGCACCCGCCACCCCGTCATTCGCCGGTGGCCTGTTGATACAAAACATCTCTTTGAGAAACTAATGAACCACCAGTTTGCAGTGACGAAACTCAGAATGGTAATGCGTGCAGTACAAATTAAAAATTTCATTCAGTTTGTAATACATATTACTCGCACAAGAAGTTGGCACCAGAGTGTAAGGATGCAAAATCTTACGAAAGGATATGGCTACTTCGTTTTATGGAATGTTTTTTGGTTTATAAATTTGTGGATCACGGAAGAATTGCACCTGCATTAGTCGTAAGTTACGGATTACACGCCATCTGTGTGTAGACGGTGATACTGATTAACTGTTAAGTGTACAGCAATAGTGGGGTTAAAATTTGTTTCTGAACATTGCTGAACGCGACCTTCCATAGGGTTAAAGGAAAATATTTCCATAATATACTGAAGAAGGTTTATGTGGAACGGTTGTGTAACACTAAAATGTTGAAGAGCGGGTCGAAAAAACTTTCACTGCGCTGCCGCTAACAACAATACTTGGTGCATGTATTTCATACCTTAAATTTTTTAAATAAGGAATCTACAAGATGTTCTTTCAAAATTGGCACCGATCCCGTTTATGCAACTTTTTATCGTAAGTTTCCTTTAAAGATAATTGTTAATCTTTTGGAGTGAGTAGATTATTGGTGTTTAGAAACTGCCTGCGATAAAACCACGGCGAGATTAGGTGCGTTTTCGCATTTCAATCTTCGTAGAAATCGTACAAAAGGCATTTCAAATTTCAATGATCACCGATAACGTCACCAAACATTATGTAAGATAAGCCCTGTACCCCAACTATTACATTCGACAAGATTTTGCCCTGTGGTAACCAAAGGCCATTAGGAATCTCCGGATTACGTAGTGGTAAACACATGGTTGGTCCCGCAGCACCGCTGATCTTGTACTTCTGGCGATTGCTGCAAAGCCCCATTTTAGGCCCAAAGCTATTTAGTTAGGTCCAAAGCTCATCTTAATCGGACTCATTTTCTCTGAATCAGTTTACATTGGCAAGGCGTCATTTACGAAAACTCACTCGCATGGTTATTCATCAGTACTACATGGTAAGACTCCGCAGTTGAATCCAACACTGCTTTAACTCAGAGACTCATGACTATAGCGATTTTTGGACCTTGGATTGGTTGCAGACTGAAAAATCCGTCAAAAGTTTAGGATCAGGACCGTATTTGGACTGAGTTTATGGAAATAAACTGAGGCGTTTGTGTTGTTACTTTAAAAGGTTGTAATCATAGCTTTTCCTTTATGGGTGTAGTGATTGCCGCATGACTGCGCTTACAGTAAACTCGATCTAAGGCCTCTCTTACACAAATGTGTCCACAAAACGCATTTCCGTGGTACCCCCGATATCGCATATGTTGCTGTGTAAATGGTGCAACCGGTCTGTCCAACTAACGGCATGATTTGGGCAATTACTACCATGAAATGCGCAATGTTAGTCAAGCCCAACAGGGTGTTAAACGTACACTTGATCGGTTTTCTTCTGTGTAAGACCAAGCTGGAATGAAAATCAGCACTGAAAATACGAGGCATTATGTCGCTCCAGAAATTCAAGGTAGAGTATGTTGCTGGTAAACGGCAATACACTGCAGCAAGTGGAGAAGTTCAAGTACCTTGTGGTGCTATTTATGAGTGACGGAAGGAGGAACAAGGAATTGATGCACGGTTTAATGAAACAAACGCAATTCTGCGTGAGCTTTATCCCTCTGTTGTCAAAAAATGGGAGCATTCAAACACCGCAAAGCTGTCTATTTTTAAATCGGTCGTGGTTGCGATCTTCACCTGTCGTCATGAATCTTGGTTAATGGTTGAAAGAGTGCTATCTCAAGTGCTGAGATGGGATTTTTGCGAAGAGTTCACGGTGCAGCACTTCACGACAAAGTGCACATCGGCCAAAATCGTGAAGCCCTGAATGTCAAACCACTTCTCTTCGGAATCGAGAGGTCCCAGTTACGTTGGTTCGGCCATGTGTCCAGACTGTCCCAGAAAAGATTGGCGAGGCAAGTCCTGCTGACTACACCTACGAGAAAGCAGGCCAGGCCAAAGGTTGTCCAAGGACCAGGTGAAGTGACTACATCTCCAATCTTAGTTGGTCCCGGCTTGGAGTGGATCCAGCAGAACTATTACTTCTGACCGTGAGGTATTTCGAGGTCTCCTAGAGCTGCTATCCCCGCCACCCTTCCCAGAGGAAAAGCGGGTATGAATATTAGTGAATACTTTCATCTTGTTTGTGAGCTTTTTTACACAGCGCAACGAGCATCTTTTACACAGCGAAACGGGCATTCAATCGTTAATTGAAGATTTTGCAACTGCGCGTGGCCCGTCTTATCTGGTTATCAACAACAAAAAACAGCTGTAATGCATCACATGACCAGTACCAATCTATCCCAGGCAGACGTTTGTGAAAGGAGATAACGCTTGGAAAATTCAACAGCGTTTGATACTGGGTTCTTCTGCTTTCAAAGATTGCTCTCAGTAGAAATAGATTCAATCCACAAGGGTTAAAATCGCTGCCATCGCCAGGTCATTCAGTTGCAGAGGGCGGCACAATCCACACCTTACATTGCGCACAAAAGGCAACATATACAAAGCTTACATATTAAGTACTCTTGTTTGCGGCTACTGATCATAGCCAACATACAGGTGGCAGGATAACACCGAAAAGTTCTCCGCAGTGTTTTCCACGTCACCTGGAGCTGGATCCACAATGTGTTTTACATGAGCACTGACTTACATAAACTCTCCTGGTGGATAATACAGTGCAGTGGAATTACTTTCCTGCCTGGATACATACCGCTCACTTTGTCATTAACCTTTTTCACAATACCAACATTCTTTCCATGTAAAGACGGTGCCCCATCTGTTGTGATGCTGACAAGCTTGTCCAAATTAAACTTGTGTCGATCAAAGCAGTCACACAGGTGGCGAAACAAATTCTCTCCAGTTATTGTGTGTTTCAGTGACTCCATTGACAGTTATATTCCTCGGTCACATTGAAATCTCTGTCGCTCCCCTGATGAAAATAAGCATTTGCGCTGTATCCACAACATCTGTACTTTCATCAAGACAACTTGAAAAATAATCGAATTTCTTGATTTTGCTTGCCAGTTGATCAGCCAAATTTGTTGATATAGAATCAACACGGCGCACTATAGTTCTCCTGGACAAAGAA
>JGI24158J21664_10009676_pt1 | contig 12875 bp, 8 predicted proteins | sample Ectturendosymbi3_FD_21664 | JGI IMG/M metagenome (IMG submission 21664) | reverse complement strand
TGAGTCTAAGTGCAAGCGTGCATTCTCAAACCTGACCGGTGATAGTCACTGTAACGAAACGGGCATTGTTAAGTAGCAGTTTACCCGTGCCAAGAAGCACAGCTGACGAAAATTCCAATCATCATTTAATTGTAGAGGAGAACAGTTTTACTGTGCAGCTTACCTTTAGTGATGGAAACTGCAGTTCATCAATTTATCTCCTAGTATTTCACCTCTATTTTGTTTCCAAAACGCCAAGTTTTTGTTTGCAAATTACATGCACACATGTTTGTTGATCATAATGTTTTTTTTCTGACATTTGGGCACTCAAAGTTAGTAAGACAACAGAAATGTAATTAATAACTGGGTTTCCTATCGCCCCCCAATCGCCCATTTCTGCTTCACCGATCCCTAGAGTTTCTCACCGCCCCCAGGGGGGTGGTACCGCCCACTTTAGGATCCACTGGTTTAAGGGAAGGCAGGCGAGGCACTTGCCTCGACCCCCCCTTTTCAGGAGCCCCCATCAAGGTATTTCGCGCGTAAGTATTCCTCAGTTTTGGAGAAAAATTTATTATCCGCTCATATAGTATTTCCGAACCACATGATAATTCAGTACTCTGCCTTCAAAGGGGCCCCAAGAGCAACTGTAATCTGTAGGCTACTCTGCTTTGTAAGGGCGCCCAACAGCAACTGCATTGTGTAAGTACTCTGCTTTCAAAGGGACCACAATAGCAACTGTAACGTGTAAGTCCTACGTTTGCAAAGAGGCCCACAACAGAAAATGTAATATGTAAGTAGGCTTACTACGCTTTTAAATGGATCCCCAATAGCAACTGTAGGGTGTAAAGTACCTTGCTTTCAAAGCGGCCCAACAACCACGGTGAAGAATAAGTAGGCTACTTTGCTTTCAAATGGGCCCCTAACAGCAGTTGTAATGTGTAAATACCTTGCTTTCAAAGGGGCCCAAAATAACTGTAATGCATAAGAACTTTTCTTTCAAAGATACCCTTAATTTCACTGATTTCTAGTGCTTCATATTTCAATTTGGGGGGTCGAAGCTTTCTTTGGGGAGCTATGTGGTGACGGGACTGAATGTTGGGCCCCGCGTGGCCCGTGACAGCGTGGCCCCCCAATTGGGGGGTATGGAGTGCGCTGATACGGCTCTGCCTAACACCCACAGTGAACGGTCGTGATATAACTCCTCCGACACGGACACAAACTTCTGAGCAGGAATACAATGATTTGGCGGCCACTTAAAGGCGGCCGTCAACACCGTACTCCCGCAGCATTCCCCAAAGGTTTTCAAGAGGAACCCAGTCGCATGCTTTCTAGAGGTCGACAAAACATGCGCAGATATCTTTGGCCTACTCGCAAGATTTCTCGAAAATTTGCTGAAGAGTGAAATTTGGCCAGTAGTGGTACGGCCAGGACAAAACTGCTTGGGCATACTCCAGCTTTGTCTTTATTATTTTGCGACATCTGGTTTCAAGACACTAGGCACGCGCTTTTCCAGGCACGATAAGGAGAGACTAAGAGATGCCCCCAGATCTCCAATCTCTTTTCTTGTGTATGCTTATGTCTATACGAAAAAAATAGAACTGTAAGATTCCACATTGACTGTAGCTGAAGCACCCTGAAAACCAGTAGCAGGATTTCATACAAATACAGCCAATACCATGTAAACGAATACACATGTGGTAGGCATGGGCGTCGTAAAGATTTTTTCCAGAGGGGTCAACAGTGGATTTTTCCAGGGGTATCCAAGGATTTTTCCACGGGGAGGCCAAAAATGGTGAAATTTTGATTTATCCATACGAAGCTAGGAAAACGACTTTTTTTTCTAAAAACTTAATAGGAATATGTCAAATTTTGAAACTAAGGGGGAAGGTCCCCTGCTCCTCCTTCCGACGTCCATGGTGGTGGGCAGATTTTTCACCTTGTACTCTTTTTCGATCTCCCGGCTTACTCGCGGAGAGTACTCCGACCATTTTCCAGTGCGTTTATCCTTCTGTTTCCACACAACATGCTCGGCACAGAGAAGTGCTTTTTCAAGCTCATGGACCACTTTCGTTGTTGCCCCATAGGCCTCAATCACATTGTCCTTCAGGCCGCTTATGGAAAGTGATACTTCTCCCCTGATAAAAGTGTAAAGATGCAGCGAACAAACAATGTAAAAATACTAAAAATGAGCTTTCTGCGAAAACTGAAATTGCATCAGTCATAAAACGTTTGAAACATGTGGTGTGAACCATGTCCAAAGCTTTCTAACTATGGAAAACTTCACGCGTTAAAAGTAAGTTGGCATGTGTAGGGATTTGTCAGCAATTTTATAACCGAATTTTTGCTTGTGTTGCGGCAACCTTGTTGTTGAAGTAAATGCACTCTTCGCGAAGCTAACAAAACCGTTGGAACAAAGTAACACAAAGAGTTTGTGAAAAAATATGCATTTGTGCTAACGGTTCAATTACAAATTTTCAAATAACTTGACGATAGTTACAGTTGTAGCTTTGGCGAAGACCTTCGTGCAGTAGATGATTTGAATCGAACGTACGAGTCAAATAACGCGCATGGTAATGGTTTATTCATGCATTTTTGTGATTCAAATAACGAAACAACACAAATGCAACAGGGGATAAAAAATAATATCAAAGAGCAGAAATTAATCACGTACTGATGAGAATACAACAACATCAGAAACTTCAGGTTTAGTAAATAGTTGTGTTCTAATATAATGATCACTGAAATGTTGGTATGGCGTTTTAATTTGAACAACATTCCACATTATTTTGAGAGTTGTAATACCAACTTTTTAATTTGAGGCTTCCATCTGAGTTTAAAAAATATAATGCGAAGATATTTTAAGCTACTTTGTTTTTATATTGGTTCCTGATTAATAAAAATTGAAAAATTTGTATTTTTATGGTTATTTATGAGCATGAAAATACTTCTGGAATATTTGATACACAATTTGTTAGCAAAAAGCCAGTGATTGATTTTTTGAGCTCATTGTAATTGTAAACTAGTTTTTGTTAACTTTTGTGGTTCTTCAAGGGATATGAAGATTGACATCATCAGCATATAAAACAGTATTTAATATGGAGGCTCTCACAATGTCATCAATGGACAGATCCTTGAGGTACACCGCATGTTACATTTAAAAAAGACGAGTTAGTATCTGCTATTTCAGTACACCAAACCCGCAGTAACACTGCATGTAAGATTTGTGAGTTACAGAGCAGTGAGAAACAACACTGAGGTGGAGTTTTTTAATCACACGCAGAAACTTAAAAAATGGCTTTCCTTTACAGACCAGCTAACAAGCTTAATTGTTATAAATTTGTATGCAGGTTGCATGTTCAGCTTACACCTCTTAAAGTAAAGTCACTGCAATTTAATAAAATATTTGCGAAAACGTTGCGCATTGCCGTCATCAATCATTGGATAGATTTTTATAAAACACGAGTTCAGGGAGTTCCTGTTATAGAATTGGTATAAGTTTGTGTCTGTGCCTATCCTGAGTTATTTCTTTGGTGAACCCAGTGAGTTTCATTCTCTGATTCTTGACCACTTTCGTCTCGTGTGATTGCCACTGCCGCGTGGGGCTAATAGACAAGGCGCTCGTGACCTGTTGATCATTCGCTAGAAGAAACGCGATCAGCATAGAGGGCCAGCGTATCGCGCCTGTAGTTGTAGTTTGGGCAAAATCTTCGAGTTGACTACTTGACCTTGATTCCTCTTTATGCTTGTTTTCTTATCCTGTTTTTGTTTTGTGTAAATACATAAATTTTATTTGATTAAAACTAAGAAAGTTGGTAAATTCTGCAATGCGTTTAGAACAAGAATCATAGCTAACTGCAACAAACAACTCTCATCAAACACAAAGCCAATTAAAAACTCAAATTTTTCTTCAACAAATTGCAGAAGCTTTGTATCAGTTGTGGCGTATAATAATTTTAAATCCGGTAGGCCACATTACTGACAAGCACATCGTTATTTTTTATTTTACCGTGCTGGGTTTGTCAAATATTATAAATAGCAATATTTTATTGAAATTCAACAAAGTTTTGGTGTGAACGAAGGCACAAAAACAAATACCAGATAAACCTTGCCACTAGTACCATAGCTAAATGAAGTAAAAATACGATATTTTTCATAAAACTAAGCTTTCTGCAGGCTACAACAATTGCATGCAAACGTGAGCACAAATAAGTTTGCTTAAGATTACTTACGAAAATCCACTGCAAACAAGAAAGAAGGTGATAAAAACCGAAAAAACATGACTGCGAATGCTGAAAAAGTGAAGTTGCCTGAGGCGAAAATTCGCTTCAAAGCGTTTTTCACCAACATTTTTGTTTTTGAAAATTAAGCAGGATGTCGAAGTATCGCATCGTGCTTGAGCCGCAATACCTGTATCCAGTCAATATATTGCCCCAGAAACTCTGCATTAAAACTTTGGAAACTACATAAATGTTTTTTGCATGTGTCATTTTGTGTAACAACTTACGATTTTTGATTCCTTTCGATGAAAACTTTGTGCTTTTCACAAATGTCAAGGATCTCCTGCTCTTCAGAGATTGTCAATTTTTTAAGCACGTCGTCCTCAACAACTCTAGTGTGGCTGAGTTCTTGAATTACACCCTGGATTTCTTTCAAGACCTTCAAAAATATGTTGGCAAGCCAATTGTGTGAAAACCAAATATGCCTGATAATTGTTAAGCAAGCAACAGTTCCCATGGCCAACTTTAAGTTAAGAGCTTCTTTACTTCAACAAAAGTTACGGAAGCCTTTTGCATGTAGAAAGAAAGCATATGAACAGTTTTTCTTCAATTTAACCGGGCTTGCATCTGGCTGCAGAAGACCCTATGGACGCAATCTGTTTACCAGTTCCTACAAAACATAGGAAGCAAGTTTTGATGCACCTCTTTCACATTCTCTTCACAGTATGAACAAATTTGAACTGAAACAGGCTGCTTGCTCTGATCGCTGCCAGACGCAGGTAGAATAGACACGCTCTCTGGTTTTGGTTTAGCAGACTTCGATAAACCTGTTAAATTTATGAAAACTTTAAAATATAATTTCAATAGATGGATGTAAGTTAAACTCCTTCATAGGAAGCAACTAAACAGGTGCATCAAGTGCTTGTTTAGAAATAACTGTACGAGCGCTTACCTCCGACACATTTCTTAACAACTGTTATGAATCCCCGAAAAGATCCCGATATGTTCTGCTGCTGCTGTAAACCAAGACTTTGCTCGAAGTGCGTCATCATTTGCTTTTGAAAAATGCACACCTCAATCGTCCTCAACGTTTTTGGATTATTTTGATCAAACGAGTCAATTGCTTTGCGTACCTTTACTGCGACATCTTCGCTCTTTAGACCCATATTACCTTGAAATGATCAAAACACCGCTGGTTGCAGAGCAGAGAGATAAATGGAAAACAATATGGGCGATCATGTAAAAAAAAACGAAAAAATACTTTAGTGAACAAGCGAGAAAAGTAAGTGAAAGCATCCGCAGATTCTTTTGCAACAAACCTGGTGACATTTGAATTAAAAAATATTTTACGAATATAACCACGCCGTCATTGCAAGTACCTCAATTACAAACCATTTACCTGAAACGCACGTATTTTCTAAAATCTGCCATTCACAATTTCTCTCTGATCTGTGTTTTCCAGTGCATGACCTGTCAAACCGTTTTAAGGTACACTTCGTCTGCGATCTTGGCGTGATGTAACAAGTTGTAAATCAAGCGCAGCTCGTAGTGAAATCACAAATAGTACATAAGGTTTTATTGGCTTCATGTAACAGCCAGAGCGTGTTGAACATAATGTATTTACCGATGATGTGCGGGTTAAAAATCAAAGTGTTCCACCTTTTCACAACACAAAAAGCCACAAGTTACGATCTGCATTTTTATCTCAAGGAGTTTATTTGCGCTTGGTTTAGGAAGAGATTCAATAATTTTATTTAAAACCAAAGAAAAAAGTGTATTAAATAGAGTCAAACGGTACCCAGCACTGTGGGGGCAAACACAGTAAACCTCTGATGATTGAGCGTAAATATTCGATATTGAAAACTGTAGGTTTCGTTCCAAAAGTATTTGTATGATTGTGGCACGTTACTACTGCCTAAAAGCATCTCCTGAAAGCAGTTCGCGTACCTGTTCCAACAGCAGGAACAGAGATCGACTGTAATTTGAGCTCTTCTGCAGCTTTCAAAACTTCCACAAGCACTGTGACCAACTGAGATGGATCTTGCGGCGTGTTAATGTGTATGATATTCTTGAATGGCAAGTTTCCGGCGCTCGTTATTCTGTAGTTAGGATTTTTTCCAGGGTTTTTCTCGCATTGGTCAGCAATTACTTTGCCTCCTTTCGAGATGATGATCTTTCCTACTTGCCCTGCAACAAAAGTGACGAAATAATGGTAACTTATTTTGGTAACTAACTATTTTATTAAAACGAAATTCTTTCGATCATATAGTCAATAACGTTTACACGTGAAATTTACGATTTTTTGAAATTTACGATTTTCATGTACGATCAAGAGCAAAATTTCGGTAATTCACAATGATGTACAGTGATTAGAGGATTATTCAGCAATCATTTCATTGCATCCTTTAAACCGGCGGTTCCCAAACTGTGGTACGCGAAGGTCTTCAAGGTGGTACGCGAATAGGCCTACTAGTTTCTGTTTATCTTCACAAAAATATATTTATAGCTATGTTTTTTACTTATCGGGTTCTGTTAATTAATTCTTGAATTTTTGTGTATTTTCCTTGTTGATTTTCAAAATGGCCATCATAATTTCTTACAGTTTCTATGTTCATATCGCATTTGTGTCAATTCTGGTCTTCCAAACTTTTGATCGAGTGATATTCGGTAGATTGAGTTTTCCTGGAGCAAGGCGGTACACGGTGACAGTATGGGTCCCACAAATGGTACGTCATGAGTAAAAGTTTGGGAACCACTGCTTTAAACAAATACTAGCACTTCTTTAACATACATCGACAATGGTCGACAATCATTTTTTGTTTAGAAAGAAGTTACTGAAATCTTGTTAGTTAGCACCGACTTGCTTTGGGGGTATTTCGTGATTATTTTTGCGGGTACATTAGTTACCAACAATCACCATAGCTCCACGGTTGCTGGAATAGAGCAGGCCAAGCTCTGTGCTCCATAAGTTGGAGCACAAAAACCGATTGCAACATCCATGCAAGCAGGGCCTATGAGAGGGGGGTCCAGCAGGTACATCGTTCCGGGGCCCGAGACAGAAGAAACATTTGAGTGTTTGTAACTAACAAACTCGGAATAATATAGCGAAATTCATCCTGGTGATAAAACTGGTTTGGCCTAAAGGATTTTGTAAGCTATAGTGTGATGTATTTTAATGTGACTTGCTGACAGTGCATTTTCCTGATGTGATGCATTGATAATATAGTTATTAGCAGCAATTATTTCTGTTGAACTTGAATGTTTGACTACTTTGTCGATTTTAAGACATTCACGATTACTGTCCCAGTCTGTCACATTAAAATACATGTCCATTGAACTGAATGTTCCTTTACGTCTTTCATTTTCAAACATATCTTTAATAAAACTCTTTCCAATAAACCAAGAGTTTCACAATAAGAGATACTCCAAGTGAAATTTGAATGGAAACATGCCGGTTCACAATCAAATGTAATCTAATAACAGTAGCCCTCGAATGTTGCGCATATGCGTAAGATAACTAAGAAGTTCAATATTAAGAGGTAACTGCAGTGTAGGACTCAAGTGCTTATAGCGCACCGGGGCGGTATACTGTGCATTTTATTGATTGTTAAACTTGTGCCGCAAGCAGATACAGGCTCTAATCGAATGTGAGTTTAGAATTAGCGGACATAACCAGAAATCTGAAGATTTCGAAACCATACAGGAGAAACTAACTGCTTACAGTATTTCGACAGAATGCTTTAAAGCAGTGGTCGCCGGCCTGTGGCCCGTGTGGCTGTTTATTGTGGCTCGTGGCCAAAAATAGAAGCAATAGTCGGTTGAAAATATATCGTTCTGTCCCTTCATTCTTGTTATAATAAGTAAGCTCATTCCAAGGATAGAGTTACTCAATGAAGTCGCAGTCTCATTTCACTAGCAGCGTTTTATTCAACCTCGATCAACTCCATTCATTCTGAGACTGCGGCATATTTTCCAAATGTCTTCCTTGGTAAGATTTTACTGTTAACATTTGAAAGTCATGTTTAAAAAATGGTAATGTTGTCACATTACTTGAATACCGGTATGTTTTAACACAGCGATGCCCAAAGTGGGTTCCGCGGAACCCTAGGGTTCCATAGACACATCTGAAGGGTTCCACGAGGTATATAAAGACGAAGCATCGCGCCAGATTGGATGCTACATCAGATATAAGAATTCAACTGCAGTGTCAGCTATTAAGCCGAACTATTCAGAATTGTGGCAGTCCAGAAAACAAATATATTGCTCTCACTAAGACGTGCTTGTTGTTGAATTGTTTATGCTTTATGGTTACTTTTATTGTGCATAATTCTGTTTACAGTACGAAACCTCAATAACGGCAATTTGGGTGAAAAAACGTTTATGTTTACTTGGCAGTTCTGGCGTGGGTTCCCTGTCCGCCTACAATAGCCCTGCAGTGTTCCGCGGACAAAAAAGTTTGGGAACCACTGTTTTAACATAATGTTTCATATGATCCATAAACGAGCACTTCTTGTTGACGTTTGATGCATATTAATTAGCCTCAATTTCTATTTCTATTTATTTCAAAATAATTTTGCAAGTCTTAGGGGCCCCAAATGGGTTTTGTTCCGCCTAAAAAGATTTCTCTTGGAGGCCTTGCATGCAACTATTATGTAGTAGATTCTTATTTGACCTCAATATACCGTTTCGTATCAATATACAGGCAGTTGAAAAAATCTATGCTTGAATGTCAAACAACCTTATGAAATATCGCTGGAAATTTTTGAAATGCTTCGACCTTAAAGAAAACATGTAAGTACACTTGCATCGGAGAGAGTGCCATAAACCAAATTGAAGTTTTTCATAATTTAAGAGAGAAATGATGCATAGCATTTTTATTACGTGACATGAAACGGCAGTTCATGTAGGAAATTCTTCGTTTTCTAGTGAAAACGCTACCGTGTGGGGTCTTAGCAAACAATTAACAGCGAAAAAATGGTAAGAATCGCAAGTTCATACTACCCAGTATGATCACGTGCTTTACTACAGTACGCAACTAGAAAAACAGAAACTCTTTCATGGTGAAATAAAGGGCGATAGCCTATCTCACTACATTTAATTTCTACAGTTTTGTTTCATCAAAACTTTTTTTGATATTGTTCATCTTAATAAACCGAAATAGCGATCGTAAATAGCGCAGCATTCTTCACTGTCACTCTTTGAATTATTCCAGCAATGCATGAAGAAAAGCTTTCAACTACAGTTTGGAATTACTTGAAACATAAATGGCGCCGAATCTTGCCAATTTCTTTCCCAAAAAAGGCGTAAATTGCGTATGTTTAAAAAGCACTATTGCAACTAGATTTTATTCTAGAAAAGCAGGAAATTGTTTTGATAGCTGTTACTCTTTGAACTGGTGAGAAGCGTAGTAGTTCCGGGCAAATATTCTTTCACAAGTTTTGGACGCCAAAATTTCGGATAAATCCTTCCATTTATGCGTTATGGTTTTCTGCCTGTTCACACGCCAGTGCACTGAGTTTCATTCCATTCTTGGTTTCTGCCACTGTCCAAGATTCAACCTTACGATTTCATGTCTTCGCAACGAAAAATTAAAGTGCGATGATTCTTACTTCTAGCTGACCTAATGCATAATTACCATTTCACACAACTGACTCTACAAGAAAGATACGTAAATATTGTCGATATTTTAGGCCTGTGTGAACAGGCAATGCAAATAAACCTAGCGTTATTGGGCGTTTTTATCCCAGCAGGAAGGGAAGTCAGGTTGGGATTTTGGCATGGGATTCAAGACGAGCCAACAGCAGTGGCTACAACCGACACAAAACAAGAGCAAATCAACGAACCTGTCAAATCAAAATCTTTCGTTGAATTGACAATGCCATCGCAAGCTGACGAAACAATATCTCCATTCTTTAAGAAAACGTTTAAGTTTTTCCAGTTTGCTGACCGACAAGCTTGCGACGATGCGTTGTCAGAAATCGATAAATTGAACTCTTTTTGAAAAGCCTTGATTTGAAACGAGAAGTTTTATGCTTCACCGATACATCAGTAGACACCGAAATACATACTCACGAGGTGCAAGTTGTTTGGAGTTGTTTGTAATATCGCGCGTTTTGAGTGATAACAAACGAAATTTTTGTCTATGCCACTATGAATAAATGTTTCTGGACTTTGATTGCGAATGCACACCTTAATGTTTGTTTTCCGAAACGTTTGCTATAAGCTAAGCAAAGTGCTGGCGATTTTATAATGTTCATAGTTAGCTTTGGATCAATTGCACCAACGTTTTGCATGAACTTGATTGAATTAACTACGATCAGTAAAAATTAGTATCGGAAAAAACAAACAACAAAAGAAAGGATTTGAAACTTTTTCAAGCATCCAGATCAAGCTCAGGAATGCTAACAACTTTACTCCTATCAAAATGAAAAGGTAGAAAAGTTCTAGTGAGGCTCCTTAAATAAAATTTTATACCCGAAAAACCCAATAACGGCAGAGAAATTACAGGACTATATGAAGTGGAGGAAAACCACTAACAAACTGCAACGTGCAATTTGAGTTTAATTTACGCCAATTCGTTACTTGTGTATAAAGAACTTTGCATTGAAGCTAACTTGGCTTGGCAAGTTCACAAAAACTGAAACTCTTTCAACGTTGTGCTGTTGGATTCTGGACTTTTGTTTGTGGGGTGTTGCGTGGGACAGTTTTTGTTTCTCACGAGAAAATGCATTGCTGATCGCGTACAATCTGCAGTTTGTGTGTCCTGATTGCTAACGATTGAATGCCGCAGTGGGTTTGATAGGGTTTTGTTAGTACGTCTTACCGCGGAAGCTTTCTTGTCGGCTGGAAATATCACCAAATAGACCAGCTGCAGATTTTGAGGACGGAAATTTTCCACCACTTTTCGAAATGTCTTCATCATCAAGTCTGCAGGATATCCGAAACCACCGACACCTATAGTCGGGAAAGCTATGGAGGAATGACCGGAAGAATCGGCTTTGGACAAACATGAGTTTATAACCTTCATTAATAAGCCTTCACCAGAATTTGGATCGTAGTTTGCCACCAAGGCGTGGTAAACTTCTTTGCACTGAAGCTGAAAACCAGGAGTTGTTACAATATCACCAATGTCAAGCTTGTTTTTCCCTTCTGCCAGACAAGCACTCTGAAACAAAAATGCGGCTCTTAGAAACACAAACAGTAAAAGCAAAAATATAATGCTATCTTGGCAAGCATATATCTGCAGTTATTCCACACATGCGAGAGCATTATAGCAAATGTTTGCGTCGGAACGTGAAAACGATTGTGACAGTTTGAAAAAGAGCAAAGAGTCAGAAATGTCAACAGATTTTATTGTAAGCATTGACTTCATTATCATCAACTGCAATTAAGGTTTGTATAGCATGAATGTCATGCATGATATGCAAACCGCTATAATTGGCATCAAACATTAAGTAAACTGCGTACGTTTGATGCGTAAATAAAAAAGGCATCATACTTTTCGGTGTTAAACAAGCCAAGCTTCAAGTGCACAAAAACTCAAGTACAAAGCTATTAACAGCTTTCTGCTATAGCAACCTGCAACGACCGACGTTCTTCCACACATTTGCAGGCGATTCAAAAGAACATAAGTGGATCGAAACTACAGCAACTCGATGCTGAGAGCCAACACGACTGGGAATGAGGAATCTTTCAAAACGCATAAAGCTACGTTACTGGTTTGGCTAATGCCAAATGAAATAGTTACTTTCAGCTGTGGTCCAGCACGTTTCTCTAGAGCTTGAGAAATTGCACTGGCTCCTCCTGACTTCATGTTCGAAGGAGTTGATGATGTCACAATCACCTGAGCCTGCCACGCAAAAAGATATGTCTCGCTTAGTAAAGGACGTTTCAACATTTTCAGCGCCAGTCACAAAAATTTGAAACAGATAATGCAGAAAATGAAACAAACGCCATAAAAACAACAATCTTCTCCAGGTTATTTTTAAACTAAAAGCTTATTTACTGCGAAAGCTGCTATCACACGTATTGGGGCACAAGTTTTTTGTTGGATAATTTGTACACACATATGTTTTGAAAATTTATTTGCGACTAACGTCGGTTCCACCATTGCAATTATACTTTTTTCAGTTTATGAAGCAGCAGATCAGAAAAACTTACTTTATCAAAAGTAGATATGTCTCCAATGGCGACAGAAAAATCTAGAAGGTTGGGCGATGTTTCTGTGGGAAGTTTATGACGTACAGCCTATAAAAATAAAACGAAATAAAACAAAGGTTATTATCCATTGAACGTTAAACCTTGCAGCGCCAAAGTGATTTTTTCTAGTAATGATCGATTGCAAATAGAAAGAAAATACTTTTACAGATGTTATGTATGTTCTGTTTTGGAGCTTTGGAAGAATCCTCAACGCAGTACCTGCAACAGTCAATATTTCACACAGACACTTTCAACATTTTGTCCAATGCATAATAAGCAGTTACCATCAGCAAGTTGTAAAAGCTCAATGAATGACCATACCAAGGTATGAAACCTGTAAGACCGAGCCATCTATAAACAAGTAGCAATGACAAAACTGAACAGCTTGGTAATGGTAATGGTAATGGTTTATTGTTTCATATGACTCAGCCAATAAGCAGAAGCACCATAAAAGCCATCGCATGCAGTAAACCAACCATT
>JGI24158J21664_10009675_pt1 | contig 12875 bp, 6 predicted proteins | sample Ectturendosymbi3_FD_21664 | JGI IMG/M metagenome (IMG submission 21664) | reverse complement strand
AAGTATAAAATCCTGCGCATCCCAATACAGCATAGAGTGATCATGGCATGTGATCTCTATTGCTGTCGATTCGGACGCTTTCCCCGTGTAGCGCTTACCGCTGCTCTTAAATTGTCGCCCAACGTGTGTCATTGCGTTGCAATTGGCGCTTGATGACTTCCTGAATCGGGTTAATCACGGACAATTGGTGAACCTTAGTGCTTTCACCAGGTTCGACGAAATTATGCAGTAGGTTCCGCAAGCATTTTCGGTGATTTGCGCTGAAATATTGCTTTGGCTTACACATCAAAAGCTTGATTGCCCTGAAAAATTTTGGTGCAACTCTCGGAATTGGGGGGGGGGCAATTGCCCCCATTGCTCCCCCCTGGCTACGAACCTGATCGCGAGGCACCAAAACGCTTAGCGCAGCTGCGCAGTTCGCTCATGTTCGATCCTTTACCTGCAGAGGCAGGTTGCGAAACCTGCCAGCGGATTGGTCTTTATTGCGTAACAGTAACACGGCAATAAATCTTCAAATGTTCACTTGAAGTTACGGTAGTAGGCAGTGGTGCCACTCCTAGTGTTTTTCCACTAGATCTAGTGTTTTTTCATTTCATCTAGTGTTCTAGTTTTTTTATGACTATCTAGTGTTTTTTTATGAGTGAGCTGAATGTAATTAATTGCACATTTTTGTGTAAATGTAACTGCAATTGAGACCTTTTGATTTAATGCAGGGTCGCCAAACCTTTTCATCCGAGGGCCACATAAGCTATCACACAAAAGTCCGAGGGCCGGACATCTTAAGTAATGTGTTTGTTTCGACATATGTTACATTCTACCAAACCAGCGAAGTCTTTCGTAAATACACTATTTTTTCATTATTGACAAAACGTCTTCGCGGGCCGGATTTGGCCCGTGGGCCGTAGTTTGGAGACCCATGATTTAGTGCCATTGTAATTTGCTAAAAATTCTACCTAATTAAATCTTAAATTACACAAGACGATGTATTAAATGATACAATATGTTTTGAGTTCAACTGCTGCGAAGTCACTTGGTCATATGTTAAATTTCAGTGACTCGTACAAACAAACACAAGCGTTGCTGCTATCTCCTGTTTTCTTTGTCTCTGGTTTACAATGAGTTGCACAACATCTATGGTTGGCATTGCAACACATTTTCAGGGCATTTCACTGTGTGTAAGTTTGCTTTTGCAATCTAGAGTTTTTTTGTGGATCTAGTGTTTTTTTATCATGTAATTTAGTACTTTTCCGTAACAACAGAGCGGCAACACTGGTAGTAGGCGTTTTGCCGCATGTGACCAGAGCTCCCGCTGAGGGTTTCTTCCACCCTGATCTGTTTTTTTAGTCGACCTATGTGTCTATTTTGAAAAATCGCGTTTTTGAAAAATCGTGAAATCGGGTTAAATCTGTATTTTTTGAAGTGATAAATTCATCAGCAACTTCAATGTGTTCAATAATAAAAAGATAACTTTATAATACAGTATTTACATGCGCACATCAGGTGAGAAAGTACGCATATCCAATGAAACAGAACGTGTTCAATCGGTTTCATTTTCTTATATAAGATCATTGTCACGGTTATATACAGTGGTGTGTTTAAGGGAAGGCAAGCGACGCACTTACCTAGGTCCCCCCTTTGTAGGAGCCCCCTAAAGGTATTTCGCGCCTAAATATTCCTCATGTTTGGTGAAAAATTTGTTATCCGTTCATATAATATTTTCCTAACCACATCAAAATTCGGTAGCCTACTCTGCCCTCAAAGGCGCCCCTAGCAACAATTGTAATATCCAGGTACTCTACTTTACAAGGGGCCCCCAACAACAACTGCGTTGTGTAAGTACTCTGCTTTCAAAGGGACCACAATAGCAAAGGTAATGTGTAAGTAGACTCACCACGCTTTCAAAGAGCCCCCAATAGTAATTGTAATGTGTAAAGTACCTTGCTTTCAAAGGGGCCCAACAGCAACTGTAATGTACAAGTAGGCTGCTTTGCTTTCAATGGGGCCCCCAACAGCATTGGTAATGTGTAAATACCTTGCTTTCAAAGGGGCCCAAAGTAACTAACTGTAATGTATAAGTCACGGGTCGGCAACCTTTCCCTCATCGCAGGGCATAAAGAAACTCTGCAGGGTATGGCGAGCCGTAGTAATTTTCTACCAACATTTCCGTTTCTTTGCTGTTGTGATGTTGTTGAAACTTGGGAGTTTATGGAATTTTAATCATATTTAACTCCTTATTTTCACAGTTCATAGTGAAAACCCAAAATAAGAAGTACAGTACAATTTTAGCACAGAGCGGATTCTCAAAAGAAGTCCCCCTTAGTATTCAATACAAGAAGCTGAAAGGTGGGCAGATTAAAAAATATAGCCTAATACTACTTAGCGGGCCATAGAGTTACTGTACTACAAATTGTAAACGGGCTGCGGTCCGGATGATTTTGCTTAGCGGGCGGGATCCGGCCAGTGGGCCACGTGAAGGCACCTGCCATTTGTTCGTTGATATGAACATTGGGTGTGGCTTGGTTATTAGACAATCCAACAAGGTTGCATTTGCAGTGCCCCAAATACGTATTGCGTAGTGCACGTTACAATAAACATTAAAGAAATAGACTATACGAAGCAAATCCACACTTACGCAGTGCCGCGCTACCACATGTAACCTTTTTATCCACATGAGCACTATGTAGATCCCAATTTAACCATTGTATTGTATTGTGTAACGTCTTCACTCCCACACGCAAGGCGCTAGCCTTTAAACATGCATCGGAGTAACAAGGAATACACAAATACATTAAAAAAGATGAGGATATATACATGGCGGTAGTAGACAGTATACGCTTGATGGCGCTAATACATTTACTTTGATGAAACGCAAGCTTTTAAGATACACGCATGAAAGACGCCATCATGATTATCATAATGTAGTACTGCGATGACTTCCAAGTACATCGAGTTATAAAATACATGAGGGAGTGGGAGGCTGCGAAGAACCAAGGGTCATCTAGGCTGCAGACCTCCCATGGACGAAGCTGCTTATAGTGTAAAGGGAGCATTGCATAATAGTTAGTAAAAGTCTTTTGCTCTGGGTGTAAAATGTAGTATGTGTAAAGCGGTTATACGGTTTATTGAAGTAAAATGCATTGCAGGCCAGGCCAAGCCACCAGAAGAAAATGTTTTAAAGTTGTCAAATTAAACATTTACTGTTTTCACACATTCAAAAATATTCGTGATTGCTAGAGAGGAAATGCGTCAAAACCTATAGACCGCTGCAGCATTGCAATGGTGTCACGAGGTTTAAGCAGGTTGAGAACCAGTCGCGCAATCATGCTTTGCGGAAAAGAACTTCCTGTCAATGCATGCATGGGAACGGAAATTATCTTGTTTTGTATCTACAGACCAAGGCATCCCACTACTTCATAAACTGGTTTGATGCGACCAATTTTTGTGAACGCAACAAAAACCAAACGATAACCGCGAATCTCTTCCCACTTGTCCAAGTGAGATCTGAAACATCGTATTTTTGTCAGTACAGCTTTCTGGAAATGCATTTCACTTGTGTTTCACTGCTGCGTGCCAGAACCTCTTAATTTGACGCCTTCGGCAACGAACCCTTTTCAGTAATCGTGGTATTAGCTAGCTCATCAGTTTTTGCAATAGAGTATTTACGCTGAAAAGTAAAAATTTAAACCAAAACGGTAAAAATTTACAGTCAAAAAGTTAAAATTTACATTAGAATATTGTTTTTCTGTTCTATTTCACTCGAGTTTTAGTGGAATGAACAAATTAATAAGCTACGTATTTCTTTTAGGTAGCAGATTGAGCGAAATATGTAAAGTTTGTTTTTTTGGCAGGCGTAAGCAGTCAGGGCCGGCCTTAAGCCGATGCAACCGATGCAGCTGCATTGGGCCCCGCGCCATGGTGTTTGGGCAGATTATTCATTTTTGCCAGATACACCTTCCGCTTGAGAATTCAGTAGAAACGCCGTATAAATTTCATTGTTAACAAAGAACGCTCTCGTCAGAACTAGCAAATTTCCTCTCGAACGTTAGCAAACGTGCTCATTGAGCACTACTCAATTCTCGTGTTAGTGCTGTAACCTACTGTATATCTGCGCTCTACCACGATCGTAACACCGTTCACTGAACATGATGACGTCATAAAATCACTGCTCAGAGGGGTCCCGCGCCTAGGTCTTGCGTTGGGCCCCGCACCTGCTAGGGCCGGCCCTGTAAGCAGCCTATGCGTTTGCAACTAATTGCAATTGCAAAACCATGTGGTCTTCAGTCAATGTTGCTCTAGTGTTTTACACGCTGCTTTGTCATTCAATGCTATTTCATTACTTGAGTAATCCCGTGGGATTAATTAATTAATTATTGATTTTTTGGCCATAACTTGCCAGCAACTAATACTAGACGGCTAATCAATGGCTGGCCACGCTACAGAGATTTAGTTTAGACAGTTCGTCTTTGTGCAGCCAACAATCACCCAGCACAATTACGATTTCAAATACGCTTGTTGTGAACACATGTAGAGCGAAATTAGGCGAAAGCTCAAACAGTAGAACTGCCTTGTTTTTCTCCGGCAGATTATCTGCAATAAAAAATACACAAAACACTAAAGGAAAAGAACATGCTTGTGCCCAGGCACAGCGGCTACTGCCCGAGCCAGTGGCTTCTCAGATAACAAGATTACGGACAAACGTAGCCTATCACATACCGTGCATTACTTGTAAGCAGTGACGTGCCGTCAGGGGAGGCAAGGGAGTCAGTGCCTCCCTACCATTATCATGAAATGTGCAAAACGATTTAGGGATCCAAGAAAATAAACTGAATAGGCCTAAACTTCAGGGTTCCCATTCCTGTTTTTTTCCACCCAGATCTGTTTTTTTTGAGACCATCTGGGTGGCTAGATTTAATTATGAAAAATCCCGTCACATATGTTTTTTTTAAGATAAAATTTTGGCAGTTGGTAAATTTAATAGCATAATAAACATATCTTACGGCTTTTGCAATGTGAAAGTTCGCATGTGATCATCAGGTGAAAAAAGTGCTTAAATCGATGAAACAATACATCTTCAGTCGGTTTCACACCCTCAAACCCGTATCAATATCATTATCAATACTGTAGGTTGCGCACCATCCAGTACGGTCAGCCCTGCAGTTGCGCGTACAGCAGAAGTAACACGAATGAATAACAAACGGTTGTACAAACAAAAGAAAGATTTGCATTTGGGTGAATGGTTGTCGTCCCAGACACCAGCTGAAGAATTTGGTTAAACAATGTTTACGACAAAATTCATCAGAGCATGATGAATTCTTTGGTTGCCCTATGCTATTCATTGAAATTAAAAACCAATTTGCATTGGAGTAAGGATTTGGTGCCAGATTTGAGATTAAGAAGTTTAGATTCCTGTGCAGCTCAAGATCTCACAAGATCCAAGTTCAATAGCAAATGTGGGTCTACATTTTCCCCATCTTGTGCCTGAAGATGAGCTGGAGGCTAAGTTATTTTCGGTCATTTTTCTGTCATAGACATAATTTTTTTTAAATGACCAAAAATTAAGTTAATTCGGTTATAATGTCCGAAAATATAAACTAGTGAGTGCTGTTGCGGAAAATTTGAATGCTAATAGGAGACAAATGACCAAAATATCTCAGCAAAGAAAATAGGCTGGAGGCCATATCAATAGACAATAGGTTAAACATGTGTCCTTGTCCATAAATCTATAGGCCTATATCCATGATTTCTGGTATTATCTGCATAACATGCATCAAAGATCATAAGATGGCTTAGATAAATAGGAGCTTGGAATACTTTATGATTTAATGACCAGATCTGTGGATTGCCGCATTTTACTGCATCACCAGAACGAACATTTTTGTTAGCCATGTTAAAACAAAAACAAACTCACTAACATCAAGGCAAAGGGAAAAGCATAACAAGCATTCTCAAGAAGCCTGCAGCAAAACGGCTACTGCACATCTAAACCTGAAAAATGAGAGATCTCAACAACGGAGTATGTCATGAGCATTATTAGTTAAATAAAATGTCTTCAGCAACAGAGAAAAGTGATCTGTGTTTAATGAATGTTAATGTTAACGCTGTAATCAAAAATTTAGAAGAGGAACTACAAGCAAATCTGTATTTTAATCACCGTTTTACCTCATGTATTTGCTTTCATATGTTTTTCACAGTTCTGTTTTTTTTTGGTAGACAAATGTTTTTTTTTCATGAACAATCTGCTTTTTTAGAAATTACAGAATGGGAGCCCTGCTAAACATTTCTCCTTTCATCGTGAAAAGGTGCAATTACTGTATGATTCTAATCATTTTCACAGTCAATTAACCTGAATTTGCGTATTTCTACTTCAAGTCAGGAGAAAGTCATGTGGGGAGGCAGCGACTGCTTGTGCCTCCTCTCACCGTGTGGCTTTCGCACAGGGTTGCCAGATGGTGACAAATCTGGCAAATATTTCCAAAAATCACTGTTTTCCAAAAAATTTGCCAATTTGTTTTGGCAATATTTTTAATGCCAAAAATTTGCCATTTTTGAAATACCAATTGTGACTATTAATATTAGCAAAATTTATCAAATTAATATCAAAATTTAGAAAGTACAGCTAAGATAATATGTCTGAATATGATTTGCTGCTTGAGGAATTGCTGCAATTGTTGTAGTGTTTCATTTGATTAACAACCAATTATAACTGTGAATTTATTTTAAAACTGACATGCTGTGTTGTGGACAAGTTCTGCACACAACACGATTTGAGTAAAAATCTGATAAAAGTGGACGTAGGACAAGAAATAGATGGCACATATGGGACGATTGATATGAAGGAAAACATAGTGAGCGATACTTATGAAACAATCTGTATGATGAACGGCAAGGCAAGGACCTTGTGAAAAAAAATGACGTAATGAAATGCAGAATGCACACGTACTGCAGAACAAATGTAAGCTGCATGCAAGACAACCAAGATCATGACATGACTCAAAAACTTGCATGTAAATCAGTTTAACTGGAAGATACCCAGCTTGCACGAAGAAAAGTGCTGATCAGATAATATCAAGAGCAAAACTCCAAGCACGCGTTACCTATAGGTGCAAGACTACCATGAGATTGCGAAATGGACCCTTCGCGCCACAGCCAAATAAGGGGCAGCTTGTTCGATGCTGTCATAGCTGTTACTGTGTTTCAGGTCTCGTTGTGCTTAGGTTTGTGTACATTTAATGATTCTGTCAATAATGATGAAACCAGAATAATTTGCTTTCGGTTTTCAACTAGGCCTGAAATATTACTTTGAGGTTTTAACTGTGAATCATAAGGAATCATTTTGCAGCTACGAATAAGGGTCTATGATCTAAACCAGTGTTTCTCACACTTTTAATTCCAACCCCCCTTTTTTCACTCCCGACAGGTCGTTCTCGCTGCCAACGCCAGGTCTAATAAAGCAAACACAAGATAGTAAATGTGAGAACTTTATTTAAAGAAAGTATTAAATAGTTGAACCAAGCCATTAAATTAAATAGCTGAACTAAGCAACTGTACCATGATGCTAATATTAGTAGGCCTGCTTTCAGAATTTTTGTCAAAATAGTCCACACATTTACAAGGAACTAGCATGTCATAATAGTAGGATACTGAAGTTAGCTCAATGATCGATTAGTGGTTGAGCATTTTCGCCCCCTTGGTGTTTTGTCGCCCTCCTATCGTCCCTTTTTATTTTTTCGCCCCCTTCCTCATTAAAATTCGCCCACTTTGAGAAACACTGATCTACACGGAGTTTTCAATCGGCACACACTTTACTTTCCTCTAGTATAGGATATTAAAAAATAGCAATACATGAAAACTCAACTGCCATCCAAGTACCCCTTGGAAACTTTCCCGTGAACCCCTGGAGGTTCGCGAACCCCAGGTTGAGAACCACTGCTCTAAGATATCGTCCAAAGGAATCAAATACCTTTTCAATAAATCCTTGCTGGTCTTTACTGACTTTTTCACGGTGAAAGCTCATCCACATAAACCGGACAAGCGTTCAGTTTAACACTAACAATGGATTTTCAAAATTATCAAGCTTCTTTTTACACAGTAGGCTATAAAACTACGTGGGTATCCGCTATCAGAACCCACTGTCTCCCTGCATTATCTGCGTTCAACACTCGCATGCGACAAAACGCCTACTAGAACTACCGTTACTTGAAGTGAGCACGTGAAGATTTGTTGCCATGTTGTTGTTACGCAATAAAGTCCAATAGTAGAACAACCTGCACGCAAGTTTCGCAACCTGCCTCTGCAGATAGCCAAAGCAGCGGACATGAGTGAACTGCAAACCCATCACTACAAAACACCAGAACAGTGAACCTGTTTCTTGTGCACTGTGGGTGGGTGTCGTACCGGCGAACAGGCTGTCAATGCAAGAATTAAATCAATTTAATCGGAACCAAGCTCCTGACTTCAGGTTTACTAGAAATTTGTGGTTCTTAGTCCCAACTTCCAAAATGGGGGCGAGGGCGAATGACCGTTTTCCCCCCTTGCGGATGCCCATGCCCTTGCAGTCGTATCTAAAGGCCCGTGCTTTTGTTCAAGGCCCAATTTCATGTTGTATTCAGTTATCTGCAACATAACAATGCTATGTTAACCCTAGGACTACCGAGATTTTTTTCTTCAAGAATTACCAATGGGGTCAATTGCCCCTGCGTTGAATATGAATGGGTTTTTCGCACTCAGCGCACTAGTTATCACATCTGTTTCATCTAAATGAAGTTTGAAGTGTGACTTTTGTCTGTGGTGACGTCACAATGAGTTCGCTGCTCGTTTTGCGCATGCGCAGTGGCAATGCTCTTTTTGATTTCACCGCCTGGTGAAATTGTGGATGCAAACTGCTCAAACGTTATGCTGCGGCAAGGGCCGAGATTGCTAGAAACGTTTGGGGAACAAACGTTGTGTGGTATGCATGTAAGTGTGCGTATCATACAAGTATAATACTCTTGGTTGCGCTTCGATGACGTCACCATGATCACTCAACCGTAGTACGACGTTTTTGTAAAATTGGCAAATTATGGTTATGATATATTTTGACCCCACTGGGCACGTCCATGGTATTATGTCAGTTGCAGAGAGTGCTGTGCTAGTACCTAGCAATGATAACTAGGCATTTGATTTGCGTCTTTATCAAGTAGGCTACACAAAACTCTAGTGTTAGCGCTTGAAGTGTTCTTGAAAAAGTAGATAAAAAAAGAAGACACCTCAATTATTCTTCAAAAACAAACATTACCTTAAAAAGCGGAATTTGTAAACATGTATCTCTGAGATTCAAATAACTGGCAGCAATGCAATGCAATTCCAATTAATAAACATGCCTCTGGGATTCCATTGACTAGCACAATGACCCAAAAACTACGCCTAAATCATACCGTTTTTTTCATGTACATTGGGTAGTATTCAAATTTTGCCAAACACACGGCACCTTGCATCAATAGATTTAAAAAATTCCTTGGCAAAACCTTGGCAGTGAAATTTATGCAACTAAATTGATACCACAAAACATTCTGGGGGACAAAAGATTTTGTGTCCCCCTATGTCCAAAAGTTAGAGGAGACGGGTCCCCCATTGCGGAGTACTTACCGTCATTAAGCTTGTGAACACCAAAAAGTACTTGAAGGAGGTTATCATAAAATACATGAAGCAAGAATTCAGGTTCGAGGGTCACCTTGTTCAAGCGGCTTCTCGAAGACATCCAGCAAGTTTCCACAAGACGTAGTATGCAAGTATCCGGAATCTCTCACAGTTGAACGCTCGATAGTGGCCTTGTAGCTGTTTTTCACAGGCATCCTATAGCAGTTTATCTCAAATGCAGGTCTGCGGTTTTTGTGATATTGTTTGGTCAATGGTCTGCTCTAGTTTGCTCTAGTAGATTTTATTATCAAACTGGCAGAAAAGCTGTGCTCACCAGAGAGAAACTGTAAGGCATGTAGAAACCCCATGTATTGCATCTGAAACGCATTCAAGGAGATGCTGAGGCATGTCAATCCNTAAAAGAACCAAATTCCGAATAAGCCAGTCAAACAAAACAAGAATGAAATGTTGCAACTGTTCAAAGTGTGTGTATGGAACGTGTTCTGGCCCTGTGTGCAAAAGTTGTTTCGAAATATAATTGGATAGCTCAACATTCTCAGCTTAGGGGTCAATTAACCCGTGTGGTTATTAAACGTTTTTCCATCGTGAAACACTGGTTTTGAAAATAAATATGTTGTCGACTTGGTGGTTTTCTCAGAACACAAAAATAATAAAAGTCAATGCATTTGAGTTTCCTAGCTGCAAACCTTTTCCTTGAAATTTGAAAAGAAAATCGCAAAAGGGTCAATTGACCCGTATGGTAGTCCTAGGGTTAATGAAATAAACCCGACAATGACAACATCAATGCCGTGTTAATGTCAAACAATCAATGTTCTCTATAGTTGTTACAGTAGCCTATGTTTGATTCCACGCAACCGGCGCAGCAAACACGGCCCACAGCAAGTGTTGCGCGGTCCAGTAAAAAAGTTTTGAACGGCCCCGAATTGGGCCGCGGCCCACCACTGGGCACAGTGTTATTCGTTAAATAACTGGATTTCTCATTGGTGTACCCACTAATAGGCTAAATGCCGCAGCTGAGTCCCCATTTTGCTTATATTTCGGTATTCAGTACTCTTTTGGTTTTCAACAAGTTGTTTTTTGCGTGTTTCGGAAGTTTTTGGACTTTTGTTTTCCAGTGATTTCGGGTTTTAGTATAGCCTACAGAAATCCACATCCAGATACATTTTCATTTCTAAACTTTTTTTTTAATGTTGGCGAGGGGTCCCCTACCGTAGCAAGTGGGCCTCTTTCAGCTACGTTTCCCACCCTGGCTAAAACCTCTAGCTCAGTGTTTCCCAACTTTTTTTAGGTTTGCGGCACCGTACAGAAAAAAATAATTTGAGGCACCCAAAGGCGAACCCATAGCAATTCCCTTTAAGATTTAATGACATTTTGAAAACGTAGTTTTAACGATATATTGAAAAACGTCTTTTCTCGCGATGCACCTGAGTACTGTAAATGGCACCCTAGGGCACTGCAGCACCCCGGTTGGGAACCACTACTCTAGCAACACAACTGGTCTACAACTTAATTTTCCTGAACAATTTTTTGCTAGGCTATACTAAAAATGCTTACAATCAACGTGGATTCAGCAAACGTTACCTGCACAACAGCCAGCTTACCAAAGCAAATGCTGACAACGAAGCTATTCACAATGCATTTCGCAGTGGTTGGCTTTAGGAAGATATGGGTCGTGTGAAGATCAACTTCTTTGACGTATTAGATAACTATGAATATTGGAAGGGGAAATGTGTGAAATCAGTTCTTGGGGAGTTCAGTTCTGGTGTCTCTATATGCCGTAACAAAGGTGCGCAGTCAGATTTGGGGGCCCCCTTTTTGTCCGGTACCCCCAGGCGGAGGGGTATGAGGGGCCTTCCTCCGGCTCTGGTCATACGGTCTGACACTAGCAGTGGATTTTTCAAACATGTGCAAGCATTGCTGCAGTTTCAGTCATGCTTCTTTTCACACGGTATAAAATTACGTGGCTCACCGCTATCAGCAGTCACTGTCTCGTTGCATTACCTATTTAACTGCCAAAGATGTCTGAGTTCAACAGCCACATGCGGCAAAACGCCTCATGCCGTAACTTGGCGTGAACTTTCTTGACTTGTTGCCATGCCATTGTTACGCAATAAAGACCAATAGAATAATCCGCTCGCACGTTTCGCAACCTACCTATGCAGTCAAAGGAGCGGACATGAGTGAGCTACAAGTTCATCACTGCATGATACCAGTACAGTGAATCTGAATTTTGTGCAGTGTGAGTGTCATATCGGCAAATAAGCTGTCATTGCAAGAATTAAATCAATTAATTGGAATTGAGCTGCTGACTTAAGGTTTACTANATATCTTTGGTTCTTAGTCCCAATTTTCAGGGGGGGAATGCCCGTTTTCCCCNCTGAAGACCCCAAGCCTGTGAATCTTGCCGTTAAAGCATAGTATGGAGGTTTTCCCTACTAGAAAAACTTATTTGTTATCAAAATTTCAAACACGTGTATACTTGCCTGTGATATTTGCAGGTTTTCTAAGGAAAATGTTAGGTACTCGGTATGGACCTGTAGGGACCCGATTTCTCTGATTCTAGGGACCGGATTTTCAAATCTAGGAACCCGAATCGTGTCCCTAAAAAACCTTAAAAAACCTTGATATTCGTCAAGTTCTATCATTTTTGTATAAGGCGTGTTTACGTTGAGTTAAGACGTATAGATTGCATAAAAATCAAGATGATGGACTTCGAATCTCTCCTTACTTTTTGTGTTTCGTTGCCGATGAAAGACTTTTCCCTGTAAGTAAAAAAGTTTCTTTGGGATTAAAATCTCCTGCTGTGTGCTCGTTCCCAAACCTCTGATGATGAAAACAACGAAGCAAATGAAGACTAGCCAAGGACGAGAGGAAAGAGGTAAATTCGTGCAACAGATTGCACTGAAGTAGCAGTTGTTTGATTTTTGTTCTGGTATGGACTCACAATTTTATGACCATGTGGCAGGGATGCAGTGCTAACAAAAAAGGTGTTGGAACGCTCCCAAAAACCTAGCCATTTTAAAACAGCTTCAAACTCATTAAAGCGAAACATGATAAAGGTGTGGGAACGCCGTTCCCACGCTTTCCCGACCAGGTACACTCTTGCCAAATGGGCATTCAGACAAGGGAGAAAATATCATAGAACATATGGTAATGGTAATGGTTTATTGTTTCATATGACTCAGCCAATAAGCAGAAGCACCATAAATGCCATCGCATGCAGTAAACCAACCATTAGC